>Ga0208412_1000224_pt1 | contig 35765 bp, 31 predicted proteins | sample AntDeeMetag02WF4_FD_184758 | JGI IMG/M metagenome (GOLD analysis project Ga0208412, IMG submission 184758) | Saline lake microbial communities from Deep Lake, Antarctica - Antarctic Deep Lake Metagenome 02WF4 (SPAdes) (version 2) | ecosystem: Environmental > Aquatic > Non-marine Saline and... | reverse complement strand
ACCGGATCTAGCGTTTCCCATTGCTTGGGGTATTCTATATTTACTGATGGCGGTGGCTGCTTGGCGCGTGTATCTGGCCGAGCCGTCGGTGGCGCGTAGCGCCGGATTAGTCTGCTACCTTCTACAGTTGGCAGCCAACGCGGCTTGGTCGTGGCTTTTCTTTGGCCGCCGGAAGACGTTCAGCGCGCTGTTAGATATCGTCCTGCTGCTGGGCCTTATTGTGGCAACCACGGCGCTATTTGCCCGCGCCAGCGAGTTTGCCGCCTGGCTGATGGCACCTTATATACTTTGGGTCATGCTTGCGCTTGCCCTCAACGCCAGCGTCTGGCGGCTTAACCGCCACGCATAGACCGATACAACAGAGAAACACTTAGCCCGCCGCGTCGGCCAGCGCCTGATGCACGCGTGACTCAAGAATCGCCACGATATCGGGATGCTCGCCCACCAGCCGCGTGGGCGTAATGCGCCTGCCCAGCCGTTGACTTGCCGCCGCACAAATACGGGCGATATCGCCGCCTTCGCCGGCGTGGCGCCCGGGCGATAAAAACAGCATGGCCAGCACCACGTCGCCGTGCGCCAGCGCCTTGCTCTCAAGCGCCTCTTCCAGCAACGGCTCGTTGAAGCGGTAGGCGTCACCCTCGCGGCGCTCCATGGACGCCGGCATCACGCCCACGGCCTCGTCAACCAGCAATACACTCAGCTGCCCCGCCAGACGGTTGCGCACCGCGGTAACCTCCGGCGCGGGGCTGCCGTGATCCACCAGCACCACGTTGAACGCCACGCCGGGCGTGACGCTTGCGCGCACGTTATCCGCGAGTATCTGCGCAAGGCGCAAATCCACCGGCGCCTGCTCATCGACCAGCGGCGGCGCAACCGTGACGCGCACGTCGGGAAAGCGCGCCTGAAGCTGCGCCATACGTTTGGGCAGGTACTCGCTCAGCGCGCGGCTGGGGCCAAAGAAAAACGGCACCACGATGATATCCGTTACGCCCCGCGCGGCTTCGCGCTCCGCAGCTGGGCAAAGCGTCAGGGCCGGCTCGCCGCCAAGCGCATCGGGCGCCACCTTGTGCGAGTGCAACAGCGAGGCGGCGTGCACCGTTTCCCCCCAGGCAACGCTTAAACGCGCCGCCACGCGACGCAGGTTAAGCGTTGCCTGGGGGCGCAGCGAGCCGTTATCGACCAGAAAAATTGCGCGCGTGGAATCTGTCACTTATCGACCCTCGATTGAAACATATCGTTATGCCATTACGTTAAACTAGCGTGCCGCTAACGCCGTGCTGTCAGGAGTTGCCATGCCCACCGGGATACCACAGAAATCCGCCGTACCGCTGTCCAGCCTGCTGCTCGCCGTTATCGGCGCCGTGGGTATGGCCACCATCGGCGTTATCTCCCGCATCACCCAGCTGACCGCCGAAAGCATTACCTTTTATCGTCTGGGGCTGGGCGCCTTGTTTCTGTTGGTGTACTTGATCATCACCCGGCGCGGCCAGCATTTACGTCACGCACCCGACTGGGGTGTGGTAATCAGCGGCGGCTTTCTGGCGGTCTTTATTCTGTGCTATGTGCAGGCGATGAACTACACCCAGATGGCCAACGCGATTTTGATGGTGTACCTGGCGCCGGTGTTTTCTGCGGTGGTGGCGCATTTTTTGTTTCACGAACGGCTGGGGGGCGCTCAGATTGCGTGTATTGCCGCCGCGCTGTTCGGCTTTGCCATGATGCAGGAGTTTCACCTGCAGCTAGACGGCGGCCGTGACGCCGTGGGCCTCGGGTTCGGGCTTTTGGCCATGCTCGCCTACAGCGCGTTCATCCTCACCAATCGGGGCTTTCCCCCGCGTACCAATGACCGCACCGGGGCCTTCTGGCAGCTGTTTTTCGGCGCGCTGGTTATCCTGCCTTTTGCCCTGCTAAGGCCCGAAGGGCTCAGCGCAGAGGCCTGGCAATGGCCGTGGCTGCTGGGCGCCGGCCTGGTGCCGGGTTTTCTCGCGCTGCTCTGCGCGGTGCTGGCCATCAATCGCCTGCCCACAGCACTTTACGGCACCTTGGCCTACTGCGAACCGCTGGCCGTGGTGCTGTTCGGCTGGAGCCTGTTTGGCGAGGCACTCACGCCGCTACAGCTGGCGGGCTGCGGCGTTATTGTGGCCAGCGGCATCGTTCAGGCACGCCTGAGCCAGCGCTGATTAAACCATCACCCAGCCAAGCACCAACAGGCCGATGACCACGCGCACAATTGCGCCGAGTATCGAGCCACGCAGCAACGCGCGTAGGCCGCTGAACAAAATCCAGAGCCCGATCACCAGCACCACAATACTGAGAAACGAGCCGCTGATCCCCAGCGAACGCGACAGGCCATCAAAAAAGTTGTGTATCGCGTCAAACGCATTATCAAACAGCGCGAGCAAAAACGTGACGACGGCATGAATCGCGTCGCCGATCGCCTCGCCTGCATTATCAAAAAATCCATTGGCCTGCATGGCAACATCCATTACTCATAAAAATGGCATCTATCATCCCTTTAACTGCCCGCCTGCCGCAACTTTATTACCCTGTTTGCCCGGGCATCGGCGGCGTGCGACAAAACGCGCATAGACGTTTGGCGGATTGTGATCCGGACAGCATTTGGGTATCACATAGTCAGCGCATGCGGGAGAGACTGCTCTTGAAGAGCAGCGCCGAAGGAGCAACAGCCCCGGAAACTCTCAGGCAACCGGACCGTCTGCGCCAACATATTCCGAAGAGCGGCCGCACCCGATATACGTCGGCCCACCGAAGGAGCAAGCGCCACGCGCGTGAATCTCTCAGGTTCAGGACGGAAGGGGCAAGCGCTTGATAACGACAAGCGCCTGCCATCTACGCGTCTGTCTTTAACAAGACCCTTTACTGAACTTCGGGAGAAGAATCATGCGCCATATTGCTGTCATCGGTGGCGGTATCACCGGCATTACCACCGCCTATAGCCTGCTCAAGCGCGGCTTTGACGTGACCGTGTTTGAACAGAACCGCTACGCCGCCATGGAAACGTCCTTTGCCAACGGTGGTCAGCTATCGGCCTCCAACGCCGAGGTCTGGAACCACTGGCCCACCATTACCAAGGGGCTTCGTTGGATGCTGCGCCGGGATGCGCCGCTGCTGGTCAATCCGCGCCCGAGCTGGCACAAGCTCAGCTGGTTTGCCGAGTTTATGCGCGCCATTCCCCAGTACGGCGACAACACTACCGAAACCGCGCGGCTGGCGATTGCCGCGCGCCAGCACCTGTTTCAGTGGGCCGACGATGAAAACATCGACTTTGACGTCAAGCACGAAGGAATCCTGCATTTTTATCGCGACAAAGCAGGCTTTGACCACGCCGCGAAGGTGTCTCAACTGCTGGCCCGGGGCGGACTTGAACGCCGCGCTGTGACCCCTGCGGAAATGCTCGAACTGGAGCCGACCCTTGCCGGGCGCTATTACGGGGGCTTTTATACCGAAAGCGACGCCTCCGGCGATATCCACAAGTTTACCCAGGGGCTTGCCCGCGCGGCCGAGCGCCGCGGCGCAACGCTCAACTACGGCTACCGCGTGCAGGATATCGGCGCCAACGCTGATAGCGCTTGGGTCGTGGCCAGCGCCGGTGACGAACCCGTGCGCCAGACCTTTGACGGCGTGGTCGTCTGCGCCGGCACCGCCAGCCGGGCACTGGCCGCCAAACTTGGCGACCGCGTTAACGTGTACCCGGTCAAGGGCTACTCCATCACCGTGCAACTTGACGACGAAGCCTCGCAACAGGCCGCGCCCACGGTCAGCCTGCTGGATGACGAAACCAAGCTGGTAACCAGCCGCCTAGGTGTCGACCGCTTCCGCATTGCCGGCACCGCCGAGTTCAACGGTTTTAACAAGGATATCCGCGACGACCGCATTCGTCCGCTGATCCGCTGGGTGGAGGAGTGCTTTCCCGGCGTCAGTACGCGCCGCGTAGTGCCCTGGGCAGGGCTTCGACCGATGCTACCCAACATGATGCCGCGCGTTGGCCCGGGCAAACAGCCAACGGTATTTTACAACACCGGCCACGGCCATTTGGGCTGGACGCTTTCCGCCGTTACCGCTGAGCTTTTGGCCGATAAGGTCAGCGCTTCCTCGGTGCTTGGTGCCCCGGCGACTAGCCGCTAACGCTAAACGCCATGCGCGGTTTACCGGGCATGGCGTTGTATCCCGCAGGCTTGTTTATCCGGCTTTCAGCGTCTCAAGCGCAGCGTTTAGCGAGGCGCGCTCGCGTTTGGCATACAGCGCGATCTCATCGATTACCGTCGCGCCCAGCGCCGCCTCGAACTGCGCCTGATTCGGCTGACTTCGATCCGCGTCTTCCTGCTCCTCCTCACGCGTCGCATCGCCCGGCTGGCTAAGGTTGGACTGAAAAATCCCCGCGGCGCTAACCGGCAAAAAATCCTCATACACCATCGGCGTTGTCCACAGCGCGCCGCGCTCAAGCAGTGTTTCTACGTTCGCCGCGTTGATCTCGTTGGTGCCAAGCTCCAGCGCCGCCCGGTCACTCGCCGGCCAATAGTGGAAAAACGCCAGCCCCTCGCGGCGCAGGATTGCGTCATCATCGGGAAATTCGGCAAAGGCCGCCCCCAGCCGCGCCTGATGCGCGGTGTTGTCTGGCGCGGGCGCACCTTGGCGCGCGCCCGCCAGCAGCCGGTCGTATAGCGCCCGCCCTTTAGCCGTTAGCGCCACACCGCGCTGTTCAATCTCGCCAAAGCGTGCGGTGTGATAGCCGGGCGCGCTTCCCGCAAAGCGCACCGGCTCCTCGAGCGCTTTGAAGCTGGTCTGGCGCAGCAGCAACGAGAAGCGCCTTCGCGGCGGCCCTTCAATGGTCGCCTTCGGATCAATACCGTAGTCGGGCATGCGCCGCTGGGCTTCATCAATGTCGAGCGTGCGCGGCGTCAGATGATTAATGTGCGGGCCGCGAAAGCACACCACGTCGGCGAGCAAGCGGTGTTCGGCGTTGAGCGACTCATACGTCGGCCGGTCCACAGTGGCATCGCTATGCCAGCGGAAGGTCTCCAGCGCCTCGTCCACAAAGGTGTCGGCGTCACTCTCATCAAGCCCACCCTGCGCCTCGCAACGTTCAATCAGCGCTGTCACGCCGGGGGTGAAAATATCCCGCGCGTGCAAAATCTCAAGCGCACGTTCGCGCAGCGCCGCGGAGGCAATCAGCTCGGGGCGCAAAAGCGAGGTAAAGACGCGGAAAGGATTCGCCCGCAGAGCCTCGTCATCGACCGGGCGAAACGCCGTGGAGTGGACCGGCACGCCGGCTTGCGACAGGTCGTAATAACCCACTGGCCACATACCCATCACCGCGAACAGGCGGCGCAGCATGGCAAGCTCGGCCGGGGTGCCCACGCGGATGGCGCCGTGACGCTCAACGCTCAGCCGCTGGGATTCATCCGCGGCGTCAAGCTGCTCGGCAAGTGCGACGTCGGCGGCGAGCGTCTCGCGGTTGACCGCTTCCACCAGTTCAAGCAGTGCGCCGTACTGGGGCACCTCGCGGCGATACATGACGGACATGGCGTGAGAGAAACGCTCACGGATCCGGTCGGGGCTGATCCACTGGCTCATGGCGAACTCCTTGCAGGGCGATAATAACGTGGCTTCAGCATAACCAAACCCTACCCGACGCTTTTGCGAAATTCTCCACCTTTTCTACGAAAACGCGCCGTGCCTGCCTCCGTGTGTGTAGAGACCCGGATGATAGATTAAGCCATAGGAGTTATCCTCTGTTGGCAGCGTGTACGTTAAACAAGCCATGCGCCACGGCCAGGCGCTTTTTGAGTGGCGCCTGCAGGCGCTGAACGGCCACGCGTTTCGATGAGGAGATGCGTCGGGCACTGGCCAGGCTGCGGCGTAAAAACATCTCTACCGCGCTGATCCTGCTGGATATCGACCATTTCAAGCCGGTCAACGATACCTACGGCCACGCCGCAGGCGATGACGTACTGATAGAGCTGGTCGCACTGCTGGACGATAGCCTGCGAGTGCCCGACATGCTGACGCGCTGGGGCGGTGAAGAATTCGTCATGATACTGCCCGATACCGGCCTGCGAGAGGCGCTGCAGCTGGCCGAACGCCTGCGCCAGCTGATTGCCACTCACGACTTCAGCGTAGTAGGCAGCATTACCGCAAGCCTGAGCGTGACCATCCTGCACGCCAGACACCCCCCGCCGCTGCCTCAAGCGCCTGGACGATACGCCCTATCAGGCTAAAGGCCTCGGCCGCAACAAGGTGCTTGAGGCCGGGCCCGTCACCGCGGTGTAAAGCGGCGCGGTTATTCTATACATTCAGGTTTTACACGTTGGCGCGCGTCGCCTTACCCCTTAGGCTAGGCGCTCCCCGTATTCAGGAGCCGCCATGCCTGCGCTAACTGCCAACCACCTGCTCACCGAGCTTGCTGCCCCCCAGCGCCGGCGCCTCAATTTGGCCGTTGCCTGCGGCTTTCTAGCGGGCAGCTTGACGCTGATCCAGGCGGGGCTGTTTGCCTGGATCGTCAGCGCGCTGCTGGTCAATCATCAGCCGCTGGCGCGCACGGCACCGCTGTTCGCGCTGTGGCTTTTAGCGCTGCCGCTGCGCGGCCTTTTAAGCTACGCCCAGGAAATGCTCGCCCAAAAAGCCTCTCTCGCCGTGCGCCAGCGCCTGCGGCGACGGCTTCTCGATCACCTGGTGCGCCTCGGGCCGGTACGGCTTGCCGGCTACCACAGCGCGTCGCTGTCGTATCAGGTGGTCGAGCAGATCGAGGCGCTGGACGGCTATTATTCACGCTTTCGTGTACAGCTTGTGCTAGCCGTGCTGCTACCGCTAATGGTGCTTGTGATCAGCGCGTATCTGGACTGGCTGGCGGCGATATTTCTGCTGCTTGCAGCGCCGCTGATTCCGCTGTTCATGGCGCTGGTGGGCATGGGTGCCGAGCGCCTGAATCGCGAACAGTTTGCCGCCGTGTCACGGCTTTCGGGGCATTTTATCGACCGCGTTCGCGGCCTGACCACGCTGCAACTTTTCGGCCAGACAAAGCGCGCCACCCACAGCGTTCACGCTGCCGCCGACGGCTATCGGCAACGCAGCATGCGCACGCTACGACTGGCGTTTTTATCCTCGGCGGTGCTCGAGTTTTTTGCCTCGGCGGCCATCGCCGTGGTGGCTATTTACGTCGGTTTCGGGCTATTGGGCTATATAAGCTACGGCCCTGCCGACGAGCTGACGCTTTTCAGCGGCCTTTTCATCCTGCTGCTGGCGCCCGAGTTTTTTCAGCCGCTGCGCAGCCTTGCCCAGCACTACCACGACCGCGCCGCCGCGCTCGGCGCCGCCGAACGCCTGGCCGACTTGTTAAACCAGACGCCGCCTGCCACGCGCGGTGACACACCGCCGCCAGCGCTTGCACCCGACGCCGATGCCTTGCTGGTGTTAACAGACGCCTGCGTTTCCCACCCCGGGCGCGGGGTGGTGCTCGGGCCGGTGTCGCAACGCCTTGGCCGCGGTGAAACCGTGGTGGTGACCGGCGCATCCGGCAGCGGCAAGTCAACGCTTTTGCAGCTGCTGGCAGGCTTTGTCGCCCCCGATGACGGCGTGCGCCAAAGCCAGCGTGACCTGCGTTTTGCCTGGATGGACCAGCGCCCGCTGCTGATTCACGCCACGCTTGCCAACAACCTGCGCCTGGCAGCCCCTGAGGCAAGCGATGCAGCCCTTTATCAAGCGCTTGCAAGCGCCCACCTGAGCGAGCTGCTCGAACACCTGCCCGACGGGCTTGAAACGCTCATCGGCGAGCGCGGGTCGGGGCTTTCGGGCGGCCAGGCCCAGCGTCTGGCGCTGGCGCGAATCTTCCTATCCGAAGCACCCCTGGTGCTGCTGGACGAGCCGACCGCCAGCCTGGACGCGCACAGCGAGCAGGCGGTCATGGCGGCACTCACGATGCTTCCGCGCGCCGGGCGTACGCTGGTCATCGCCACCCATCACCCGGCGCTGATACAACTTGCTACGCGCCGCTGGCACATCGATCACGGCCGGCTTAAGGAGATCGCGCATGGATAAGCCAGAACGTTTGGTCACGACGCTGCGCCCCTGGCTTATCGTGCTGGCCAGCCGCCAGCGGCGGCTGTGGCTGGGTGCGTTACTCATGGCGCTGACGCTGTTTTCCGCGCTAGGGCTGCTGGCCGTGTCCGGCTGGTTTATTACCGCCACCGGGCTTACCGGCCTGCTATTTGCCGCCGGCATCGCGGCGACGCTGGACGTTTATGTGCCCGGCGGCGCGATTCGCCTGTTTGCCGTCACCCGCACGGCAAGCCGCTATTTGGAGCGGCTGTACAACCACGATACGGTGCTGCGCCTGCTGGCCGATCTGCGCACCCGGCTGTTTAGCGTGCTGGCGGGGCTGGATAGCCATGCGCTTGCCAGCCGCCGCGCCAGCGACTGGCTCAACCGCCTGACGGCCGATATCGACACCCTGGACAGCCTGTATTTACGCCTGCTGGCGCCGCCCGCTGTGGCGCTGCTGGCCGGGGCGATCCTGAGCGGCGTCACGGCGCTGTTTGTGCCGTTGGCCGGCGGTTTTTTAGCCGGCGTGCTGCTGTTGGGCTGGCTGTGGCTCACGCTGGGCCAGGCACGCCTCGGCATGGCGGCCAGCCGGCGCCACGTTGACGAACTGGAAGCCCTGCGCGGCAGCGTCATGGAAACCCTGCAGGGGCTGGCCGAGCTAGACGCCTACGGCGCGCTGGCCCACCAGCAACGATCCCTTGACCGGCTGGAAGCGCACCTACACCACAGTCAGCGCCGCTTGGGCCGCTGGGTCGCGCTGGGCAACGCCCTCCAGGCCTGGCTGGTCGGCACGGCGACGCTTGGCACGCTATGGCTGGCCGCCCGGGCCTTTGAGGCGGGCAGCATTAGCGGGGCGGTGATGGTAATGCTGCCCATGGCGGTCATGGCCATGAATGAGGCCTTCGCCGCGCTGCCCGCAGCGTTTACCTGGTTTGGCGCCACCCGTGGCGCCGCCGAGCGCCTGAACGGCCTGACCGAGCAGCGTATTGAGCAACGTACCGAGAAAAGCCCCGCACCCACCGCTGTTACCCCGGACACGCCGCCGGAAAACGCCCGCACGCTGCGCCTTGAAGGCGTCGGCGTGCGCTACCCCGGCGCCTTTCAGCCGGCGCTTGACGGGCTATCGTTAAGCCTCGCCCCCGGGGAACGGCTGGCCGTGGAAGGCGCATCGGGTTCGGGAAAATCCACTCTCGCCGCGCTGCTCGGGCGCCAGCTCTCCCCTTCTCAGGGCATCATCACGCTGGGCAACACGGCCCTTGAGGCATGGTCGGACGCCGAGCTGCGCCGCCGCGTGGTCGTGCTCACCCAGCAGACCGAGCTGCTGGACGACAGCCTTGCCGCCAACCTGCGGCTGGCCAACGCCGAGGCAGATGACACCACGCTATGGCAGGCGCTTGAGCAGGTGTCGCTTGCCGAGTGGGCCCGCGAACTTCCCCAAGGGCTGGATACGCGGGTCGGCGAAGGCGGCCGCCAGCTCTCCGGCGGGCAGGCACGCCGTGTCGCGCTGGCGCGGCTTTACCTGTGCGACCCCGACCTGGTGGTGCTCGACGAGCCGTTTTCCGGCGTCGACATGTCCACGGCACAGGCGCTATCCCAGGCGTTACATCGGTGGCTTTCCGGCCGCACTGTCGTCTATCTTGTACATAAGGCAGACACTGACGCCGCGCCGCCGGGCATCACTCATACGCTCACCTTGCGCGACGGACAGCCGCATTCTGAATAAAAGCGCTGCGACAATACACCATGGCACAAACGCACAGCTGCGGTTATAGGATATACGCCTTTGGCATAACCCTGATTATCGTGATACGCCTATTCAATCGCGTTAATGCGCCGGACACGCTGAGCGTTTAGCGCACGGTTGCCGTCTTTTTAAACCTTTGCAACACGCTCTGGGAGGTCATAATGGAGCTGGACCCGCTGCTGCTCTCCAGGCTGCAATTTGCTTTTGTGGTGCTGTTTCACGCCATTTTTCCGGTGTTTACCATCGGTCTGGCGTCGTACATTGCCCTGCTGCACGGCCTGTTTTACAAAACCGGCAACGCTGCTTGGGATCGCCTGGCGCTGTTCTGGACCAAAGTGTTTGCCGTGGTATTTGGCATGGGCGTAGTCTCAGGCATCGTCATGTCGTTCCAGTTTGGCACCAACTGGAGCAACTTTGCCCAAGCCACCTCCAACTTTTTGGGGCCGATGCTGAGCTATGAAGTGCTCACGGCGTTTTTCCTCGAAGCCGGCTTTCTCGGCGTGCTGCTTTTCGGCCGGGGTAAAGTCCCTGAAGGCGCACACCTGTTTGCCGCTCTCATGGTGGCGCTGGGGACCTTTATTTCTTCGTTCTGGATCCTTTCTGCCAACAGCTGGATGCAAACACCGGTGGGCTATGAACTGATTGACGGCCGCTTTCATATCACCTCCTGGTCGGAAGCCATTTTCAACCCGTCGTTCCGTTATCGCTTCGCCCACATGGTCATAGCCTCTTTCCTGGCCGGCGGCTTTGTGGTGGCCGGCGTTAGCGCCTGGTTCTTGCTACGCCAGCGCGATGTCGAGGCCAACAAGAAGGCGCTTTCCATGTGCCTGTGGCTGCTGCTGTTCCTGGCACCGGCACAGGCCGTTGTCGGCGACTTTCACGGACTCAATACGCTGGAACATCAGCCGACCAAGGTGGCGGCCATGGAAGGCAACTGGGAAACGCAATCCGGCGTACCGCTACTGCTGTTCGCCCTGCCTGACAAAGACGCCCAGACCAACCACCTCGAGGTGAAGATTCCGCATCTGGCGAGCCTGATCCTCACCCACAGCATCGACGGCACGGTGCCGGGGCTGAATGAAGTGCCCCCTGAAGAACAGCCGCCGGTGTTTATCGTGTTCTGGGCGTTTCGTGTGATGGTCGGGCTGGGGCTGGCGATGATTGCCGTAGCGTTGGCCGGCTTGGCACTACGCCGGGGCGGACGCGTTTATCGCAGCCCGATTTATCTGAAAACGCTGGTGGGCATGATCGGTGCGCCTTTCGTGGCCGTACTCGCCGGCTGGGTGGTAACTGAATCCGGCCGGTCGCCGTGGCTGGTGTACGGCATAATGACCCACGCCGAGGGGCTGACGCCTTCGCTGACCGGCGGCATGGCGCTATTCACCCTGATTGGCTATATGGCGGTGTACGCGGTGGTGTTCGTGGTGGGTATTTACTACCTGACCCGGGTGATCAATAACGGCATGCTGCCCGAACCGGATCAAACCCACGACGAAGTGGAGCGTGCCAAACGTCCGCTCTCCGCGGCGCACACGCCCTTTGACGACAACGACCTGCAGGGAGATAAGTCATGAACCTTGATATTACCCTGGTATGGGCCGGCATTATCGGCTTTGGCGTCATCATGTACGTGCTGATGGACGGCTTTGATCTGGGGCTGGGGATTCTCTTCCCCTTTGCCCCGGACGAAGCCTCGCGCGATGTCATGATGAACTCGGTCGCACCCGTGTGGGACGGCAACGAAACTTGGCTGGTGCTGGGCGGTGCCGGCCTGCTCGGCGCTTTCCCGCTAGTGTACTCGGTGTTTTTACCGGCGCTTTATATCGGCGTTTTCCTGATGCTCGCAGGGCTGATCTTTCGCGGCATTTCCTTCGAGTTCCGCTTCAAGTCGCACAAAAACCGCCACTGGTGGAACCGTGCCTTCTGCTGGGGTTCGATGGTCGCCGCCTTTTCCCAGGGCGCTGTCGTTGGCGCCTATATCCAGGGCTTTCCTGTGGAGGACAGGGTCTACGTCGGCGGCGCCTTTGACTGGCTGACGCCGTTTAGCGTGCTCACCGGCATTGGCCTCATGGCCGGCTACGCGCTGCTGGGTGCGACCTGGCTGATCCTCAAGTCCGAAGGTCACGTGCAGGACTGGGCTTATTCCATTACGCCCAAACTGCTGCTCGGCGTGTTAGTGGTGTTCGGCGTGGTCAGCCTGTGGACGCCGCTGATCAGCGTTGACGTGCGCGAGCGCTGGCTCAACCAGATACACCTGATCTGGATATTTCCGATTCTCGCCATGGCCTGCGCGGCAGCGCTTTATCGTGCGGTGAAGCGCCGCGCCGAAGGCCGGCCTTTCATCATGGCGCTGGGGCTTTTCATTTTCACCTACTTAGGGATGATCGCCAGCAAGTGGCCGGTCATTGTACCGCCCAACTACACCATCTGGGACGCCGCTTCCTCGCCGGAATCCCAGGTGTTTCTGCTGATCGGCACGGTGTTTGTCATCCCCATTATCCTGGCCTACACCACCTGGTCGTACTGGGTGTTTCGCGGCAAAGTGAAAGTCGGCGACGGCTACCACTGATCAGGCATTAAAAAACCGCCTCGCAAATGCGAGGCGGTTTTCGTATCAGCTATTACTGACTGGTGCTTACTGCGGCAGCTTCGCCTTGCGCACGTAGGGCAACGGCGCATCGAACGTGCCGAATTTGGTCTTGGCATCATCATCAGAGACGTTCGGCGGAATGATGACGTCTTCGCCGACGGTCCAGTCAGCGGGCGTGGCAACGCTGTGTTGGCCGGCGGTCTGCAGCGCGTCGAGGGCGCGCAGAATCTCGCCAAAATTACGCCCGACATTCATCGGGTACGTCATGGAAAGCTTGAGCTGCTTGTCCGGGCCGATAATAAATACCGAGCGCACCGTCGCGCTGTCCGCCGGGGTGCGGCCGTCCGGCAGGTAGGCTTCGGCCGGCAGCATGTCGAACAGCTTGGATACCTTGAGCTTTTCATCGGCAATGATCGGGAAGCTGACGTCGCTGCCGCTATAGGACTCGATATCATTGATCCAGCCCTTGTGGTCTTCCACGCCGTCAACTGACACGCCGATCACCTTGGTGCCGCGTTTTTTCCACTCGGCATCAAGCTTGGCGACCGCGCCAAACTCGGTGGTGCATACCGGGGTAAAATCCTTGGGGTGCGAAAACAGGATGGCCCAGCTGTCACCGATCCAGTCGTGAAAGTGGATGTTGCCCTGGCTGGTCTGCGCTTCAAAATCCGGTACGGTTGCATTAATACGTAGCGACATCGTTGACTCCTGACATTGGCTAATCTATACGCTATCCATCATAGCCTCACGCCCAGCTTATGTTCAAATAGAATTAAATACGAAATTCTTATGACTTAATTTCGTAAATTTAATATAAAACCTCGACACAGGCGCAGCCACGCATGCTAGCCCGCTGATACGTCGGCGCGGGGGAACCACAGCGTAAATAGTCGGCCGCCTTGGCCTCGTCCTCTACCACCAGAATACGCATCGCCTTCTCCCATCGCCCTCTTCTTTACCGCCTCTAGGCTAACGGGTAACGCACCGGTCAGGCATTACAAATTCGTAATCCGTGCGCAATCTACACGTAGGTGGGGGTATTGCACACTGGGGCTATTCAAACCACAGGAGATACGCCATGCGTTTACGTTTAAGCCAGCTTCCGCTATGCGCCGCCGCGCTGTTCAGCGGCCTCGCATTTGCCGCACCGGACTCGGTCCTTGAGCATAAAGACATGTCGCTGACGCTTGCCAATCAGCTGATCGATAAAACGCTTGAAAGCTGCCACGACGATGAGCGCACCGCGGTGGTGGCCGTGGTTGACCGGGGTGGCCGTCTGGTCGCGCTGCAGCGCGATGATAACGTCGGCCCGCACAACACCATCGCCGCTCAGCGTAAGGCGTTCACCTCGCTGTCCACCGGGACGGCCTCGCGCGAGCTGTCAAAAATTGCCCGTAACGACCCCGAATCGCAAAATCTCAACACCGTGGACGAATTACTGCTGCTGGGCGGCGGCGTACCGGTCAAAGTGGATGACGCGGTCATCGGCGCTATCGGCGTTGCCGGCGCCGGCGGCTCTGCCATTGACGAAGGCTGCGCGCTTGACGCTATCGACGAAGTGATATAATACTTTCACCCTGCATAATGTTTGAATAACTTTTCAAGGAATCTGCTCATGAGCATGAAACTGACTACCACACTTGCCACCGGCGCCCTGCTGGCCGCCATGGGCGGCACTGCGATGGCTGCCGATAACCCCTTGAGCGTCCACGTGCTCAACATCGAAAACGGCCTGCCTTCCCCCGACGTCAACGTTACACTCGAGCAAAAACAGGACGACGGCTGGGAAGAGCTCAACGCCGCCGTGACCGGCGACAACGGCCGCATCAACGCACTCTACCCGGACGACATGGCGCTGGAAAACGACACCTACCGCGTGACGTTTGACACCGGCGAGTGGTTCAACAACCACGATACCGAAACCTTCTTCCCCGAAGTGCCGGTTATTTTCGAGATCAACGGCTCGCTAGAGCACTACCACATCCCGCTGCTGCTGAGCCCTTACGGCTACTCGACCTACCGCGGCAACTAAGGCCGGCAAGACGTAACCGTCATAGCGACCGTTAGACACAAAAACCCCCCGCTGCCGCAAGGCAACGGGGGGGGGGTCAGCAAGCTAGCGCGAGCCTGGCAATGCTAAGACGCCACCCTGTTACAGGTGCCATTCCAGCTGGAAAGTTACCGCATCGGTGTCAACGCCGTCTGCACCATGGTTACCAAACTTGTTGCGCCAGTATTCGTAGCCTACGCCGGCCCAGAGACGGTTGTCTTCACCCCAGGCAAGCTTGCCCACGTCAGCCATCAGCGACGGGCGCGAAAGCTGCTCGTCTTTGGTGCCCAGACCTTTTTCGCCGTTGTAGTTATAGAAGCCCTGGAACTTCATCGGTACAGGGCCCGCCTCGAACGGAAACTTCCATGCGAGATTGATCTGGTAGTAATCATCAAACTCGACGGTCGTGCCGCCGTCCTTGAAGCCGTTGTGATTCCACTCGTGGGAATAAAACACGCTCAGATCGAGGAAACCTTTCGGCACGTCAAACTTGAACGTCGGCCCGACTACCAGCTGGCGCTTGCGCGGCGCAAACGCGGTGTTCTTGGTATTCAGATCAAAACCGCCGGTCAGCGCGACTTCTTTCACCGGGCCAAAGGCCAGCGCATCGCCGAACAGCTTGCCGTAGTGCAGCTGGTTGCGGTACGTCAGATAGGCTTCGGTCGCGCCGGTGTCGCCGCCGCTGATGGGGTCAGCGCTGTCAGACTGCAGCATGTCAATGTTGAGAAACTGCTGGCCCAACGAGTGGCCGCCCACGTAGTTGAACTGCAGAATATGCTTTTCCACGTCGTTCGCATTTTTTGGCTCGGTAAACTGGGTGCCGTAGCGATAGCCGATGAACGTATCGCTCCAGGTGGCTGCCTGGGCCTGAGTAAAAGCACATGCGGCAAGCGTAGTGGCACCGACCAGTGCGGCCACGGAATGTTTGGTTTTAAACATCAATCAAATACCCTTTTGTTTTATTGTAAGAGTAGAGGTCAGCGCTGCAGGCGCTGACTGCCTCCCTTGCCCTGCCTGCTACACCATATTGTTGCGTTTATTGTCGGTGCTCAAACAGTGCCTCTGGCACACGTTGTGTACCGTGGCTTGCCCACTGCAAGGACGAGCCAGACCTCGGTAACGGCTGTTCTCGTACGCCGTTTCTTTAGCAATACCTTACACCGCTATTTTTTGTATACAAGGACAAATTACACAAAAAGCGGCATTACGGCAACAATCTCACCCGTCCGATGTCACTCTTATGTAGCACAACAGGATACATCCGCAAAAGACCCCATCGTATGGCCACAAAAAAACGGCGCTCGCAGGCGCCGTTTTTACGGTTGAATGATCAGATTTTCCGCGCCAAGCCGCTAGCCCAACGTGGCATTAGCGCCAAAAATGGTCATCAAATCAGTTTCTGACTGTCGCGGACATAGATCCAACAGGTTTTCCAGGCTATTCAAGTGCTGATGCACGCCTTCCCTGGCAGCCTCGGCATCGCCGCTTGCCAGCCGCTCAAGAAGCCGCGCATGGTCGCCTTCCAGATAGCACGACCCCAGGCTTGGGCGCTTGTATAACGCAATCACGATGGAGGTGCGCATGATCAAGTCGGTGAGCATGGAACTCAGAATGCGGTTGGGCGCATGCGCGGCCAGCAGGTGGTGAAAACTCAGCGAGTGCTCGATGCGCGCCGGCTCGTCGCCTTTGGCGTAGGCCTCTTTTTCAAGCGCCACGTGGCGCTCAAGCGTGGCCAGTGCCTCGGCATCAAGCTTGCCCGCCTGCAGCGCCACGGCCTCGCCTTCCACCAGCCGGCGTGCCGAAAACGTCTCCCGGGTTTCCTCGATAGTCGGCGCCCTGACTCGCGCCACCTGATTGGGACGCTGATCCAGCACGTGCTCCGAGGCCAGCCGGGTGAGCGCTTTGCGCACCACCGAGCGGCTGACGCCGAAAACCTCACCCAGCGTCACTTCGGGCAGCTTGGTATCCGGCGGCAAACGCTGCATCAGCACCGCCGCACGAATATGGTCAACGATATCCTGATCGCTGACGCGCCCGCGCTCCTGCGCAGACTGCGAAAGCGTTTTACGCCAGACGGGGTTCATCCTGCACTCTCCACATAGGTCATCGCAAAACAGCGCATTCTAGCCCCGAACGGCGGTAAAAGGACAGCACTTGCGGGAAAAGTACTGCCTTGGCGTCGCTTCACTACGCTGGCGCTAGCGCCGGTTAACCGCGCTGGTGATCAGCCGTCACGCTGAGGATCTTCATGGTGTTGGTGCCGCCGTGGGCGTTCATGTGATCACCACGGGTCAGGATCACGTGGTCGTCCACCTGGGTAATGCCTTCTTTCACGAGCAGTGCCAGCGCGTTGTCATTAAGCTCTGACGCTTCCATGCGGCTGGTGTCAAACGCAAACGATACCACGCCGCGGTACAGCGCCATGCGACGCTGGGCAACCGCGCTGTGGGCCAGGCCGATGATCGGCAAACCCGAGTGAATACGCGAGGCAATCAGCGCGGTATAGCCGCTCGAGGTCATGCAGGCAATGGCCGACACGCCTTCAAGGTGGTTGGCCGCATACATGGCCGACAGCGCGACGGTTTCGTCGCTGCGGGTAAAGCCCTGGTGGATCCGGTGGCCGGACTCCTGGGTGCTGCGCTCGCGCTCGGCGCCCAGACACACGCGGTCCATCGCTTCGATGGTTTCTACCGGATAGTCGCCGGCGGCGGTTTCGGCCGACAGCATGACCGCGTCGGTACCGTCGAGCACGGCATTGGCCACGTCAAACACTTCAGCACGCGTGGGCAGCGGCGACTCGATCATGGATTCCATCATTTGCGTGGCGGTGATCACCGCACGGTTCAGGCTGCGCGCGTGCTTGATAATGCGCTTTTGCACGCCGATCAGCTGCGCATCGCCGATTTCCACGCCCAGATCGCCACGAGCCACCATGACCGCCTCGGAGGCGTTGATGATGCCGTCCAGCGTTTCGTCATCGGCTACGGCTTCGGCGCGCTCGATTTTGGCGATGAGGCCAATGTCTTTGCCTTTCTCGCCCATGAGCTTGCGCGCTTCCTGCATGTCGGCTGCGGTACGCGGAAACGACACGGCCATGTAGTCCACACCAATCTCCAGCGCGGTCTTCAGGTCTTCTTTGTCCTTGTCGGTCAGCGCCGGCGCCGACAGGCCGCCGCCAAGCTTGTTGATGCCCTTATTATTGGACAGCCGACCGCCGACGATCACGTGGGTGTGGACTTCGTCGCCTTTTACTGCGTCAACGTCCAGCACCAGGCGGCCATCGTCGAGCAACAAGCGGTCGCCAACGTTCAGATCCTCGGCGAGTGTTTCGTAGTCGCAGCCGACGCGATTCACGTCACCGGCTTCGCTATCCAGCGCCATGTCGAGCACAAAGGGCTTGCCTTCTTCAAGCTCGACGGCGCCATCCTTGAAGCGGGCGATGCGGATTTTAGGGCCCTGCAGGTCAGCAAGCGCAGCCACGCTTTTGCCGATACGATCGGCGATCTCACGTACTTCCGTCAGGCGGCGACGATGGTCATCCGCCGAGCCGTGGGAAAAGTTGAGGCGTACCACGTCGACGCCGGCACGCAGCATGCGTTCAAGCTCGCCCTCGCGATCGCTTGCGGGGCCCAAAGTTGCCACAATCTTTGTGCGGCGAATGGGAACATAAGTATGGTTATTCATACGGACCTCGGCAGCACCATAATGGCGCAAAAATCATTAACGTTGGTGCGGGTCGAACCCGTCACGATAAGGTTTTCCAGGGCGGGAGGGGAAAGTGCAGCCACCGGCAAACTCCTCGGGCAAGGGGCAAGAGGCAAAGCAAAGAAGAGGGTCAAAAAAAACCGGCATCAGGAAAGTCATAAAACGGGGGAGGTGCCTGACACCGGTGAAAAGTCACAAGTCACAATAAATAGCAGCGGCAGACGCAACCCGTGTCTGCCGTGGTGACGCAGGCCGCCCTTCTTTGCCCAGGAAACGGCCTGTGTTCACGGGGTGGCGTGCGCACAAGGCGCACGCCGACGCAGCGGGCAGGCGGTCAAACCGCCTGCCCGGCTCGCCTGTCTTACTGACCGATTTCGTGGTCAGCAAGCTTTTCCAGCGCGCGGACGATACCCGAGTGATCCCAGTCGGCACCGCCGTTGGCGGCGCAGGCCTGGAACAGCTGCTGGGCGTTGGCCGTACCCGGCAGTGACAGGTTCAGCGTACGTGCGCCTTCCAGTGCCAGATTGAGGTCTTTCTGGTGCAGCTTGATCTTGAAGCCCGGGTCGAAGGTGCGGTCGATCATGCGGCCGCCGTGCACGTCGAGAATCTTCGACTGTGCCAGACCGCCGAGCAGCGATTCGCGCACTTTGGCCACGTCAGCACCGGCTTTGGAAGCAAACAGCAGGCCTTCAGAAACGGCTTCGATGGTCAGCGCTACAACGATCTGGTTGGCAACCTTACAGGTCTGGCCGGAACCGTTTTCACCGATATGGGTAATGGATTTGCCCATTACTTCGAGGATCGGCTTGGCGCGCTCAAAGCCCTTCTCGGTGCCACCGACCATGATGGTCAGCGCAGCGTTGATCGCGCCGCCTTCGCCGCCGGATACCGGGGCGTCAACGTACTCGCCTCCGGCTTCCTGGATGCGCTTGGAAAATTCCTGGGTGGGAATCGGCGCAATCGAGCTCATGTCGATAACCAGGGTGTCTTTCTTGAGGCCGTGGATAACACCTTCTTCGCCAAACAGTACCAGTTCAACGTCGGGGGTATCCGGCACCATGGTGATGACAACGTCAGACTTCGCGGCAACCTCTTTCGGGTTAGCGCAAACGCTGGCGCCTTTTTCCTTGAGCTCTGACGGCAGCGGAGTGGAGTGCTCGACCGTGAAGATTTCGTGGCCAGCGTCCAGCAGGTGACCTGCCATCGGGCGACCCATGATGCCTAGTCCGATAAAACCGATCTTGCTCATAGTAGCTCTCCTATCACTTGCACTTGAATACGTGTCACACGTGGATATGTGTCGTCTCGCGTAGCGTTTAGCGCGCGTTGTCTAACCAACCCAGGCCTTCTTTGGTACCGGCTTTGGGCTTGTACTCACAGCCAATCCAGCCACTGTAGCCAAGGCTTTCAAGGTGAGCGAACAGGAAGGGATAGTTGATTTCGCCGGTGCCCGGCTCGTGACGGCCGGGGTTGTCGGCCAGCTGCACGTGGGCAATACGGCTCAGATGCTTCTCGATGGTCGGCGCAATGTCGCCTTCCATGATCTGCATGTGGTAGATGTCGTACTGCAGCTGCAGGTTATCGCTGCCTACTTCATCAAACAGCGCCAGCGCCTGCTCGGTGCGATTGAGGAAGAAGCCCGGGATATCACGCGTGTTGATCGGCTCGGCGATCAACAGCAGGTCGGCCGCTTTGAGCTTGTCAGCGGCAAAGCGCAGGTTTTCCACCAGCGTCTTGTGTGCCTGCTCGTCGCTTACGCCTTCTGGCTGGATACCGGCCAGGCAGTTCACCTGAGTATTGCCCAGCACTTTGGCGTATTCGATAGCTTTGTCGACGCCTGCACGAAACTCTTCCACGCGGTCCGGATGGCAACCAATGCCACGCTCGCCGGCACCCCAGTCGCCCGCCGGCAGGTTAAACAGCACCTGCTCCAGGCCGTTGTCGTCCAGACGCTTTTTGATCTCGGCGGCTTCGAAATCGTACGGAAAGAGATATTCCACGCCCTTGAAGCCCGCATCGCCGGCTTCTTTGAAGCGGTCGAGGAAATCAACCTCGGAGAACAGCATGCTGAGATTAGCGGCAAATTTAGCCATATAAATCTCCCTATGTCTTTTCGTGTATGTCAAAGCACCCGACACCGGACAAAGCCGGTGTCGGGTGATAGCCGTTGCTTAGCGCAGGGCAGCGATGGAGCTCGGTGCGTCTGTCTCGTTCTCGGCCAGCGCCTCGAATTCGTTGACGTTGCTCAAGCCTTTACCGCTCATGGAGATGTTGGTGATCCGCTCAAGGATAACCTCTACCACGACCGGCACCTTGAACTCGTCCTTGAGCTGCTTGGCTTTCTCAAGCGCCGGGGCGATTTCTTCGGGATCGGTAACGCGGATCGCCTTACACCCCAGACCTTCAACAACGGAGACGTGGTCGACGCCGTAGCCGTTGATTTCCGGGCAGTTTATGTTGTCAAACGCCAGTTGAACCTGGTAGTCCATATCGAAACCGCGCTGCGACTGACGAATCAGGCCCAAGTAGGAGTTGTTCACCACGACGTGGATGTACGGCAGGTTGAACTGCGCGCCAACCGCCAGCTCTTCGATCATGAACTGGAAGTCGTAGTCGCCGGACAGCGCCACGATTTCGGTTGTCGGATCGGCGCGACGAACACCCAGCGCGGCCGAGATGGTCCAACCCAGCGGGCCGGCCTGGCCGCAGTTGATCCAGTGGCGCGGCTTGTAGACGTGCAGGAACTGGGCACCGGCAATTTGCGACAGGCCGATGGACGACACGTAACGGGTGTCTTTGCCAAACGCCTTGTTCATTTCCTGGTAAACGCGCTGGGGCTTGACCGGCGTTTCCTTGAAATCGGTCTTGCGCAGCATGGTGAGGCTGCGCTTACGCTCCTGGCACTCTTCCGCCCAGGCGCTGCGATCTTTCAGCTTACCTTCGGCTTTCCACTCTTTGGCCACTTCGATGAACAGCTCAAGTGCGGCCTTGGCGTCAGACACGATGCCGTAGTCCGGGCCGAAGATACGACCGATCTGGAACGGCTCGATGTCGATGTGAACAAACTTGCGGCCTTCGGTGTAGCTTGCCACGTCGCCGGTGTGGCGGTTGGCCCAGCGGTTACCAATACCCATGACGAAATCAGATTCGAGCATGGTGGCGTTGCCGTAACGATGCGAGGTCTGCAGACCCACCATACCGGCCATCAGCTCGTGATCGTCGGGAATGGTGCCCCAGCCCATCAGCGTCGGGATAACCGGTACGCCGGTGAGTTCGGCAAACTCGGTGAGCTGATCGCTGGCGTCGGCGTTGATGATGCCACCGCCGGCCACGAGCAGCGGCTTGTCAGACTCGTTGAGCATGCTCAGCGCTTTTTCGATCTGCGGACGGCTAGCGCTCGGCTTGTACGCCGGCAGCGGCTCGTAGGTGTCCGGATCGAATTCGATTTCGGTCATCTGTACGTCGATCGGCAGATCGATCAACACCGGGCCGGGACGCGAGCTGCGCATTAGCTGGAACGCTTTCTGGAAAGCGCGCGGCACCTGAGCCGGCTCCAGCACGGTGATTGCCCACTTGGTGACCGGACCGGCAATCGCGGTGATATCGACCGCCTGGAAGTCTTCCTTGTGCAGCTTGGCAGCCGGCGCCTGGCCGGTAACACACAGAATCGGAATGGAATCGGCGCTGGCCGAGTACAGACCGGTGATCATATCGGTGCCGGCAGGTCCCGAGGTGCCCACGCACACGCCGATGTTGCCGGCTTCGGTGCGGGTGTAGCCTTCCGCCATGTGCGACGCGCCTTCAACGTGGCGCGCGAGCACGTGATCAACACCGCCGATCTTACGCATTGCCGCGTAGAACGGGTTGATCGCCGCGCCGGGCAGGCCGAACGTAACGTCCACGCCTTCTTTTTTCAGCACGTGAATGGCAGCTTCAGCAGCAGTCATCTTAGCCATTAAAAACTCTCCTCAGTCAGGTTCCTGTTGGCCGCTTAATGCAGGCGAGCCAGGCAACCTCGGTAAAAAACGTCCCGCCGTCAGGAACATTCCTGTAATTAATACTGTTGTCGCTAGAACCTGTTTTGCCTAGGACTGCATGTATCCAAGACTGTAATCACAACGGTACCCAGTACTTGTATTCAAAAATATGCGTCAGACGCAAGACTGTCAATAATTTGTGGAAATATTTTCCATTATTTTAAAAAAGCAGCCGGAAGCCCCCCGCACCTCCTTTATATCGGGCTACAGAATCAAGGGGGTAAAGACGCTTGAGCAATAGGCTCAAGAGACCTGGCGATTAACCCTGGCCACCGCCAGGCAGCGTCAGCATTCCGGCCACCTGGCCTAGCGCAGCGTCGAACGCGTTAAGCAGACGCACGCCGGGCGGCGCCACAATGGCGCCGTGCAGCCCCGCCAGCGCAGCACCACCAATAATAATCACCGACGGCACATAGCGGGCTGCCTGGGCGTCTACCAGCCGCTGCAGCATGGGCACGGTTTGCGCCTGCTGGTCGGGCAGGCGCAAATCATCTAGCACGATGGCATCGATCCCCAGGCAGTGACGCGCCACTCCCAGCTGCGTAAGCGTGTCGTCGATCATGCGCGGCCAGCGCTGCCCTGGCGTGATGATGGAAAACCGCTCGCCCAGCTGCAGCGCGGTCAGCAGCGAGGCCTCGAGCATGCTGACCACCGGCACCGGGCTGATATCACGCACCGCGGCCAGCCCCGGGTCGCCAAAGCACCCGAGCAAAAACGCATCCGGCATCTGGCGTGGCGCTCCGTCCTGTTGCGGCGCCAGGCATTGCTCGACCAACCCGGCGGCGGCCTCGGCGGCGATCGCACAGGTGCGCGGCGAGCCGATATAGGCGGCACCGCTCGCCGCCGTCAGCGCAGAAACCCGCGCTGTCTCGCCGAGTCGGGCACGGGCTAATTGCGCCATATGCTCGGTCATGCCGGCATTGGTGTTGGCGTTAACCAGCGTCACGTGTTTCATCAGCTGCCCAGGCCAAATATCTGGTGTAGATCAGGCGCACTGGCTTCTTCTTCCACGATCGACAGCGACGCTTCAATTTCCTTTAAATGGCGCTGCATGAAAGCCTTAGCGTTGGTCCCCTCGCCGCGCTCCAGACAATCCACCAAATCGTCGTGGTCGTGGGATTCACAGCCCAGATGTCCGGTACTGCCGTAAACGGCCAGTATCAGCGACGAGCGCGAACACAGCTGGCGTACAAAGTCGGCAAGGGTCGCATTGCCGGAAAGCTCCGCCAGGCGATCATGAAACGCGGCGGACAGTTTAATTGCTCGGCTCCGCTCGCCCACACTCAGCGCCTCGCGCTCTTCGCTTGCCATCTGTTTAAGCTCACACACGTCATCAGCGGTAATGCGTTGAGCTACCTTCGGCATAAGGCCGCATTCAATCAGCTGGCGCGCGGCAAACACGTCCCGAGCTTCGTTCGCCGTTGGCCGAGTCACGCTTGCCCCACGCCGCGGCGTCAGCGTGACCAGCTGCTCCAGCGCCAGGCGCTGCAAAATCTTGCGTACGCCGGTGCGACTGATACCAAACACCTCGGTCAGCGCGTCTTCGCGCAGCCGGGCGCCCGGCCGTAGCTGGTGTTCGGTAATGGCATCGCTAATGATTTGATAGATGGTTTCGTGGCGCTCTGCGCCGTCGCCGTTTTTCCCCAAGCGCGCCGAACGGGGGGTACCCGTCAACCCCTCTCCCAGATCGTGCGACTTTTCCATAGCAGTATCCTTAGCGCCTTATCCGGCGTCCTTCTGGCCTGGCTTTTTATTGAGTGTCGTTGGCTTTTCTTGACAGCCTGACGCCCGACATACTGACAACAATATGATTATCAATAAATATACAATAATAAAATTTTTGTATACAAAAATTTTATTAGACTAAAGGATGATTCGCGCTTTGTGCCCAGCATAACGTCTATCGTGCACGCTCCCATCACGCGGTACAATCCTTATGAGCTGCCGCAAAAAGACCACAAAAAAAGATTAAAATACTGTTTTAACAAGTTATTTATACTGGCACAGCGCATCAGCGACGCTATGCCGCGGCTGGCAAGCGCACCCGGCTAGCTAGGAAGGCCCTATAGGAGACGCAAAGAAAAGCAGCAAACTTATTTAATTTTTACGGCCGCTTTGTGTACAGTAGCCCGACCTCAACGAAACAAATTGCTCTTTGTATTGCATACAACAACAAAGGAGAGAATCCCACATGAGTGAAGCCAACGCGTCTCCGGAGCTTGGGAAACAAGCGGGGACGAAAAGTACCTCCCTGTTTGAGTTCTATAGTCAGCCCAAATTCCTGAAGGCACTGCCGCTGTCGCTACAGCACCTGCTTGCCATGATCGCCGGCGTCATCACGCCGCCCATCATCGTGGCCGGCGTGGTCGGCGCCTCGCCGGCAGACAAACTGCTGCTCATCCAGATGGCGGTACTCGCTTCGGGTATATGCACCATCTTCCACCTTTACGGTGTGTGGAAGTTCGGCGCCCGGCTGCCCGCCATTTTCGGCGTGGGCTTCGCCTACGTGCCGACGCTGATCGCGGTAGGCGGCCAGTTCGGCATCGAGGGCATCCTCGGCGCCCAGCTGATCGGCGGTATCACGATGATGATCGTGGGCTACTTCATCCAGTACATCCGTCACCTGTTCCCACCGGTCGTGGCCGGCACCGTGGTACTGGTTATCGGTTTGTCGCTGTACGACGTAGCGATCAAGTACATGGCCGGCAGCGGCAACCCGACAGCTGAAGGATTCGGCGACCTCATGAACTGGGCGGTAGGCGGCATTACCCTGCTGACAGTATTGATCGCCGCGCAGTTTGGTAAAGGCGTGGTCAAGCTCTCGGCCATCATTGTGGGTATTGTGGTCGGCTATGTGATCGCACTTGCACTGGGTATGGTTGACTTCACCAGCATTGGCGAGGCCGCCTGGTTCTCTGCACCGAAAGCCATGCCGTTCCAAATGGAGTTTCACGCCGCGGCGATCGCCTCGATGGTGGTAATATGCGTGATCAACTCGGTACAAACGATTGGTGACCTGTCCGCCACATGTGTGGGCGGCATGAACCGCGAACTGAAAACCAAAGAGTTGACCGGTGGCCTGCTGGGTAACGGTTTGACAACGACCCTCAGTTCGTTCTTCGGCGCACTGCCGACATCTACGTTCAGCCAGAACGTCGGTATCGTTGCCATGACCAAGGTTATCAGCCGCTTCGTGCTGGTGATCGCAGGTGCCTTCATGATCCTTGCCGGCCTGAGCCCGAAGTTTGGTGCCGTCATGACCACTATCCCCTTTCCCGTGCTCGGCGGCGCTACCATTACCGTATTTGGCATGATCACCATGACCGGTATTCAGCTGCTGGTAAAAGACGAGATGTCCGCACGTAACATGACTATCGTGGGCCTGGCACTGGCGCTGAGCCTGGGCATTGCGGCCGTACCGGAAGCCATCGCGCAGTTCCCCGAAGTTGTGCAGAACATCATTGGCGGCGCGCCGATTGTTATCGCCGCCATCACCGCCTTTGTGCTTAACATTGCGCTGCCCAATAAGTCGCTTTCCGATGAAGCCAAAGAGCGTGAGGCCATCGCCAAAGCGGACGAGGAAGCCGACAAGGCAGCCGCTGCGCAGACCAAGCAGACGAACGGCACAAGCTAATACGCCAAACCTTGTGCCGGCTCAGGTAAGCGCTGGCTCAAGTCAGTAACAAAAAAGGCGCCACCGGAATCCCGGCGGCGCCTTTTTCATGGCAACGCTTTATTTAATAATGCCGCCGGCCGCTGGTTACAGCAATCGGCGGCGCGTTACGGCTAGACCTCCTGATACAGCTCAGCGCCCGCCTCGCGGAACTTCTTCGCCTGTTCTTCCATGCCCGCCATGACCGCTTCTTGATCGCCGGTCAGACCGTTGGCGGCGGCGTAATCGCGCACTTCATGGCTGATTTTCATCGAGCAGAACTTGGGCCCGCACATGGAGCAGAAGTGCGCCAGCGCTTGCGCACGCTCCATAACCCTTGGATTTTAAAAAGATTTCAGTTAAAAATAGGTATATCCAAATAACCGTTTTACGCTTAAGCTCATACCATGGAACTCGCGGTATTAAACGACTCTAATACAGGTCAACCAAAATACACTACGACTGACTGAGGTTGGCCAACACGAGGGAAAATATGAAAAAAATTGCCGGATATTCACTGCTCTTAAGCCTGACACTTGCCGCCTCTGGCTGTGCTACGAACACGGCTGAAAATTCGTCCGACACCGCGTCTGACAACACGCCTGACGCAGCACTTGCCAACACCTACTGGAAGCTCACCGAGCTTGCCAACGGCCAGGTTAAAACGGTGGATAACCAGCGCGAAGCGCATTTTGTCCTGCATGCTGACGATCAGCGGGTGGCCGGTGCTACGGGCTGCAACCAACTGATGGGTAACTACGCGCTCGACGATCAGCAGATTGCCTTCCAGCAGCTGGCCACCACGATGATGGCCTGCCAGGACGGCGCCGATACCGAACGTGCCTTTTTAACCGCGTTGAATCAAACCGACGCCTGGGAAATCGACGGCAACATGCTGACGCTGTCCAACGACGACGCCCAGCCGGTCGCCCACTTTGAAGCGGTTGAACTGTATTAAAAGGAGAGCCCCATGAGCACTAACGATCTGCTTAGCCTCAACGACAAAGTCGCTATTGTCACCGGCGGCGGTAACGGCATCGGGCGCGCCAGCAGCCTGATGCTTGCCGCCCACGGCGCCAGCGTCGTGGTTGCTGATTTAAAGATGGAAAACGCCACCCGCGTCGCCGATGAAATCGAGGCCCAGGGCGGTCGCGCTCTGGCCGTCACCTGCAATGTCACCCAGGACGAAGACCGGCTTGCGCTGATCGACAAAACCCTTGAGGCGTTTGGCGGCATCCATATTTTGGTCAATAACGCCGGCGGCGGTGGCGCGGGCAAAGAAAGCCCCAACGACATCGACGTTGAGCGCTTTGCCAGCGTATTCGAGCTCAACGTATTTAGCATCTGGCGGCTGTGCCAGCTGTGCGCACCACACATGCGCAGCGCGGGCGACGGCTCGATCGTCAATATGTCGTCAATGAGCTCGATCAACAGAAGCCCGGCTATCAGCGCCTACGCCTCGTCCAAAGCGGCGATCAACCACATGACAGCGAACCTGGCCCACGACTATGGCCCCGAGATCCGCGTCAACGCGGTAGGACCCGGCGCGGTACGCACCGACGCGCTGGCCTCGGTCCTCACGCCGGATATCGAAAAGGCCATGCTCACGCATACCCCACTTGAACGGCTGGGTGAGCCCGACGATATCGCCGGTGCAGTGCTCTATTTTGCCGCGCCCATTTCGCGCTGGGTCAGCGGACAGGTGCTGTTCGTCAACGGCGGCGGCGTGCAGACGTTGGACTAATCCTCCTGTTAAAGTTCCGCTCAAAGGGCGTGCGTGCCGAGGCAGTGATGCGTTACAGTCAGGGTGCGTTTTGGCACCGCAGGAGACGAGGATGCGCCGCTGGCTTACCGCCGCCCTGCTCACACTAACAGCGTCGCAGACGTTCGGCAGCAATAACACACAAATAGCGTTCTGCCACGATAGCGAAGACCGACCGCCGCGTTTTTACACCCACGGCGGCGAGTGGCAAGGTCGCGACATTGACGTGCTTAATCACCTGTTTGCCGATAGCCCCTGGCGCTATCAGCTTGACGCCATCCCTTGGCGGCGCTGCCTGAAAAGCACCCAGACGGGCAAGCAGCATCAGGCCGTGTTAAGCGCGACTTATAGCGTCGCCCGCACCGAACATTATTATTTCAGCAATAGCTACTATTCCCTCACTCCGGCTTACCTTTATATGGCCAGCGCCGACCGGGAAACGCCTCAGATCACGCGCCCGACGGATCTCTATCATTATCGCGTTTGCGGCATCGCCGGCTTCAACTACGCCGGGTTTAACCTTTCCGGCAAACAGATAGATCAAGGCGCCAAAGACCTGTCACAGCTGGTCGATAAATTGATTGCCGGGCGCTGCGATATCGCCGTCTCCCGTTTCGAGGTTATTCAGGGGCTCAGGGAACGCGGCGAGCTACCTTGGCCGGCAGGGCTTGAGTTGCGCGCCATTCCCCGCGCCAGCCTTGAGCGCTACTACATGATGGTGTCGCGCAATGCGCCCAACGCCAAACAGCTGCTACGTTTTATCAATCACGGGATTGAACGGCTGGCCACGCCGCCACGGGACGCTCCATGAAGCGAGTTAAACACCTGCTGGATACCCGCTCGCTTACCGCGCGCTTCACCTTTTTTGTGGTTATGCTCACGGTCGTCAGCGGCCTTGTGTTTGGCGGCCTGCTGGGCTACGAAAGCATGCGCGAAGACGTCAACGAACAGTATAAAATCGCCAACCAGCGCATTAATTTCATTCAGGAGCCTGCCCGGTTTGCGCTTTATCATCTCGACGTCGAAATCGTACGTGCTCTATTGCAAAGCTTTCAGCAGGATCTTGCCTACCGCCGTATTGACCTGATTAGCGACCAAGGGAAAAATGTCGGACACGTTCAGCACGCGGCGGCTGAGCCGGCTTTATTAACGCCGCTGATCAAGCGCGTCTTTTTTAGCGACCTGCCTACCCAGCGCAACGAGCGCCTGTTTCACACCTCGCCGTTTAACGCCCGGAAAACGGTCTACGTTGGCCGTCTTCATGCCGACTTTGATCTTAACCACATTATCAACAAGGCCACCGCGGCGCTGTTCAATACCTTCTGGCTGACCTGCATCCAAGCCTTGGTGCTGGGTATTCTCGTCGCTGCGGTGTTTTACGCCTCGGTGGGCCGCCCGCTGCATGCCATTACTCAGACCATTCGCCAGCATGCGCGGCGCGGGCAGCCGTTTGCAACGCTCAAGCTTGACGTCTCCGGGCGTGAGCTCAAGCAGCTCGTGCGTCACTATAACGAACACGCCAGCCGCGGCGAGCGCTATTTGAACGAATTGACCGAAGCCAACCGCGTGCTGGACGAACAGGCCAGACGCGACCCGCTAACCCAAGACTACAACCGGCGCGAACTGATTCAGCGCCTCACCGCTACGTTAGCCGGCATTGAATCGGGTAGCGGGCCGCTGGCGCTAGTCATCTGGGATATTGACGGCTTTGCCCGCATCAACGACCGCTACGGCCAGGACATTGGCGATGCCGTCTTGAAGGAAGTATCAACCCGCCTGCGCCACGCTTTCAGCGACGGCGCGCCGCTTTATCGCCTGCAGGCCGACATTTTTGCCATGTGTTTTAGCACCCGCGATATCGACCAGCTGGCCACGCGGTTAGCCGCCGCGCTCAGCGTCGAGACCACGCTTGAGGCCCAAAAAAGCTGCTCGACCATTGAGCTGACGCTGTCGGCCGGCATGGCGCTGGCGCCCGATCACGCTGCCACGCCGGAATCCCTGCTGCAGGCCGCCCACATCGGCTTGGCCAATGCCAAACATGCCGGGCAGCAGTGCCTACGCACTTATTCCCCCGCGGCCGGCGACCAGCAAAAACGCAAAGTCGACGCGCTGTTGCTGCTGAAAGAGCGCTTGGCCGACGGCGACTTCGCCCTCGCCTACCAACCCCAGGTATGTTTGAAAGACGGCTCGCTCAAAGGTTGCGAAGCACTTTTTCGCCTGAATCGGAATGATCTCGCCGCCCCTTTTGAGCTGCTTCAGGAAGCCGAAGCCACCGGGTTGATCGTGCCGCTCGGGTGGGAAATCATCCGCCGCGCGCTGACCGATTTTGCACCGCTGCTGCTCGCCCTTGATGATGATTTCCGGCTGGGCATCAACGTCTCACCGCAGCAGCTTGTCGAGCCCGGTTTCAGCCACCGGCTAGAGCAGCTGTTGCAGCACTACCGCTTTCCCGCCGACCGGCTGGATCTGGAAATCACTGAGGGCACCCAGCTCATCAATAATCACTCCTTCAAGAACAATCACCGCCGGCTACGCGATATCGGCGTGAGTTTCTCGTTGGATGACTTTGGTACCGGCTACGCCTCCATCGAGTATCTATTGTTTATAGGATTTGACTTCCTCAAGATCGACCGTCAGTTCGTCAAGAACCTGCCGGAAGACGCCCACAGCCTGCGGGTGTGCCGCGCCGTATTGACGCTGGCCCGCGAGCTTGATTGCCGCACCGTGGTTGAAGGGATTGAAACCCCCGCGCAGGAAGCGCTGATGCGAAAGCACCAGGCCACGCTTGGCCAAGGCTACCTGTACGCCAGGCCGCTTTTCATTGAGGATTTTATCCGCTATTTCAAATCGCCGAGCGAGCGTAAGACATAACACTTCGCACCCACAAAAAAGCCCCGAAAAACGGGGCTTTGGATCCACAGCTCAGTCAGCAAGTGGACATCAGAACGGGATCTCGTCGTCGAAGTCGTCGAAATTGCCCGGGTCCGGCGCGCCATAGCTGCCGCTCTGCTGCCCCTGCTGGGGGGCATTTTGAGGTGCGTTCTGGGGAGGCTGCTGGGGTGCTTTCTGGGGCTGCTGTGGCGCCGGGTTAGCCGGCGGCTGCTGATTCGGGTAGCCCTGGGGTTGTTGTTGCTGAGGCTGCTGCGGCTGGCCACCCTGCTGCTGATAGCCGCCGCCCTGCTGACCGCCGCCACCACCGCCGCGGGAATCAAGCATTTGCATGTCGTTGCACACCACCTCGGTGCTGTAGCGATCCTGGCCGTTCTGATCCTGCCATTTGCGCGTTTGTAGCCGCCCTTCGATGTAAACCTTGGAGCCCTTATTGAGATACTGCTGGGCAATTTCTGCGGTCTTGTTGAACAGCACAATGCGGTGCCACTCAGTGCGCTCCTGGCGCTGGCCACTCTGGCGATCCATCCACGTATCGGTGGTCGCTACGTTGAGGTTAGCGACCGCCGTACCCGAGGGCGTAAAACGCACTTCGGGATCTTGGCCCAGATTGCCGATAAGGATAACTTTGTTAATACCGCGAGCCATCAGGTGCTCCTTGACGAGTCATGTAAGGTTGACGCACCGGCGTTACCGGGGCGCATCACGAATGTTGTTCCGGCGGCGTCAAAAGGCGTGATAGCGCCGCTTCGTCGAGCGTCTGGCGGTTGACCTTAAGATAGGCCAGGCGCTCTTTGGGGGCGAGCATCACGTCTTCCACACCGGCCACTTCGGCCAGGCGTTCAAGCAGAGGATCCAGCGCATCGCCGTGGGCATCGTCAAGTGCCACGATCTCGCTTGAAAGCGGCGGTGGCTTGGGCATCGACCACATGATAACCCACCAGACAAGTGCCAGCGCCGCGCAGCCGAGAAACACCGCGTCCAGCCCAAAGTCATGAGACAGCCAGCCGCCCAGCGTGCCGCCCAGAAACGCGCCGAGAAACTGCCCGGTGGAATACACGCCCATCGCGGTGCCTTTGGCGCCCGCCGGCGCCAGCTTGCTGAGCATTGACGGCAGCGTGGCCTCCAGCAGGTTAAAGCCGGTGAAAAACGCCAGCAGCAGCGCAAACAGCCCCGTCCCGTGAGACAGCGGCAGCCCGAGCCCCGCCAGACTTAGCGTGATCGTACCAATCGCCAGCAGGCAGATCGGCTTTATGCAGTGCTTTTTTTCCGCCACGATCACCAGCGGCACCATCAGCACAAAGGCCCCGCCCATAATCGCCAAATACGCCAGACCATGATAGGACGCATCGATGCCCGCATCCACCAGCCGCAGCGGTACAGCAACGAAGCTTGCCATCAGCACCAAATGCAGCGCGAAGATGGAAAGGTCGATGCGCCACAGATCAGGCCGGGTGATGACGCTGCGCAGCTGGCGCCGATCCATCCCTACGTCCTGGTGTTTCACGCGGCGCGGCGCGGCCGGCACCCAGCGCCACAGCACGATAAGCCCTACGCCGGTCAGGCCAGTGGTAAACCAGAACACGCTGGAAAGTCCCGCCTCGGCGGCAAGCCAGGGCCCCAGCGCCATGGCCACGGCAAACGCCACGCCGATGGACAGCCCGATGGTCGCCATTGCGGCGGTGCGCACCTGCTCACGCGTCTGGTCGGCCAACAGCGCCATGATGGCCGCCGCCACCGCCCCGCAACCCTGCAGCGCGCGCCCGGCAATAATGCCGGCAATCGAGTCGGACAGCGCCGCCACCGTGCTGCCCAGCGCAAACAGCACCAGGCCGATGGCAATGATGCGCTTGCGCCCAAAACGATCCGACATCAGCCCGAAAGGGATTTGCAGGCAGGCTTGGGTCAGCCCGTAAATGCCCAGCGCCACGCCTACCAGCAGCGGCGTTGCGCCGGCCAGCCCGTCGGCATACAGCGCCAGCACCGGCAACACCATGAAAAGCCCCAGCATGCGCGAGGCGTAAAGCCCCGCCAGACCGCTGATCGCGCGGCGTTCAGAGGGCAACAGCAGTGCAGAAACCTTGGCCATAGTGCCTCAACGTTGATGAATTGGGCGCGGGCGCCGGTGACGCATCACCGAGCCGCGCGCAAAAAGAGGAAAAGCGCTCCATTCTAGCGTGCTTCGCCGCCGCTGAGAATGCCGATACGTCGCACAGGCTGAATGTGCTTTGCCCCAACCCCGCGGCAAACCGTATACTCGGTCTTTTGCCGCGCGTTATTGAGGTATTGATGGAAAGCATTCTGGTCAGGGGCGCTCGTACCCACAACCTCAAGCAGATTGATGTAACGCTGCCCCGCAACAAGCTGATCGTGATCACCGGGCTTTCCGGCTCCGGCAAGTCGTCGCTGGCGTTTGATACGCTCTACGCCGAAGGCCAACGCCGCTACGTGGAGTCGCTTTCGACCTACGCACGCCAGTTTTTGTCGATGATGGAAAAGCCCGACGTGGACCACATCGAAGGGCTGTCACCGGCTATTTCCATCGAGCAAAAATCCACCTCGCACAACCCGCGTTCAACCGTTGGCACCATCACCGAGATCTACGACTACCTGCGCCTGCTGTTTGCCCGCGCCGGCACGCCGCGCTGCCCCGAACACGGCGAAGACCTCGAGGCGCAAACCGTCTCGCAGATGGTGGATCAGGTGATGAACCTCGACGCCGGCACCAAGCTGATGCTGCTGGCGCCGGTGGTCAAGGGCCGCAAGGGCGAGCACCTACAGCTGCTCGCCGAGCTGCGCGCTCAGGGCTTTGTGCGCGTGCTGATCGACGGCCAGGTGCTGGAACTTGACGACATCGCCCCGCTGGACAAGCGCAAAAAGCACGACATCAGCGTCGTGGTTGACCGCTTCAAGGTGCGCGATGACATCGCCCAGCGGCTGGCGGAATCGTTCGAGACCGCGCTGACCCTGGCCGACGGCACGGCGATGATCCACTACATGGACGGCGGGCAGGAAGATCTGGCGTTTTCGTCACGCTTCGCCTGCCCCGTGTGCGGCTATTCGTTGGCCGAGCTTGAGCCGCGGATGTTCTCGTTCAACAACCCTGCCGGCGCCTGCACGGGCTGCGACGGGCTGGGTATGCAGCAATACTTTGACCCCGACAAGCTCATCAGCCACCCCGAACTGTCGCTGGCCGAAGGCGTTATCAAAGGCTGGGATCGGCGCAACATCTATTATTTCACCCAGCTTCAGGCGCTGGCCCAATACTACGGCTTTGCCCTGGAAACGCCGTGGCAGGAGCTAGGCCCGCACGAGCGCGAGATTATTCTCAACGGCACCAATGATGAGGCCGTGCCGTTTGTTTACGTCAGCGACCGCGGGCGCAAGGTCACCCGCGAGCACCCCTTTGAAGGCGTGCTGCCCAACCTTAAGCGCCGCTACCACGAGACCGAATCTAACATGGTGCGCGATGATCTCGCCCGCTACGTGGCGGTCAGGCCCTGCACCCGCTGCCACGGCTCGCGGCTGCGTCAGGAGTCGCGCAACGTCTTCGTTGACGACCGCACCATTACCGACATGGTGCGCCTGCCGATTGGCGACGCTTGGGACTATTTCGCCCAGCTGACGCTTGACGGCCGGCGCGGCGAAATTGCGTCCAAGATCGTCACCGAGATCCACTCGCGGCTGGAGTTTCTGGTCAACGTCGGGCTGGATTATCTCAACCTTGAGCGCAGCGCCGATACCCTCTCCGGCGGCGAAGCCCAGCGTATTCGTCTGGCCAGCCAGATCGGCGCGGGGCTGGTCGGGGTGATGTACGTTCTCGACGAGCCGTCCATTGGCCTGCACCAGCGTGACAACGGCCGATTGCTGAAAACTCTGGAGCGCCTGCGCGATCTGGGCAACACCGTGATCGTCGTCGAGCACGACGAAGAAGCCATCCGCTCGGCCGACCACGTGCTGGATATCGGCCCCGGCGCCGGCGTTCACGGCGGCGAAATTGTCGCCCAGGGCACGCCCATTGATGTGATGAACACTCAAAACTCGCTCACCGGCCAGTACCTGCGCGGCGAGCGCGAAATTGCCGTGCCCAAGTACCGCATCCCCGGCAATCCGGAAAAGCAGCTGGTGCTCGAGGGTGCTACCGGCAACAATCTGAAAGACGTCACTCTCACCCTGCCGCTGGGCTGCCTAACGTGCATCACCGGGGTCTCCGGCTCGGGCAAGTCGACGCTGATTAACGGCACCCTGATGCCGATCGCCGCGCGCGACCTCAACCGCGCCACCACGCTTAAGCCCGCGGCGTACACGGCACTTCACGGGCTCGACCAGCTGGACAAGGTCATCGACATTGACCAGAGCCCCATCGGGCGCACGCCGCGCTCCAACCCGGCGACCTATACCGGCATTTTCACGCCCATCCGCGAGCTGTTTGCCGGCACCCAGGAGGCGCGTGCCCGGGGCTACAAGCCCGGCCGATTCTCCTTCAACGTCAAGGGCGGGCGCTGCGAGGCGTGCCAGGGCGAGGGCATGATCAAGGTAGAAATGCACTTTCTGCCGGATATCTACGTGCCCTGCGACGTGTGCCGGGGCAAGCGCTACAACCGCGAAACGCTGGATATCCACTACAAGGGCAAGACCATTCACCAAGTGCTGGCGATGACGGTAGAAGAGGCGCTGGAGTTTTTCAGCCCCGTCCCGGCCATTGCCCGGCGGCTGCAAACGCTGCTCGACGTGGGGCTGTCCTACGTCAAGCTGGGGCAAAGCGCCACCACGCTTTCCGGCGGCGAGGCGCAGCGCGTCAAGCTCGCACGCGAGCTGGCCAAGCGCGATACCGGCCAGACGCTCTACATCCTCGATGAGCCCACCACCGGGCTGCACTTCGAAGATATCCGCCAGTTGCTGGTGGTGCTCCACCGCCTGCGCGACCACGGCAACACGGTGCTGGTGATCGAGCACAACCTCGACGTGATCAAAACCGCCGACTGGCTCATTGATATGGGCCCTGAAGGCGGCGCCGGCGGCGGTCAGATCATCGCCGAAGGCACCCCCGAGCACGTGGCCGGCATCGAAGCCTCCCACACCGGACGCTTTTTAGCGCAGATGCTGAAGAAGTCCGCGTCATACAAAGCGAAGCCAAAAAAATAGCGCCCCGCGGGGCGCTATGCGTTAGCCAGCTGTAACGGGCTCTTTCGCCGGCAAGAACGGATAGTCGGTATACCCGACCTCACCGCCGCCGTAAAAGGTGTCCGGGTCGGGCTCGTTGAGCGGCGCACCCTGG
>Ga0208412_1000223_pt1 | contig 35872 bp, 25 predicted proteins | sample AntDeeMetag02WF4_FD_184758 | JGI IMG/M metagenome (GOLD analysis project Ga0208412, IMG submission 184758) | Saline lake microbial communities from Deep Lake, Antarctica - Antarctic Deep Lake Metagenome 02WF4 (SPAdes) (version 2) | ecosystem: Environmental > Aquatic > Non-marine Saline and... | reverse complement strand
GTACAGAGGGTGGTGACACCACGGTCGCTGAGTTCATTGAACAGCGAGGAGATATTGCGTCGGAACTGAAAGTCATCGGGAAGGAGTGCGCGCAGTTCGGAGAGTGGATCGATAACGAGTCGATCAAATTTTGTGGCGTTAAGTGCTGATACGATTTGTTCGATTAGTTCTTCACCTTCAACTTCCTCACTTGGAAAAATTGTGTAGTCATTATCGTTGAAGAAACGGTCAGCTTTCGCACTGAGATCCAATATCGTTATATTCGAGAGATCAATACCGAGTGCAGTGGCGTTTTGTCGAAGTTGATCCTCACGTTCTTCGAAGCCGATGTACAGTCCAGAATCACCGGTGGCCAGAAACTGTAAACCGATGATTGTCTTGCCGGTCCCTGGCCCCCCAGAAACAACGGTGGTCTGTCCTGAAGTGAATCCACCATGTAGTACCTCATCAAGTCCGGGCGTACCAGAATGAATTTTTACCGGAGGTTGAGAATTCATACGTAGTTGTGAACTTGAAGTGATTAGTTCTTTTCGGACAATTTTTTGAGATGGAATAAAAACACCCCTTTTAACAGGTGATTTAGCTAATCCTGCCTGAATGGAATTTAAGTTGTTTTGAGCAGCGAGACCCGTCTAAATAAGTAATCCTGTTTCAGGTCTCGAAGTGAATAAAGAAATTGTATTCGCAACAACTGGTAGGTTAAGATTGGACCAGTCGACTGTTCTACTCAGGCTGTGGTCCGTAGCGAGGATTTCCACATACTCGACACTCCCAGATCGGTTGTCCATTCCAGACCTCAGAGGGTAGGGACTCGAACTCTTTGAAGCGATGTTCAGTCTCCCGATCACACTCCCAGCACTCCATACGGTGTTTCATTGGCACACTCGGTTGGTGGCTCTCTTCGTGGGCATTGTTGACAGAGTCCTGGAGTGCGATTGCGGGGACTAACCAGAGATCGTCTGTATTATCTAGCTGGCTCGTGAGCTGATTCTTCTCGGTGATCGCATATCCGGCCTCATCGTATAGAAACGTCCCATGTCGGTCCTCACAGTGCGACTGCGCTTCATCTGTCCACACAGTCCGATCACGAGCAGCAGCGAGCAACTGTAGACCCTGTTCAGACGTAATTTGTACTGCCTCGGGAAGGGAGGGCCACCGATCGCTCAGCTGCACCGCAGGAGATTCATCGAGATCATAGATCATCAAGCACTCGTCGACTGCGGGATCTTTGTCAGGCTTCGAAAGGAGCGTTGCTGCCGCTGATCCCTTCGCCACCGCAGCATAGAATGTTGAGGCCTCAACGAGAAAATGGACCACATGGAGGAGTGTCGACTCATCTGTTGAGCGGTTCTGCTCGTCATCAGATCCATCGAGGTGATACGTGAGACAAAATTCGCACTTCGTTTGGGTAGCGGGGATCAAGGTTCCACAGGAAGCACATTCACTCTCAGTTGGAGCGATCTCGTCTGGGTATCCTGGAGGGTATTCGGTAGTAGAATCGTCGACCTCTTTGTTGGTACGCTCAGACAATTCAGCATCAGGAGTCGACGTTGCCTCGCCAAGTGGTCGGAGTTCCTCAAAATCAGATTGATTATCATCCATACGTAGTCTAACAGTGGTTGGTCCGTCTTCGCGTATATACTTCAGACTCGCTCTGGAAAATAGCACCTTCAGATGCTAGTCATCCGAAACAGCTAGTCGGTGAAGAGTACGTATTGGCCGTGAAGAGTGTATTATCCAAGCACCGCTACGATGAGGCCAATGATACTCAATAGGACACCCGCAAATAATAACCAAATAAGTCTGTCAATGAACAGGCCAGCCAACGTCAATTGAATTGAAAATAAAATGATAGCAATACCCTTGAGTGGCGTAAGCGTCTGAGCAGGAGTGTTATTACTTTGACCCATACGATCAATCTGAATATTCAAGACAATAGTCGTTTTTATCTCGTGATAATTCTATATATTAATTTTCAGAGAATGAATCCATCACCCTCGCAGGAGATACTGAGACACAGTAGCTCATAGAGAACGAGCTTGTCGACGAGTTATTCATCCTTTGCCCAACCACGTTGACAGACAACCGGCAACACAGCAGTATAGGTCCGCTCTGGAAATACCATTGTGACAGTCGCTGCTCTCGGAGTGACCGGAACAACCGCATCAAACTCGACCGTTGGTTTGTCAATGACTGCCCCTTGGCGTGAAAACATCGTGTAGTGTCCTACCACAATGCTAAGCGGAACAGCTCGTTTAAATTCAGATTCGTCGTTCTCTCCCGTAATCTCAGAGAGGTCGCCGAAGCTCTGCCCCACGCTCAGGCCTGCATTGCCGATTTGATGTTCATCGAGGAGTCGTATTATATACGACCTAGCTGCATCCGATGCCCGTCTCGTTGCCCACTCGTCGAATGGCATCTCATCAGTCTCGCCGTTGTTATAGCGAAACTGCACCATCCCGTTTGAATCGATAGATTCGTACCTACGTTCAGGACGGGCGTTGAATGAAACCGGATCTGCATCACCAAGATACGTAACTGGCTCTATCCCGGGATCGAAGTCATTGGCATCCCGAACAGCAGACAAACAGCCGGAGAGGGCTCCAATACAGGCCCCAGAAAGGAGGGTTCTTCGCTTCACAACATACTAGCAAATTCAGTAATACAAAAATTTGTGTCTTTGTTGAGAAGATTCACTCAGATGCCACTGAGAGTAGCAGTGTAGAGGATACAAAACAGGAATCGCTTGACCGTGCTGGTCAGTCTGACGACGAGCTTACAACAGACAACTGGTCTGAGGTCTGTTGGGCTTGTTCCTGTGGGAACGAGACGTACTGATTTTCCCATTCACGTCGACGTGCCAGCAACTGTTCACCGTTCTTTGTGACCTCGTAGTAATTGGTGCGCTGATCAAGATCTCCCTTTTCGACAAGCCCACACTCAACCAATGTATCGAGGTTTGGGTACAGTCGACCGTGATTGACGTTGTCAATGTGGTCTTCGAGTTTGCGTCGGACAGTTTGGCCGGAGGGCTGATCTGAGCCGGCGATCACGTATAGGAGGTCGCGCTGGAAGCCGGTCAGTTCGAAGGATTCTGTGTGGACCATTCCGAATAAGTAAATAATCTCCAACCAGTTAATTTGTTTGTTCAGAAGGGTTTCAGAGACATCTGTTTCTGCAACCATGTAGTTCCTCTCCGTTGCAGCAGAGGAAGATGTCCTGATTTATTCTGTATTCCTGCTTGACACCGACAGTACAATAACAGGGTTAGCGGTTGTTGAGAATCAACTCCCCATTGATCAAAAGAAACAGCCCGCCCACAACCACAAAGAACAGCGGGCTGTTGGATTCGGTGTCGTTCAGAAACGCGTCATCCGGTGCTTGTGGGTCGACGTATGCCATGGTGGTCGATCCCACCTCATAGAAGTGAATCAGTTTCACCCACAAATAGAACCGTTCAAAGAGGCAGTCCTTCAATCGTATCTCGATGTGCTCGGACAGTCCTCGGCGTCACATTTGCAGCATCGGCGGCTGCCCGTTGTGTGAGCGGCTGGCCGTATTCCTGACTAGCCCAGTAGAGACACGCTGCTGCGAACCCAAAAGGACGGACACCCACAGTCTTGTCGACTGCCTCGGAGTGTTCTGCCAACTGCCGGGCTCGATGTCGAACCTGATCCGACACGCCAAGTTCAGATGCAAGTCGTGGAACGAACCCGCTGGGCCGCATGGGTTGGGTAGGCAGTCCAAGTTCCTTGTTCAATACTTTGTACGCATTCATCACTCGCTGCTGATTCACCCGGGCCAACGCCGCGATCTCCTCGATTGTGCGACCAAGGCCGTTACATCGACACACTGCATACACACTTCCTGCGGCTATCGCTTCGATTGACCGACCGCGAAGGAGATCTTCGTTTTGCGCACTTCGGAAGAGCTGACAGGCTTGGTTTCGGATCGACTCTGAAAGTCCGAGGGCACTCGTGATTCGACGGGCCTCACCGAGTCCGTATGCAAGGTTCCGTTCTGCTTTCGAATCGAATCGGCCACGGCTATGCTCCCGGCGCATCCTGGAGAGTCGACTGCGCTTCGATCCAGCGAGTTGGTTGCCGTTTCCGTCTCTCCATCGACCAATCTCAGTCGACAAGCCATTATTGTGACGCGCCACCGTACGCGGTGGCCCCACTCGACTTTGTGAGTCTGTCTTCTCGTTGTAGCTCCGCCACTCTGGACCGTGGTCTATCTGGGGTTCATCGATAATGAGTCCACAGTCCTCACAGGCGGTTTCAATGCTATTCGTCCGTACCTGACCACCGCACTCAGCGCAGGTGGGAGTTTGGTCACTCGATACATCCTCATCGAACGTTTGGGCGTAGATTTCTCTGGTAGCCATCCTAAACACACGAAGTGCGCTTTGCACACCCCGCACCCTTCAGGGGGTGACAAAACATGCGGGGCTGTCTACTTAGGGAGCTCGCGTCGACCCATTCTTTGAGATCGAATGGTCCAAACAGACCCTTTGTGAAACATGATTCATTACTCAACGAGCGTATCCAGTTTGGTGATTTTTCACCAGCGGTATGTTAGACTGTGAACAGCCATTTCTCCCCGGTACGTAACTACAGGATTTATGTCAGACCAAAATATTTTCACAGTTATGTTCACTCTTCATTGGTTCCTTTCGCGAGGTTCCAATTACGGATTAATATTCTTACACCAGTATAGTCACAATTGCCGATCTAGAAATAGAATTCGTCGACTGGGTAGCACAGGGCCAAACTGATGGCTTCTTTTACGTCTCGGCTTGCAGATGGATGGGAACACGCCCTGCAACATACACCACTTGCATTTGTTCCGTTCATCACAGCGCTATTTAACACCGATAAGATCGGTGCAATAGCAAATTCCGATGGAATACACCTTGGGGTCAGTATGTCTTTTCCTATCAGTATTGTTGATCTCTGGGGGTTTGTGAGCGTCCCAAATACAGGCGTGAACGTGTATATCAATGGGCCTGTTGGGTCGCCACTACTCGTGTTTGTCGGGCTCCCGATTACACTTGTTATCCAAGCCGGATTGGCTGCGGGCTACTTTGGGAGTATCTCCAAGATAATTCGTTCTGATTCGTATGATTTCGTATCGAACGTTCAGCGCTATTTCATTCCCTTCTTGCTATACACAGTGATTCCCGTTGCAGTTTTACTTCCGTTCATACTCCTCGGATTCGATGGTGGACGAGGCATTCTCTTCTCACTGGTTATCTTATTCATCCCAGCATACATTTTCTTCGCCTACCTATTTTATGCGACGCCGTACCTCGTTGTTCTTCATGACACAGATCTTCTGTCGGCCGCACGTGCATCGTATGGGCTCGCAGTCAAGGGAGGGCCGTATTTTTCCTTTGCACTTGGTTTTTTGGGTTTCACACTTGTTACGTCGCTGTTCGCAACTGCAATTGTTGTGAATTTAGGCTTCTTTGGAATCATCTTGGGCGTTATTACCGCAGCTCCTGTCGGGTTAGCCGCCAATATCACTACGATGCAGTTTGTCGACGAGATCGACCCTCACAGCCTCAGTGAGCACCCCGAGAACTGACCAGGCCTCTTGCTATAGATATCGACGCCGCAACAACTCACAAACCTACTGATGACCTCATCGACGTCGTCCACTGAGAGACTAATATTGTCTCTTTACCAATCATTTCAAACCAAGAGATGCTACATATCCGAATATGCCCTCCCTAAATATCATCTCCACTCGGAAACAGGCCCTTGTGGCCGCCGTTCAGTGGGGACTAGTCCAAACCTTCGTTCTCAGTCTACTCGGGGGACTCCTCCGAAATTATTACCGCGCAACGACAGACGCGTTCTTACCTCCACAGTGGGTGGCATCAATCCAGTTTGCAGCCCCACTCGGTCTCATTGTCGGTGGATTCGGGGGATACCGCTGGGTTACAAGCGGCCGCACAGCGACTTCCACCTCGGCCCACCGCAACCGTATCGTCTTCGTAGGGTCTCTGCTCGCTGGATGGGCGCTTAGTATCGTCCCGACGCTGGCGTTTCAGTGGTTACTGGGAGAGCAGCTATTCACAATTCCATATTTTATCCTCCCAACACTCACAGCGATCTCCGTCCTCGTTGGATCGTACTTGCTTGGCTATCAAGTCAGCACAGAGTGGTACCGCCATCATCGGAGTCGACTCCTTGGGGCAGTAAAGGGTGCGTTTGCTGGATTACTGCTGGGGGTCATCGGTTTCATCGCCTACGGAGGATATCTTGCGGCAACGCAAACTAACTACAGCCTCAGTGGTGGGCCTGGAATCGTTGTGGCTGTGTCTCTCGGTGCAATTGCTGGGTATGTACTGACCGATTCGGAAGATGCTGGTGACCGATCTGCAGAATTTTTTGTTCTTCTGATCCTGTCTCTGTTCGCATTTAGTCTGTTAACTGCTCTTGGGATGGTCGCACTCAATGCAATCGGCGTCTCTCCATTTGGATTCTCCTCGTCATTGCTCCTACCCCTGATTCCAATTGTATTGGCGCTCGGTGTGGCCAGTTACTTATCTTATGGTGCTCAGACAACGTTCTATCGACGTTTTGCCGGTCCATAGAGGGTCACCAGGGCTGTCTACTTCGGGAGGTCGCGTCGACCGGTCTTCACACACTCCCAACACGGAAAGTCGTCATTGAGGTACTGGCAGTCGCACTCCTGGAGTTCAGTGTCGTCTTCTGGGTCAATTGGTGTCGTCTCAGTGGTCAGCCCACCGTCTGCGACCAGCTGCATCTGGGTAGCCACATCCAGGATTGTTGGTCGGATCGCGATTGCCGTTCGGTGCTTGCACGGCCCTTCAAATCGCTCGTCCGCAGGGCATTCGCAGGTCGTTGGTATCCCGTCGACGACGGTGACATGATATTCGTGATCGGCAGGACTGAGGTGGCTCTCATTTCGAATGAGGACATCACCGTCGTACAGCGAGAACGCGAAAGCTTCGTACTGGGCTCGTTTCAGGACACGATTCGTCGGGCTGAGTCTCTCAAGGAGTGATTGAGTCATTGTGGGATGGAACACTCATGATGAGTGTCCGCACCCCTTGGGGCACGAAAAAATTCCCTGGCGGACGTATTGTAGTGATGTTCGGTGATTGAGGTCGAATATACTCCTGACTGCAAATGAAATCTAATTATGTGCTGTTAATGTACAAGCCGTAGCGGTAGAATTCGTCGTCATACCACAGTAGCTCTCCATTTACTCCCGTCTCGACAGTTCCGAGTCCAAGTAGATCAAGCAGCGTATCGAACGCCTCAGTTATTGGGGTCTCTTCTGTATAGGTCTCACCAGCAATTACCTGCTCAAGGATCTCCTGGGGTTCTGTTGGCAGCTCGTCCGGGGAAAGATCTGCATCGATCCGAGACCCAAAGACAACCTCGCGGAACTCACTCTGCGAGTTCGCCACCTCAACGGCCAAGGCGGTATGGGCGGTTTCTGTGAGCTGTTCTGTTGTGACGTTGATGCGGTATGCCCACGCTCCGCTTTCGGTCATTGTCACAACTTGGCCGTCTAATTCCCCGGTTGCGAGTTGGCTCTCACGTTCGCTCGGTCGACGCAACACATACCCATCGTCTCGAAGTAGTTCTGCACTGCTCGATCCACCACCACTCACCGAATATGAGTGCAGTATTTTGATAATCCGAGCACTCGGCCGCTCAAGTGAATCTACTAAAATTGCCTCTTTGGGCACTTGCTCCTGTGGAACGGTATCAGCTCGAACTACTTTTTGCTCCATCTGCTGTCGACCCGTAACGACGTATTTAATTTGGTAATACGACCCCTCAAACTCAACGTAGCCGTCGTTCGGTAGCGGTTCGTAGCCGTATGTCGTGTGGCGACCCTCCGGGAGAATATTCTCAAGGGCGGTTGCTGCGGGCTCTCCGAACAGTGGACTGTCGTCGGGTTCGTAGAGGGCATACTCGATAGGAGAGCTCTCGATTCGATCGATGCTGAGCTGGTACTCGTCGGTCGACCCTTGAGAGCTGGATCGATAGTCGGAGAGACAACCAGCGAGAGCCGTGAGAGCCGCCGTCCCAGCTGCTTGGAGTGTGCGTCGACGGCTGGGAGTCATCGGTCACCCTCTGCCTCTGAATCGAGTGCGAGCAGTCCAAACGGTCCTGAGACGAAGATCCGTCCAGCTGCGACCACTGGAGAGGCGTACTCAACAGCATGGGCTTCAGAATACTCCCACCGCTTTCGATCACCGCTGAGTATGCCATCGGTACTCCGTCGAAACGCACGGACATCACCCGAGACCACGATTATGCTGTCGTCTGTAACAACAGGCGCAGCTGTCCCCTCACTCGGGAGGTGTGCTTGCCACTTCGTCTCCCCTGATTCTGCTGCGAGACAGTGGAGATCACTCGAAATTACATATATTTCGTCATCGATGGTTGCTGCTGCCGCACGACTCTGAAGGTCTCGTCGCCACCGGACGTCCCCAGACCGTGTTATCCCAACGGTCTCTTGCCACCCGGTCTGGATGATACCGCCGTCGTCGACTGTCGGAGCCGCATAGGGGGTGTCGACAGAGATACGAAACTGTTCGTCGCCACTCTCGCGGTCGAGTTTCACGATCGCGTTGTGATCTGGGATATAGACACCCTCGCCGTCGACTGCGGGGACGATCTGTGTGGCTGTTGAATCGCCGAGATTGTACTCATCATAGACGAGCGGCTCAAGCGGCTGTCGCCAGCGTTCGGTGCCATCGGCGGCCAGTCTGAGGCAGGCTGAGTCACTCCTGACGAAGATATCACCGTCTACGACGGTCGCACCGTATGTTTTCTCAGTACCGACTCGATATGTATCGAGCAGTTCGCCCTCTGAAAGCGAAAACACACCCAGCGTCGCGCGTTGTGAGACATCGTCGGCCGATCCGGTGATCTGGGTGGGAACGTAGAGCCGTCGACGATCTGGATCGAGACAGGGCACACCGGAGACTTCGTGTTCTAACTGATGGGTCCACTGCTCGGTTCCCACTGTATCGAGTGCGACGACTTCCCGGTCGGTAGCGAAGTAGACGATACCGTCGTGTACCACTGGTGGGGTGTAGATCCATCCAGCCGATGTGAGTACCTGATAGCTCTGTGGTTTGGGTGTGCCGCCTGAAACGTGATTCGTGTTTCGAGGATTGTTTCCGAATGAGTGCCAATTGCCAGTGTACAGTGGGGTCGTCGACCCGTTTTGGCCGATCGAAATGCAGCCAGCCAGTGTGCCCGCCATTGTACTCCCAGCGACTGCAAGGAGCCGTCGACGGCCGAGACGACTCGTCGATGACTCCGGAGGAGGTCCGTTAGCACCTGTTGACGACAATTGCTGAGGTGGCTGGTCAGCAGTAGTCACAATTTCCGTTACACTACTTGTCGTAAGTATGTGGTGTTAGGTGAAATCAAACTTGCACCCACTCGTATTGTGTATTCTCTCACTGTGGACAAAGACGTCATTTGAAATCAGTATGTCCTATGACGGCGTAGAACGGATCATCTCCAGGATGGTCGACGACATGCTCGGTCTGAGTGAATCCACCTGCGGTGAGATACTCCTCGACGAGAGCTGCTCGCTCGTCCATCGACCGCATTCGCCATGCTCGGACGGCCTTTGTCGGAAACATTCGGTTTGTGAAACTCATGACTGCAGTTCCACCGGGTGAGAGTATCCGTTCGAACTCACTGAATATCGCACCGGGATACTGGAGATACTGTACCGACAGAGCACAACAGACGACATCGAACTGCTCGTCGTCCAGCGGGAGTCTCTGGTTGGCATTGAAATCCTGGATGAAGAACTCATCGAGCTGGTCGTTGGCTTGGAGTTCGGCCCTGTTGAGGCCGTGGCCGACGACGCGCTCGAACGACAGTGGCGGGAGAAACGAGACCCAACTGCTCATTGCATCGAAAACCCGATCTCCTGGAGACATCACTGCGGCATATAGCTCCGTCAATCGGGAGCAGAACGAATCGTCTGCGTGAGTGACAAAGCGCGGCGACCGATAGAACGACTCGTCGTCGCTGTTATCGATCTTTTTGCGACCAGTCTCCGAGAGGACTTGGGACACAGTAATCGCACTACGCGATCTGTATGCAAGAGGTCAGTGCCGTCGTGAGTAGACTCTCAACAAACCAGTCGACTCGGCTTACCGAACGTAGTGTGTCTGACACAATCAAACAGTCAGAAATATAGAAACCACCAGTATCGAGCACGACTGTCGATTAGTGATCATTTAATACTACACCTGTTGTAAAAAGTTTTAACAAAGTACATAGATATTGTCGTATGATCTATCATACGGTCTCTCGCAGGGCGGGGAACTCGACGTGACCAGCTCCAGCAACCCGCAGTCGGTGCGGTCTGTCGAGTGGCCGCCGGATAACCCAAAAGAGACGATCCGTGGGCTCCTCAAGACGCGCTACGAGACACACCCTGAGAGCGGGACAATATCACGACGGTTCGAAGAACACTTCGAAGAACTCTGGGGTGCGTTCACGGCTGTCTATGGTGAAGACCGTGAGGCTGCGATGTGGTTGGTTGAAGCCGTCGACGCAGCCGTCGCGGCGTTTGAGGACCGCCCAGACTCCCTTCGGTCACTGGATAACTCTCGTGGGGGCCTCAACGATTGGTTCCAAGGTCCAGAGCAGGTCGCCTACATGTGCTATGTCGACCTGTTCGCTGGCGATCTGGAAGGCGTTCGCGAGCGGATTCCCTACCTGAAGGAACTCGGTGTGACCTACCTCCACCTCATGCCGCTGCTGGAGTCTCGGGATGGCCGTGACGACGGAGGCTATGCTGTCACGGATTACCGCGCGGTCGATCCGGAACTCGGTACGATGGAGGACCTCAGGACGCTTGCTGCAGATCTCCATGAGGAGGAAATCCACCTGGCACTGGACTTTGTGATGAATCACACTGCCAGAGAACACGAGTGGGCCCAGGCCGCCGTCGAGGGCGACGAGCGCTTCGAAGACTTTTATATCTCCTTCGAGGGCCGTGAGATACCCGACCAGTACGACCAGACTGTCCCGGAGGTGTTCCCCGACTTCGCACCCGGTAATTTCGTCCACATAGAGGAGATAGACCGGTGGGTCTGGTCGAGTTTCTACGACTTCCAGTGGGATCTCGATTACTCGAATCCTGACGTCTTCGTCCAGATGTTCCGGGAGATGGCCCACCTTGCGAACGTCGGGACCGACGTGCTCAGACTCGATGCCGTGCCGTTCCTCTGGAAGGAACTCGGGACGGACTGTCGCAACCTCGACGAAGCACACTGGATCCTGCGCGCCTACCGCGCGTTGATGCGGATCGCTGCCCCTGGGGTTGTATTCAAAGCCGAGGCGATCGTCAGTCCCGAAGAGACGATCAAGTACCTCGGCACCGGTGGTCACGAGGGCAAAGAGTGCGAAATCGCCTACAACGCGCCGTTGATGTGTCACCTCTGGCACGCACTCGCCAGCGAAAACACCAAACTACTCGAAAAGGCACTCCAGGATCTCCCCGAGACGCCCGAGCAAGGCTCGTGGCTCAACTACGTTCGCTGTCACGACGACATCGGCTGGGGCCTGTCCGACGAAGACATTCGTGCGGTCGACCAAGATCCAATACGTACGCGAAAGTTCTGTTCGGACTTCTATGTCGGCGACCACCCCGACAGTTACGCCGAGGGGTATCGCTTTCAGGAAGAACCGACCGGCGTCGCACGTACCTCGGGTACTGCTGCAGCGCTAACGGGACTCCAGCAGGCCCGCGTTGAGGGTGATCCAAAGGATATTGAGGCGGCGATTGCACGATATCTCACGATCCACGCCAGCGCCTTCGCTATGGGTGGGATGCCGCTGCTGTACAGCGGCGACGAGGTCGGTCAGTCCAACGACTACAACTATCTGACGGATCCGATCAAATCTCAGGACAACCGCTGGGTCCACCGCCCCGAGATGGACTGGGACGCCGTCGACCGCCGTCAAGAGGAAGGATCGGTCGAAGGGCGCGTCTTCGACGGAATCAAACGGCTCACGAACGCCCGGAAAGACCTGCGAGCGCTCCACCACCGCGCCGATGAGCGTGTGCTAAACGTGGCCAACGATCAGGTGTTCGCAGTCGAGCGAGTCCACGAGGATGAGCGCCTGCTCGCCGTTCAAAATGTCTCAGCAAGCGCCCAAGCCGTCGACATCTCGAGGCTTCCAGATGCTTGGGGCGAGGGTCGATTCCGCGACGTCCTCGCCGATGAGCAGGTCTGTTTCCTCAACGGTCGACTGCTGGTCGAACCCTATGGTCACCTGTGGCTCGAACCCTGCGACGAGGCGACACCAGGATTGCCAGCCACCACGACTGTCTCAATCGACGTTGAGACCGAGTGGGGCGAGCGTGTGTTCCTGACGGGTCCACAAGAGACGCTGGGCGAGTGGCGCGTTGAGGACGGAGTACCGCTGGAGGCCGTCGACTCCTCAACATGGGAGGGGACGGTCGAACTCCCAGAGAACGCCGTCGTCGAGTTTGAATGGGTGAAGAAACGCGACGAGCAAGTGAAGGCATGGTCGGGGCATAGATACGTGATACGAGCGGGGACCGGCGACATCTGGCGACTCGACTGATAGTTGTACAACAGGCTCTGTTTTGAAGAAGTCAGTGCCGTCGTGGTGTGGACCTTCAACAAACCAGTCAACTCGGCTTGACGAACCTACGACACAGTACAAGTACAGCCGATCCAGAAAGAATGTCTCAGATGGTCTGCGACTGCGATCAGTCAAGACTGCCGCGGGCTGTCGACTGGCTACAGATACCGGCCGCAGTCCTCGATCTCGGCGTTGGTGCTCCGAAAAAATGTACTCGCTGGGGAGCTTGGTGGCTCTCTGGTCAGTCTGACGAGGAACTCGCTACCGACTGCTGATTTGAGTCCTGGTGATCTGAATCACTGGGGAATGAGAGGTACTGATTTTCCCACTCACGTCGACGGACGAGTAATTGTTCACCACTTTGGGTCACCTCGTAGTAGTTGGTGCGCTGGTCTTGGCTGCCTTTCTCGACGAGTCCGTGATCAACCAACTCGTCGAGATTTGGGTAGAGTCGACCGTGATTGACGTCGTCGATATGACTTTCGAGTTTCCGTAGGATTGTTTGGCCGGAGGGCTGATCTGAGCCGGCGATGACATACAGGAGGTCACGCTGGAAGCCGGTCAGTTCGAAGGATTTTGTGTGGACCATTCCGATCGAAAATATATTGTCCATCTCATTAGTTTGTTTGGGTGGGACAAACAATATTGGATACGGTGTCGACTGTATCCTGTTGTATTCTTGTGTAATAATACCAAACATTATTGTTATTAGGGTGAATGTATTCAGATGCGCTTCGTCTTGGAGGGCCGAAGCGTCAGCGGGGACCCACCCAACGATAGAGCCGTGACCCACACTCGACTTTTGTGTGGGTTTCACAGGTTTTGAGGCGATTTTTGTATGAATCAACCTGTGCTTACACTACTTTGCGGATGACCGTAGCGTGAACAGTCATGGGCCTTTATTATGACTTGATGTGTCACAGTGTGATATGAGGTTGCCACAACTCAGCACTTTATTTGGAGGTCCTCGAGATCAGACCTACTCTGAGTGTCGGAGATGTGGGTCGACGGTAGAGTCGGGAACTACAGTGTGTCCGGTGTGCGAACGGCAGTCAGTAGCTGAATATATTGTGAGTTGAGCTGTGGGTTGACTTCTCGACTGTCTCAAGTTTTCCTCCTGCAGTATCTGTGGGACTTCTTTGTCTTGGGGGACATTGGCATCCAAATGTATGAGAATGCAGAAATTCAGTTGTCAGTGACATTCTTGCCGCTTGCAGCCCTTGCGATGGCTGAAGCTCTCCCAGTTGTGTGGCTAGTTGTGATTGCTGGACTCCTCTTTTTTGGGCGGAAGATACCAGTATGGGAGTCCCATCTCGCCCGGGCGAGATCTCCAAGTTAACCATTTTTGACATTTTCTACACGGCCCAGTCGATGCTGATTGCGGTCGATGTCGATCAACAACTGCTATCGTTGTCCAGATCATAAACAGTATTGATGGTAGAATCGTTTTCGGTCAATACCCGGCCAATCATACGGGACCTCCAGGATCGTGACTTCGCTGTCAGTGATGACAACCCAGCAGTCGTTCGGGGTGACGCCACTGCGTTCGTTGGCATCGACGCACCACTTGAGGTTGTGCCGCTCGCCAACGATCGACCGTTGACTGTTATCTCAGCTATTTCGACTGCTGTCGACAGTGGGCGTGTGCCGATACTAGCCGTCGATCAGGACTGCCATGATACCGTACGCGAGTTCCTGTCGACTCCATTCGGGCTCGCTGGGTTGCAGAACGGCACAAAACGGTTTTACGCTACCGAAGGGAGGATTCAACTCGCCGACGGCAGCTATGCGTGTGTCCCCACAGGTGGACCTCTCTCGTGGACTGAGGGCCCTGAGAGAGAGTCTGCTGAGCCGCGACAACTACAGCTCATGGCGAACGATGAGCCGATCGCGACAATTGAGTCCGCCGGAGCAATCGCTTGTCCCGCTCCACAGCCAGATCAGTTCCAATACCGGTACGGCCGAAACGAGGATGGTCAGTTCGTCGTCTACAGTGGCACCGAACCTGTCGGTACATATGCTGGGGTGTCTGCAATGCGTGCCGATGGGATCCAGCCGATTCCAGCACCGCTGATTCCAGAGCAGTACATCGCTTCAAATCCCCAGTTGGCACGTGCAACCGTGCTTGCAGCTGTTGTTGACGGAAGTATACAATACGTTACCGACTCTGCTACAACCCCTGAGAATTGATATTTACATGAGAAAGACGGATCACTAAGCCGTGGTGGAGACAGCTTAGTTTCGGCCGGTCGGGCTGGCCTGAGGATTTCACCCCCGCAGAGAGTAAATCCTTGGGGTGGACAGTGAACAAGTCAACCGAGCAGTCTGTGGGTCGACCAGTGGCAACTGAGCCAGAGTCGACCCGTCATATAGCCGTACTTCAGACCGACACCCCCTTGATACTCATTACCACTATCAAATGGCTGCGTGCATATAAACCTTACACAAACGCACTAATATTAGTATAAGTGCGATTTTGAGGGCTGAATTGCCACAGCTGATGGGTGTGTCTGAAGTTTATACGGAGATTTATTTGTTAGATGTTGGATTGCGAATGGCGGTATAGACGATCTGAAACTGGTGGCTCAATACTGATTCTGTACTTTATCTATTTGACATTGCACACAGAGATCATCAGCAAAACACGAGAGACTGTCGTATGGGCACTCGTACGCCTCAACATTCACTGACAAGCGCCGTTTTTCGTTTTTCCACACGTTCTCCCACACGTCGATATCCATGTCTGCGGAGCTGAACACGACCTCGTCATCCCGGTCGACGATCTTCGCTACCGTGACATCGTGCTGTTTTCGTTTGACAACGGCGATCGCTCGTTCATACGAGGAACAGGAGATCCGTTTTTCCGTCCCAGAATCCTCGAGCAGATGCACCATAATCCGTCCATCATAGGATTCAGTGGGTTCTAATGGGAATTTCACGCTATCTATCCACTACAACCTCCAAGGTTATAATCATCTCTTGTTGCATAATATTGTCATGTAATGCCGGTGTCTACGTGGATTGTATTTGCTAGGTGGTGCCACTGTCTGGGGTTCCAAATTTCGGAAGAAAAGCCGAGTAGGTGCTGCAGTGGAGAGCTGCTGCATCAACGGGGCCCATGCATCACATACGCGAGGATTCCATCAGCGAGTTGATCCAGGAGTTGTTTCCTGTTCATCCGTGTTCAGTGCCACCTGGAGCATATAGCGGGCCGCTCCGTTGGGTATATATCTCTTATCAGCGATCGGCCTGTTTCCACAGCTCTACACAAGAGCGAGACTCACTGCCTGGCCGACTGCGCCTCTATGACGATCAGTGAGGCCGATAGATTTACTATCGAAACCAGTGTTGAGAGATTGACTTTCTCTCATGACTCTCTTCCGCACTTTCCTCCCAACAACAGCCGAACTCTGGGCGATCGCCTCGAAGTACCGGTATCACCACTACGAGACAACAGCAGGTATTCGTGAGCTTTCGGCGAGTCCTTCGGATGAACACCTCCTCGAGATCCTGGAGGATCCGTTTCGGTCTATCGACGATACTGCTAAGCGGTTGGGACAAGCAGAACGCTATCTTCGCAGTCGCCACGATCGGCGATCAGTATTTCTGACCGTGTATACGACGATGACGGCCAACGTTCAGTCGGGCATCCAATCGGGGTTTTTCACAGACCCCGAGTGGGTTCGAGAGTATGTCATCACCTTCGCAGAGTACTATCGACGGGCCGCAGTCGCATTTGAACGTCGGGACTTCGAGTCCGTTCCACGACCGTGGCAACTCGCGTTTGCCGCCTCAATTACAGGCGAGACGCTCGTCGCACAAGATGCCTTACTGGGTATCAACGCTCACATCAACTACGATCTGACCCATACGCTTACGGAGTTGTCTATCGATCCCGACCGCGATACCAAGCGGACCGACCACGATCGAATCAACGAGATTCTCGGGCGGCTGGTCGACGTTGTCCAGGATACACTCGTAGCCGTGTATTCAGCACTTGGTGTCTCCGAGTTAGACGAACTACTCGGATCATTCGACGAGCAACTCGCTGTGTTCGGATTTCGACAGAGTCGACAATTGGCGTGGCGAAATGCAGTCCTCTGTACCGACGTTCCCTCGAAGTTGGTCCAGCGATACGTTGGGTGGCGAACACAAGCTGTCGCAAATGGGGCGGCCCACGTGCTTCTCAATTCGTGGGTGAATGCAAGATTGCTGCAGCGACTCCGAGATGAAGAGATTCGTGGTCGACCGCTGGCGACGTTTTATTCCGAAATGAGTCAGTGGCGTCCGGTCGAAGAGGGGTAGATCAGTAGTCGGTGAGTCAGTTTACTCATCCTGTCGCGATTGACAATCTGATCGTCTGCAGGGCATTCGTAGGTGGTTGTTCTTCCGTCGACGACGGTGACAGGGTATTAAAAAAGCGAAAGTTCCACGGGTCACCCAACCCGTGGTCGTTTACTATGGCCAGTCACCGATTACTTTCATTCCCTCGGCGAGATCTTCGTCGCGAAGCTGCTCAGCGATATCGGTGGCGCTACGGTGGGAGATCTCTGTGTCTTTGTCTGCGAGATCGACTATCAACTCGGTCAATAAGATCGCCTGCTCTCGGAGATCACGAGGTTCCAGCTTATCGAGTGTGTCGGCTTGGGTGTGGCCCCAGCCACGGCCTTTGTCACCTGTATCAGCACGAATGTGGTAGCCCGGGACACCCCACGTCACATAGGGCCAGTGGTCGCTGTGGGGGTTCAGCTCCGGATCGGTGTGGATAGGGTGATCCATTCGGTCTGCTACCCGATCGGCTACCTCGATGAGGGTGTCGAACCCGTGGGCATGACACAGCAACGTTCGATTCCGGACGACACCATCGTTATTGACGACCGCTTTGATATTATCGAGATCACGACCGGCGGCGTCGTAATTCGATCCGACCAACCCGACTTCTTCGGCTCCAAAGACGAGACAGTGGACTCGGGTGTCGAGTTCGTCTTCGCGTTCAGCCAATGCTCGGGCCACCTCAAGAACCATGGCCGTCCCGGCTGCGTTGTCGGTTGCTCCTTCGGCGATGTCGTGGGCATCGACGTGGCTAGTCAGCAACACCGCCTCTTCGGTATCCGGACCGAGATCGGCGTGGATATTCTGCGATGTCGCAGGGTGGATATTTGCGTCGACCGACACAGTCACCGCTTCGTTTTCGAATCGACGACAAAGTCTGGCACCAACCTCCTTCGAGACGCCGACAGCTGGGATTTCACCGACCGGGTCTTCGGCAGTACCAACACTCCCGGTCGGTGGGAGACACCCATCGACGTGGTTGCTGTAAATGAAGGCATCTGCACCGGCTTCGACTGCGTGATAGTATTTTTCTCGTCGATGGACGTAGCGGTCGTACCAATCGGGCATGTCGCTTGTTGCGAGGACAATCTTTCCATCAAGATCCTGCTCGAAGTCAGTAGGCAATCCGTAGCCAAGGTCGACCAATTGCCCAGTGGCCTCACTGGATGGACTTCGGGGCAGTGCGATTGCGTCTTGGGTGGTATCCCGAGCTTGGATGGCTGCTGATCCTCGCCGCCACCCTTGGATATCGAATTCTTCTAAACGAGCCTTGCGGGCACCGACGTCGGTCAGTGCGTCTCGGGTCGCCTCCGCAGCTCGTCTTTCGCCATCGCTCCCAGCCATCCGGTTGCCGATGTCGACGAGCGTTTCCAAGTGATCCCACCCGACGTTGCTAGTAAATGTATTGCCAATCCACTCCGCCATGCCACTGAATCGAGACGCCGAGATAAAGTTTGTCCGACCGAGGAACCGGTAGGTCGAGATTCACCGACAGTCACGGCGGCATGTGGCTGTCTATGACGACTGGAAACCAAGCAGTTCAGGTCGTCGACAGCCTGTCTCAGGGCACTTGCCAGACCGTCCCGCAAATAGTCGTCGGGAGTTATCGTCGACAATATGCTACTGTCCACTGTTGGACAGAGTGATAGTGAACACAACCAGTGAACACAACTAGTGAACAAACTTAGTGAACATTTGGCTACGCTGCTTGCAGACTTCAAGCTCGAAGTCACATTCCTGCCTCTACGAGTCCCCGAGACTGATGGCAATTTGTTTTGAGTGGTTTATTACACCCAATTTTATATCATGTTGACGTAATTGCTATTCAGCGTGTCTTTGAATCAATCGAAACCCCTCGATGAACTCTATCTAGAGGTTTCAGACTATGATCTCGTTCTTGTACCGGACTCTCCGCTTGCTGATGCACTCAATAGACGAATTGACCATCCACACTTCGGTCCATTTGCGATAACGCCTCGACGACTCGCGACGCGACGTCGAGAGACTGCAGAAGATCGAACTGCCTTCCTCGAAGTAATCCAGCGGACTGATTTGAGCTGGAAGCAGGTATCGAAGTCGGTCGGTGACATCCTCCAGTGTTGGGAGTATCAAGGTCGACCAGAGGCAATCTTGGAGTACGATAGATACGACACAGCATCGAATCGGGAAGTCATCGATACGATTCGTTCAGTCGATACATCCTCACAGATCCTGACAGAGTACCAGATGGATGAGTCGACAGCAGAATCCGTGGCTGTTGTAGGTGAGGCCCAACTTACGGAACTCGAACGAACGATCCTCCCCAATGAGTACGATGTGATCGACCGTTTTGTCGACGAATCATATGAGCTTCCCCCGTTTCGAATTTTTGAATCAGCATCTGCTATTGTAGACACACTCTTAGAGACAATTACTGGCTCGAACGCTGATGATGTTGCTATTGTACTTGATGAGGGAAGCGAGTACTCTCCACTTGTTGAGTCTGCGCTCGAAGCCGCCGACATTCCGTATTATGGTGGTCCTGGATTTATGGACCAAGCCGACCATCGGGCCTTCATCCAACTCCTTCGATACGTTACCGGTGGTGTTGATACACGTGTCCGTGTCGTCAAGCCTCTATTAACCATCCTTGGCGAGGATCTACCGGTCGATCACGATGAAAAGCGACTCGTCGATATCGTCTCTGAGGAACTCGAATGGTTTGAACCGTTACTCGATACAAACACTCCTTCGACTATTGGTGATATCCTATCGGTCTATGAGGCGCGTTCTGGAGCTGACCTAGAGACACTCAGAGAAGAACTAACAGCCTTGCAAATCATAGAGAAACCGGTCACTGCTGGGCTCGTGGACCGGCTGACCTACTATTTCGACACATACGAGGTCCCAATCACGCGTGAGAATGAGGGTGTGCTCCTCGCAGATGCGAAGTCAGCATCGTTCGTTGACCGTCCGCTCGTGTTCTTCCTTGGTCTCGATGAAGACTGGACCCACACATCACCAAACCGACCGTGGGTCGACCGTGACTCGGAATTTGAGCGAAATATAGCGGGCTTCCAGTCGCTCTTACAAAGCGGTGTTGAGCGATATTACTTGGTGCAGGACTCCACCGGTGGCTCTCCGGTGACACCGTGTCTGTATTTCGAGGAATTACTCGAAGAGGAGTTCGACCGATTTAGCGATCTTGAGGCGATCGAGTATACCCGACCAGCTCGACAGACAGAAAGTGGGTTTGAAAAAGAGCCACTCGATGTAGAAAGTGGATACGAACCACTTGAGAGTATCAGTCAATCGAGTCTAAATTCGTATGCAAATTCTCCCCGAGACTACTTTTTCGGCCGTCTCGTCGACTCGCCAGATAAGCACTACTTCAAAGAGGGAAATCTGTTCCATGACTTTGCGGAGTTTGCTGTCAACCATCCATCGACGATCGATGACCATCCACTCGAAGACATCGTCGATGCGATGATTGAGGAAGCACGCCCGTTCCATCGGTCTGTCGACATCCCAACGAGACGTACCCGCTACCGTATTGGCTTAGAGACGATACTGGAGTTCCTTGACGAGTATGCACCGACCGACACCTCGTTTGTGACTCCATCGAGTGGTTGGGGAGAGAACTTTTTTGTCGAGTATTTTGATATGGAGGTCGACTCACCTGTCACCGAACGCTGGTTCGATGAGCCAGAGCTTGGTGTGAAGGGAAAAATCGATCTACTGGCATCGCCAACCACGTTGGTCGATTACAAAAGCGGTCGACGAAAGCGAGCCTCACAGATTACAAAGGGGTCGTCGATCGAGGAGCCCAGCGACAAGCCGAATTTCCAAGCACTTCTCTATCTTACGTATTGGCGACAGCAACAACCTGGTGAGCAGCTTCAGTTCACGTTCTTCCATTTCCTAGAGACCCTTGATGATGCTATCGCCGGTGAGGCTGACCTCACAGACTGCTTGACAACGGTCGAATACCGGCCAACGACATTTGCCGAGTTTGTGCGTTCACCTGCAGTATTTACGGAACTCTGTGAGGATGCGGCGAACGATTGCAACAAGACGTTCTCGAAGGTCGACTACAACACCTACCAGGACATCGTTACTACTGGCTCACCACCACGCACTCGGGATGCTGACGAGATGTTTGACTCGCAGTTCGGTGAGACACTCGTCAAACGGATGGTTGAGGAGGTTGGTGACTACAAATACGTCAAAAATGGCTGTAAACAAGCCTGCAGACATCTTTGTGGGCATCGAAAAGATAGCTACTTCGAAGAAGATGTCGACGCATTCGAGGAGTTTGTCTCCGAGCAGATTGCAGACCTGAACCACTATCGAAGCGGCAAAGATCGGTTCCCGGTCGACGGACGAGCCGGTGAGCCAAACTATCGTTACGTGAACCACCGAGATCTCTTGTTGACCGAAGAACGTCCGAACTCAGCGGTGGCCGACGAACCAGATCCAGACACAGAGATAGAGGTTGAGGCTGATATGGAGGTAAACCAATGATATCGCCTAATCCGAAACAGCAGCAACTTATCGACGGAACAGACGGTATCTATCTTGTCGATGCCGGTGCTGGAACAGGAAAGACGTTCACTGTCACCCGACGCTATGGGAACATTCTTGCACAGGATGACGTTGAACCGGAGGACATCCTGCTTATTACGTTCACGCGGAATGCGGCGACTGAAATGAAAGATCGGATCGGTTCGAATTGCGACTACGATATGCGAGCCCTAAATGATGCACCAATCCAGACATTCCACAGTCTCTGTCATGACTTGCTTGACGAGCACGGATTCCACACCCCCTCGTATCTCGGTATCAATGACTCAATTACCGGGTCGACTCGGATTCTCGAAGACGAGAGTATCGAAACCGAACAATTCAGAGAATTCATCAACCAGTTCACCGATGCACACGAGGAATATGCCGGGTTTCTCCGAACGCTTTCTGACCCAACAGAGCTACTGAGTCTAATCAAGAACCTCGCCTCCAAGGGCGTTTTCCCAACCAAGACCGGGTGGTACCGTGATTCGAAAGACGTCCTGGAAGGTGACTACGAGTCATTCAAACGTGCGTTCGATTCAGTCAACGAGCCGCAAAACGGTGGGAGCAGACAGTCGAAATTTCGAAAAAAGCTCGGTCGATACGGGAAGAACAAGTTCTATCTCCCGGATGCACCGGAGCGACACGAACTTCGTGGTGAGCGCGGTTCGAAGTCAGTTCCTGATGAAGTGGCTGAGCGGGTCTTCTATGAGGACCGCGATGATTTGCTCTCGTTTGTGCACGATGTATACTTTGAATACCTCGAATTCTCCCTTGGACGGAACTATCTGAACTTCTCGTTTCTACAGTTGTTTGCGTTCGTCCTTTGTTGTGAAGACGACGCACTCCGAGAGTCGATCTCGTTTGAGTACGTGATGATCGATGAGTTCCAGGATTCCAGTGAGATACAGTTCAAACTCGCGTTGCTCCTCGCTGGGACTCAGAATTTCTGCGTTGTGGGTGATTGGAAACAAAGCATCTACTCGTTTCAGTATGCTGCCATCGAAAACATCACCGAGTTCGAGTCTCGTTTGAACCAGTTTGCTGCTGAGCTTAACGATGACGCTGAGCGAGTGTCGTTTCTGCTCTCCCCGATCAATCGGATCGAACTCGAAGAGAACTATCGGTCGACCCAGTCGATTCTCGACTTCTCTGAGCACGCCCTCGTTGCTCCAGGAAGTAGTAAGGAATCGGTCGACAGTGAGTCGATTCTTAGTCAGGTCGTGTCGCTATTCTCGAATACAGAACATGAACACTCCCAGATCGAAGCACTCTGCCACACTGATGAACACAAGGCTTTGCTCTCGAAAATCGAATCGATCGTGGGTAACAATGAGTACGCCGTAGAGGAAGATGGCGAACTACGCAAACCGACGTACGACGATATTGCAGTTCTTACCCGTACCCGTGATTATGGACGTGAGTTACTCTCTGTTGCAGACGCTCATGACCTCCCGATGGCATATGAGGGTGGGATAGAGCTCTTCCGACGCGACAGCGCAAAACTGCTCTTGGCATGGCTTCGGATACTCGAAGACAATGCTGAGGCAGATCGTGGCTGGGCTGTTGTCTTAGAGCGTGCCGGATACACACTCGATGAAATAACACACATCCTGGAGACGGACTCGTATCCCTCCGAAATGCAGTCGTTTCGGTCGGAGATTGCAGGACTCGAAACCCATGGTGCGGTCATGCGACGAGTGTTCGACCGGTATGGCTACGGTGAGTCGACGGTCGATGCGCTGCTTACGACCCTGAACTCGATTCATACCTCGACGACGATGACACGGGGAGATATCATTCGACTCATCACGGAAGGAATCGAGAACGGATACACTCAGGAGGTCCAAGCACCCGCAGGCTCGGACTCGGTTACCGTACAGACGATCCACTCGGTCAAGGGCCTGGAGTATCCGATCGTGATTGTCGGGAACATGAACGACGGGGCCTTCCCACCGTCAGGCAGTCATGGCGGTACAATCACGTTTTCGGAGACAACTGGGCTACGTCACCGAAAGACGTACGCAGAGGCACACGGCGTCCCACACGTCTACGACAACTGGCGAGCAGACGTTCTTCGGCGGTGTGTGCCAACTGACCACGACGAAGAACGTCGACTCCTCTATGTTGCTATGACTCGGGCAAAGGACCATCTCGTGTTCGCTGGGGGTGAGGAACCAAACACCTTCCTGGAAGAACTCCCAATCGACATTGAGACCGGCGACCCAGCAGTGGATACGGTTGAGCGTGAATCCCCGTCACAAACGGAGTTTCGTGCGGATATGCCGGTGGTCGACGGACCTGAGGGATATTCACCACACTCGCTCATGGACGACTCGGTGTATGATGATGTCTCCGAGGGACGTGGGATGGAGTTTGGATCACAAGTCCATGAGTTCGCTGAAGCCTACGTTCTCGGAGAAGATGTTACGGCAGACAATGCTGATGAACAGCATATCAAGAGGCTTATTGACTCCTTACCTGGTGAATTCTACGTTGAGGAGCGGACGTATCTCCCATTAGAAACTGAACATGGGGACATAACCATCTCAGGGATCGTCGATCTGGTCCATGTTACTTCCGATAAAGCCGAGATCATTGATTTCAAAACGGATCTCTCCAGGCATGCAGAACCAGAGTATCGAAAGCAGCTGAGTGTCTATTACCATGTTCTGAATGAGTGGTTCCCAGATCACACTGTGAGTGCATCGATCTTCTATACCGCCGAGGGTAATCGAGTGACAATCGACCCAATTAGCCGAGAGGATCTCCGTGAGCTCATAGATTTTGAATAAACGGCGGGATTCTTTCCTCACAAAAATATAGATCCTGTTGTCAAAATATTCGTTAAATTATAGTGCTCTTAGTCCAGAGTATATTTCTATGACGTACGATAATTTAGACAATCAGTTAATTAATGCACTACTCGGTGACGGTCGGGCCAGTCTTCGAAGTCTTGGGGAAGGGCTTGATGTATCGGTGACCACCGTCTCAAACCACATCAACGATCTCGAAGCAGGAGGAGTCATCGAAGGCTATACACCGATAATTAACTACGGCGAGTTGGGCTACGACGTTACCGCAATCATGCAGTTGAAGGTCGAAGGAGCCGCGCTCACAGAAATTGTCGACAGGCTTCGTGACCAAGAACAGATGATCAGTGTCTACGAGGTCACTGGTGATTACGACATCATTGCGATCGGGAAATTCGAAGACACAAACGGGATGAACGCACAAATCAAAGAGCTACTAGCCGATATTGATATTCGAGAATCTAACACGAGTGTCGTACTCAATGGGGTCAAGGAAAACGAGCAGTTCGAACTCGATGTCGACGAGGAGTAAATTACTCAATCATCATCAACACTGGCTGTGAGATCCTCAAGAGAGTCGACTAGGACAGCAATCATAGACGAATACTCAGACAAAGGCGATCAAAAAGCAAGCCACCTAGCTTGATCTGGTCATTGCAGATGGCGTTCTCGCAGGATTCTAATCGAGTTCTAGCATAACTTGATTAAACGCAAATCAGACTAAATGTAGCTTCATACGTTGTCTAATGAGTTCAAGCCCGGCTTCGTCTATCGATTTGCATTAGCCCGACAACCTGACACTGAACAATTCTATATGCTCATCCGTAGAAGATTGTTGATGCTGCTGAGCAGAGGCTGTGGAGTTGAAGACAATAAGTGTATGAAATGAGAACGACCGGTCGACTAATTCACACTATTTTAATTTTTATATTTTTTGGGTCGTGCTTTTCACGCACTAAATCCCCCGAAAGGGTGTATGATGAGATCAAACGCCATAATCTTGGTATTACGCCTAGCGCACCGACTCGCTGCTAGACAGCATAAGCGGTTTGAATTTTGACTCACATCTTATTTGAACACCTCTGATTTACCTGAGCCAAAATATTTATTTTAATCTGATATTTATATTTATCAATGTCAGTTTACAGTTCAATGAGAATAATGTCGTTAACCCCAATTTGTTCAACCGTTTCACAGGACCACTGAATGTGTGAGGGTCACCTATGTGCGAGAGAGCTTGCAGAGGAACTCCAAGACTCCTCTAACAGTTGGGGCGTACATCAAAAGATCAATCAGTTAGATACAGATCCCGGATTCGACCTCGATTGTGTGTCGACTCTCCTAGAGGTACTCACCGAGTCAATAGATGCATCGAACAAGTTAGATCGATCTCAATCCTGGAATAGTCTCTACACGTTGGCTTCGTGGTACCCTTCGGTAGTCGTCGAACAGGCCACCCAGATAGAGAATCGTGTGTCCGTGAGCGGAGAGGAAACTGATGTTGACAAACTCGGTGAGTTAGTTGAGACACTCGTCGATACAGAGACTGACGTCTCGTCTGCTTTCTCTTCGAAGCTCCTCCAGTCGCTTTCTGATGCTGAAGACGCTACGGTCAGACAAGCTGCGGTTGAGATACTGTCTCATCAAAAAACCTACGACGCACTGAAACGAATCATCGAGATCAGAGAGTACGAGGTTCCAAGGGTCGTCTCAACGGCGAACGAAGGCATCGATGCGATCAGTACGGACGCGTTGAATCGATTAGCTGCGGCAACGAGTGAGATTGGCGAGGTCGGCGATACGAGAGATGCCGAACGACTCGTCATCTACCTTGCTCGTCATCTACCAGAGCATCTCGTGGGCGAGACAGAGCGGCTGCATTCGTTACTCGGCAGTAAGGAGGCCGACGCTGCAGTAACGGCGATGACGACACTATTGAGAACCGACGAAGTCGATACGAGTGACCTTCGATCTCGACTGACCGATACAGTGTACGATATTCACTCAAAGTCCACCGGTGGTGAGCGGTTAGAGGCTGAACAAGCCTTGGAGGCACTCGCTCGTTCGAACTTGAGTGAAGACGATACCGTTTCGATGGTTCAGCAGTGGGGGCAATGGTTGGAGTCCGACAACCCAGCGCTCCGTGAACACGCGTTGATCCAACTGGGAAAGTTGGCAGACGAGAACCCAGATCAGGTGCAGTCACAGATGGACCGAATCTCACAGCTGATCTCGGAGGGGTCCTCGGAGCTCGCCCCGTTGGCAAAGGAGGTACTCTCGTCGTACAGCCACGCAGAGATAGACGACATTGTCTCTTACGTACGCAAGACCCTGGAGGCACACGATGCACCGTCTGCCGTGGAGAACCTCGCCGAAGTGACTGGTGATTTGTGCTATCGTCCAGAGGGAGAGATGAGCTATAGAGAGCTGACGTTGGATGAGACGTGTCTGTTGTCGCTGGGGAACCTCTGGACTAGCATCCAAGAGTCGCGGACGGTCCCTGTGGTCTGGCCATCGTACAGCCCACGGGCTTCGGTGTTGTTGTCTCTAGAGGTTCTCCTTCGATTCTTCCCTAGTGGTGAAGACGTCGTCTTGCTGACCGGCGGCGGTGGGAGCCACTGGGGGAACTTGACAGATGTCCGCTCGGAGTACGCACGGTATGGACTCCAGTCTGTCTCGGGAGACGAAGATGAGCGGGTTCCTCTCAAAGAGGTCATCCCTCACGCGAGGATTTCTGACGGGGAGATCAACACGGTCTCGAACGGTACCACAGATACGAGATTCGTCATCACGAAGCGCGTAGAAGATCTGCGATCGATAGAGAGTGCTGGGTGTATCTTATTGAACCTCACCTCTCGGGTCAAACCCGAGTACGATGAGGTTATCGACGAACTGATTGAAGCGTTTCCCGAGACACCGATCATCCCCATATACAGTCAGTACGTCAAACACGAGACCGACGAACGACGCGTGCCTCGGTACGGCCCACCAGCCCAATTAGACGACGTCGACACACTACCGGGAGTAGACGCACTCGAAGCGGGTATAGACGCCGAAGATAGTGTTCATGCTCGACCAGAAGAGTTCCCCGGTCACGTTGCAGACGATCTCCGAAAGACGTCGACGGCCGCAGACATGCGAATCGTCGAAATTGAGGACGATGGGTTGTTGGACTATCTAGAACCGGGGTATCGAGCCTCAACGGAACTCCGCGACTACGATGAAGACAGTGTCGCTGGGCGAATCTTTTCGACACTAATGCAATTTGAGCGGATGCCGCTGCCGTTTGGCCAATACGACCAGTGGGCACGAGAGTACACAGAGGGGTACTTCGGCCCTCGACAGGTGTCTGTCAAGGTCGACAAACTGGAGGCCCATGGGAGAGATACCGCTGGGACCGGCACAGCACGATCAATACTCGACACCGTAGAGGGATTACGGCGAGCGCTCCAGAAGTTCGACGAGACAAACCCGATGTACGACGCGCTCGTCGATCAAATTCGAACGCACAGAGATGAGGACTCTTCGCTCGCGATCTTCCTCCCGAAATCGACGTGGCGAAAAGGGGTCCGTGATATTCTCCTCGAAAACGGTGTTATTAAACAGTATATGATGAAGTCTGGCAGCATAACGTTCGTCGACCCAGACTCTGTTCGGTCGCTATCTCCTACTGACACTCTCCTGTTTTTAGGCCCACAACGTCCGCAGTACGCAGGTTACTACACACATCCCCAGACCGACGAGACTGTCGTGCTGACGTATCCTGGTGGGTGGGACCGAATGATCGAAAGCGATGCCCAAGGGTACGTCGATCGGTTGAACGAGGCGCTCTCGGGTGCAGACTACGAACCAATCGAGTACCCGACGATCGACGTCGAACCGCTTCCAGAACCGGAGCCAGAACAGCCAGTCGACTCACCAGAGCCGAGTGCACCAGGGCCACGAACAGAGAGTCCACCGGATTCGAGTTCTGCCCCCGATACGTCTTCAACGAGTACCACCAGCTCGCGTACAGACCGGTCTGAGGTCGCCGAGCTGTTCGATCAGGACCGATCCCGAGACTACTCCTCGGATAGTGGTGACCGATACGATGATTACACACACGCCGACTACGACGTAGCGACCGTCGACGGTCCCACACTCACGGGAGTCACGAGAGTGCTCAAACGGCGTGAGGTCCCCACTTCGAGTGACGGACGCTATCATTGGATCTCACCACGGAACCTGGCCCCTGGTGACGAGATTGCGGTTATCGACGACGACGTGTATCAAACGTTTTGGTCCGAATGGTTGGGCGACACCTACTCCGAGGAGTTAGGTGATACCACCGTCGTAGACGACATCGAGACGTGGTACGAGACCATCACGTCGATCATAGACGATCTGTCCGAAGAGACGGAGCCAGAATCCACCAGGCAGTCTCTGTCGACGGTCCGACGGCGAGTACTCGCTTCGACACCCCATATCGACCGTGAGGATCAGACGATCTGGAACTGGTTCCGATCGGTCGCAGACGGAGACAGTGGCTTAGACCTCGTCGAGACGCCGTCTTTGACCATCGGGCCCCAAAACGGCAAAGACATCGACAAAGTCGGTGAGGCCTTCGACTACGATTCGATCACCGGTGAGAATGCCCACCGAATTCAAAATAGTATGGGCAAAGCGCGTGGCGTCAACGCGAGTCAAGGCCACGCATTTGCCGCACACTTGAAAGAGAAAATGAACTCCTTGGAGGACAACGAGGTAAGAGATGCTGCCGAACGTCACGAGGTGGAGTCGGTCACAAAGAATCAGAACCTCTGAGGTAATTTCTTCACTTCAGACGAATTCGGTCGACTCTCGGAGCAGAAATTGTCGGGGGAATTGGCAAGAAAGGTAGACTTATAAGATATCTGTGTAGATTTTTGTGTAAGAGTGCATCGAAAATTCGATACGATTCCTGACCGTTCGGATCCTGAATATACACGACCACCAGAATCGAGATATGCCGAAGGTGGGGATGTCGACTTCAGACGGCATCAGGCAACCAACCACGTGATTACCCAGCGGCTGGTCGATCGTATCTCTGGGTCGGGCCCTGGTCAAGAGACGTTGTACGGGGTCAATCCGAAGGTCCGCTGTTTCGCAGCGACGCTCGCGAGTCAGTACCGATTCCAGGAGGAACAGCAAGAGGCGGAGTCAGACGGAGAAGACGCTGCGAGTTCGATCACGAAGAACGTGGCGCCGTTCAGTACGGGATTGCGTCTGCGGATCGATCCAGACGAGTTAGACGGTCCACTGGGGATCCAACCGAAATCACGACTGTACGTGAAGCGATTCCCGACCTACGAAGAGCAGTTACAGTACAGCGGTGTCGCATCGGCGACTCCCGACGAGGATGACGACGAGTTCGAAGACGTCGACCCAGATCTATATGCCGATGGTGGGAAAGTAGACGTCTCTTCGGCCCAACCTTTGGTAGACGTCTACGAGCGCGTCGACCCAACGTTCGAGGAGATTCAGATTTCGAAAGCCCAGTTACGGAACGCCGCCAGCTCCGGTGACGAGATAACCGCGACCCTCTCTGGGACGTTGGACGAGGCCCGTGAAGCCGTGGTGAACGATTCAGACACGGTCGCAAACCGGAAAGACGACGTCTCGTACGACGATGCGACGAAGGTCCCTCCAAGAGCGCTGGAAGACGAGTCTGCGTTCGAACAGCACTTAGACTCGACGTTCTCCGACGAGAAGCGTGAGCCACTGTGGTCTGCGGAGGTGCGCGTAGAGGTAGATCGACGCGAGAACGGCGAGTACGATATCGTCGCAACGCTGATCAACACCCACGGGGAAGACTTCGAGTCCGCAGAAGAAGCCGACGAAGAGTGGCAGACGTTTTTATTCGACGCGTCGATCGCTGTAGAGGCACCAGGTGGAGCTTTCCAACCCTTCGAGTCCCAGAAGATCAAGGGGCGATACGAGTACGACGGCGACATCTGGGGGCTCGGAAAGAATTGTTCTGCCGAGCCCGTTACGAGTGATCCAGTCACCAAGGTCGTTACTGATCTCGTTCCGATCCACCAACAGCCGAAGTACGTATCTCGCGAGACGATCGACGCACCGTTCGAAGCGCTTGCTGAGGGTGACTTCGGGACCGTACTGAATCGTATCGAAGACGAGATGCGACGGGCCTACGACCAGTACGAAGGAGTTCGCCAAGAGATAACCGAGCCCAAGAACGACGATGCCAAGAAGAGTTTCGACAAGATGTTGGCGCAATTCGAGTCGGAACGAGATCGATTCCAGCTTGGCAAAGAGCTCCTCTTAGACGAATCCAACGAGGATGCGAGAACGGCCTTTGCCGCTCTCAACCGGACCTTCGACCAGATGGGGCCAGAGTACAAACATTGGCGTCTCTTCCAGCTCGTCTATATCGTCATGTCGATCCCCGATATCGTCTCGCAGTCGTCCCCACAGCGGGATATCCAAGACTCACTGGACGTCTGTGATATCATCTTCTTCCCGACTGGTGGTGGAAAGACCGAGGCATATCTGGGGTTAGTCGTCTTCGCAGCCTTCCTCGACAGACTACGTGGGAAAGACTTCGGGATGACTGCGTTGACAAAATTCCCACTCAGGCTACTATCGCTGCAACAACTCCAACGGATCACCGAAGTCCTCTGTTGTGCAGAACTGATCCGTCGCGACCACGAGGATATGGGCGGTGAGCGGTTCAGTGTTGGCTACTTTGTCGGGAAGAACAACACACCGAACGCGATCGAAGAAGACGGTGAGAACGTCGTTCGATTGGCCAAAGAGAGTGAGGAACACAAAGACAAGTGGCTGATCGTCCCCGAGTGTCCGTTCTGTGGTGAGGAATCGGTCGAGATAACGGGTGACTTGGAGCGGCTTCGGATCGTCCATCAGTGCACGAACCCCGAGTGTGAGGAGGTACAGCACCAGGGAGGAGACACCGCAGAGTTGCCCGTCTACGTGGTGGACAACGAAGTCTATCGTTACGTCCCGACGTTCGTCGTCAGTACGATCGACAAGATTGCGATCTTCGGTCAGAACCGCCGTTCGAGAGGCCTCCTCGGACAGGTGAAACATCGCTGTCCAGATCACGGCTACACCACCGAAGAGGGGTGTCTCGTGGCTGGGAGAGGGACACCGGAGGACGTCAGGTGCAACCACGATACTCCCGCTGGAATGGATCCTGTAGAGCCAGCCGATCCTCCATCGATACTCATCCAGGACGAACTCCACCTGTTGCGTGAAGAGTTTGGAGCCTTCGACTCCCACTACGAGACGTTCATCCAGGAGCTGATCCACCAGTACACCGACGGTGAGTGGGAGATGAAGGTCGTCGCTGCGACTGCCACTATCGAAGGTGCACAGAACCAAGTTCAGTCACTGTACCGGAAAGAGCCCAACGAGTTCCCGTCACGAGGCCCACGACTCAAGCAGTCGTTCTACGCCTACGAAGACCCACATCGTCTCGGTCGACAGATGATCGGGGCTATTCCACGGAGTGTCGGGCCATCCCGGGCGATGAATATCGTGATGCGAGAGTACGCGAAGATCACGCAGTGGTACGACTCGCATCCAGACCAATTGTACGACGACATAGACGCTGTCGCCGAGGACGTCGTCGCAGGCCCCCTTTCGTTCGATAGTGACCCGGAGACACGTCGTCGAGAGATACTGGACGTACTCGACGACTACAAGGTACAGATCGCCTACACCATCTCGAAGAGCCAAAGCGACCTGCTCAATCGTTCGATCAAACAGATGATCAACGAGCAGTTGGCCGAGGACGGCGAGGAATACGAGCGGTTGACGCCCGTCTCGATGACAGGCGAAACCGACATGGAGACCGTTCGGGATGCACTCTCGCGGTTGGAGGCAGACGACCCAGACGAACCCATTGATGCCGTCGTCGCGACCAACATGATCTCACATGGGGTCGACGTCGACCGATTCAACTTCATGTCGTTCCACGGGATGCCGCGGAACACCGCCGAATACATCCAGGCGTACTCACGCGTTGGCAGAAAGTACACCGGATCGGTCTTCTTGCTGTTCAACGCGATGCGTGCGAGAGATCGATCCCACTACGGGAGGTTCGACCACTACCACCAGTATCAGGATCTCTTGGTGGAGGCGACACCACTCGAACGGTGGGCAGAGTACGCTATCGAGTGTACGCTTCCGGGTGTGGTAGTAGGGCTATTGTTACAGTACTACGATCTCCACTACGAGACCGACTTCAAGAAGCGGATCTACAACGTGGAGGGACTCCGGGAGGCGGTGAAAACCGATGTCGTAAAGAAAGACGAACTCCGGGAGATGACGTTCCGAGCCTACGACGTCCAAGACGCCACGGAGAATAGCGGTGGTGAAATCGGAGCTCGGATCTACCGCGAACGGATCGACCAGCAGTTCGACAAGATTTGGAGTTGTCTGATGAACGCAGACCCGGTCATTCACGACCCGAGAAACGCTGGGCTGAAAAATTTCATCGGGAACATCCTCGCCGACGAAAGTGAGGAGATCCGGAAACCGATGCGGAGTCTGCGCGATATCGACGAACAGATTCCAGTCACGTTGGATTTAGCGACCAAAGATATGATTGATACGATGATCGACCGAGGAGAGTTCGATGAGTGACGACGAAGAGCCAACGATGGAGCGCGGAATCGCGCAGGTGATGAGCAATATGGCACCTGGAGCAGTGTTCACTTACTCCCACCAGGGAGTGACGATGAAAGTCGACAAGTGGTACAACGAGCCACTCGACGATATCAACACCAGTCGAGTCGCCGACCACCTCGCCGGCAGAGTCGATGGATTCAAAAACGACGATATCCCGCCGTGGAGTGACATTCGGGATCGGGAGATCGACTTTTTCAGAGTGACGAGTGTCGGGAGTGAATTGTTCCCCCGGACGGTGGTCTGTAAGAAGTGTAACGCCGTGTCCTTCCGGAACGAAGTTGCCAGTCTCAGACAGTTAGACGGGACGTGTCCCGATCCGAATTGTGACGGTCGTCTCCGCCAGTTGGGATTCGTCTTGGTCTGTGACTGCGGTGGCCTCAGTAACCTCCAGCCCGCCCAGTGTGACCAACACGGATGGGACCACCTCTATCTTTCACAGGGGTCGAGACAAAACATCAGGACGTGGTCCTTCAAGTGTCGTCGGTGTAACTACGAAGACGACTTTTCTGGGTGGTGTGACGACTGTAATAGCCCAGTGAGAGGTGCGACACCGGTCGATTCTGGGTCTGTCCACTACTCACAGCGTGACGTCATCGTCGACATTCCACCCGTCGGTGTAGACGAAACGAAGATACCGTACGGAGAAGAGTGGTGCCGGGTTCTGATGGCCGACCATCTGGGTGAGCCAGACCTCACGTCGGATGGAGTCACCTTAGAAACGGTCGCGACGACCCCGGGTGCAGACGACCAAGATATCCAAGACCTGATCGACAAGGTCGGCGCAGAGAACCGAGATGCCATCATGGACTTCGTCAACACCATGACTCCCGGTGATGGATACAGCCGGAACTCCGTCGTCGAAATGAACCGAGGGTACGTCTCGGTCCCAGAGGATCGAAGTTGGCACACCTTAGTATCACAGCAATTGTACACATTCGCACGGTGTACCAACCCCGACTATAACGCCGGAGGTAGCGACGATGACGTCGAGACGGAACGAAAACCGTCGCCTCGTCCGCTGTCTGAATTCGTCGAAAACGAGGAGTTCTTAGAGAAACACTATCAGGCGAAGTACTATCCACAAGAACTCGCGTCGATTCGAGTCAAAGACGCGTGGTTCGTCGATAACTTCCCGCTTTTGAACCTCTTGTTTGGATACACACGTGACTCACCCAAAGCAAGCGAGGCAGATCTACGACGGTTCGAACATCCGTACGACGACGACGCAATTGCGGTCTACGGCGACCGGTCGCCATCCGAATCAATCATCTTAGAACTCGACAGAGCGGCCATCGTCCAGTGGTTGTTGGACAACAGCCCTCTTGTAGCGAGCGACGCACCAGATCTGGACGACGACCAGGAACTCAAACGGTGGTTCCTAGAGAATATCGATCCCAGAGAGACACAGAACCCATTCACCCCGATCGACAACGAGTTGACGGAACTCGTCTATACACTTATCCACTCGATGAGTCACACGCTGATGAGTACTGCCAGCAAACAGTGTGGGCTCGATAGCGACAGCATCTCTGAGTTGATCTTCCCGAACGTTCCAGCTATCGTTCTCTACGCCGAGAGTATGGAACACTTCGCTCTCGGTGGGATGTTTACGTTGTTCAAGACACAGATCCGAAACTGGGTCAAAGACTCCAAAGAGTTCGCCAGAGAGTGTATCTACGATCCGGCCTGTGCGAACAGCGAAAGCGGGGCTGCATGTCACGCGTGTATGCACGTTAGTGAGTTCACCTGTGAGAACTTCAACGCGAATCTCGATAGAAACATGCTCGTTGGAACAGGCGATCGATACGACGCCTTCTGGGATATCGATGGATAGATGATATATACGAGACACCGCCACGTGTGTAGAGCCGATGGGAAGGCCAGCACCCAAACAGTAGCAGCTGCGACTGCAACGGTGTCTACGGCAGCTATAGACAGGGTAAAAACGAGATGACCGGGTGGATCGTCGACTGTACCGAAACAGACCTCAAAGAATTCCTCAACGAAGAGGTCGTACGTCACGACTCCGAACACGAGATTTCGACCGATGATACCGTATATCTTCGAGATGTCGACAACGAAACGCTGGTTGGAGTGTTTGTGGCGTTGCACGACTGTCTGGAGATCAAAGACGAACGGAGTCAAACTGCAGTTTCGATAGACGGGGACCACCTCTCGTCACTCGATACGACTGTGTTTCCCTTCGAGTTACCAGAGGGACAACTGACTTCTCCCCGACATTCTGATATTGAGGTAGCCTTCGAACACGACGGTAAGAAGCTAGACCGTGACGACCAAACCGACGGTGACCAGTCGGGTAACTCCTCGGAAGATGACGAAGGTGTACCCATTGGAGTATCTCTTTCGGAGGTGTTCACACATGAGTACGACGTCGAAAACCGAGACTTTTCTGGGGACGACGTCGCGAGAAACCAAGTAGTCGGAGACCTCAAATTGCGAGGGTGTGATTTCTCTGAGGCAGATCTCAAGGGCATCACGTTCGAAGGAACCGATCTTCGTGATACAGATTTTCGTGAGGCGAATCTCCAAGACGCTACGTTCGGTGGGGACGTGAAAATTCAGGGTGCCGATTTCACGAAAGCCCAGATGAACCGCGTCACGATGGCAGCAGACGTCACTGCCTCTCATTTCACACTCGCGGTACTGAACGATGGAGATCTCACGGATGCTGCACTAGAAGGTGCAGATCTCTCCGATGCGGCTTTGTTGAAATCCTATTGAACTAACACTTTTAGCAGTGACACAGCTGCTACGTAGATGTGGGAATTGGCTGTTTCTTGAGCGATTACTCACTTACAACCCGTTTTTTATAGACTAGATATGCTA
>Ga0208412_1000221_pt1 | contig 36074 bp, 31 predicted proteins | sample AntDeeMetag02WF4_FD_184758 | JGI IMG/M metagenome (GOLD analysis project Ga0208412, IMG submission 184758) | Saline lake microbial communities from Deep Lake, Antarctica - Antarctic Deep Lake Metagenome 02WF4 (SPAdes) (version 2) | ecosystem: Environmental > Aquatic > Non-marine Saline and... | reverse complement strand
CGGTAACTGGATCGCACATATACACGGTCGGAAGAACCACCGACACAGGCGTCTCTCTCCGCGAAAGCGTGGAGAGAGTCTCGGTTCAATTCCGAGAGTCGGCGTAAAGGCGGCCATAGCGGTGGAGCAACACCCGTACCCATTCCGAACACGGAAGTTAAGCCCACCAGCGTACCGGGAAGTACTGGAGTGAGCGATCCTCTGGGAACCGCGGTTCGCCGCCTACCATTCATACGGGAGTATACTCCCACTCGTAATTTTGCCCACGGACACTACGTCCGTGGGCTTTTTTCACGTATAGAGAGCGGCGGTGCTGTGTTTCACACGCAACCGCGTTTCATTCAGAGAGGCTCTCAATATTGAGATGTGGTCCCATAAGTTTATGCGGTTTGTTGATGAAGGGAATGTAACGATGCCTGTTCCGACGCAGTCCGGCCGCCATTTCACGGTACGTGTGTCCGATCGCGGACAACCACCGGTCCGTGACGGTGCTGCTTCGGAACAGGTGATCTCGGTGTTGTTCGAAACGGGAATCGAGGAGTGGCGGCGAGGGTGGCGGCAAATTACGGGTACGCTCCCGAAGCGAGAGGCTATCGTTTCTGCTAGCGATCTCACGCGTGGTGCCGCCATGGCCACTCAGGTCGTACCAGACCGGCGGCTCGCCTACACTGTACTTGGCGCACCAGTCGACGTCGAGCGCATCCTTGATGCGGTTGCAGGTCACGTTGTGGACGCTCGTGATCTCGAATTCACTGTGATTGTCGACGACCTCGAACCCCTGTTAGCCGAGCGTGGTCGAGATGCAGTGGTAGAGTTTACCGACGGGTTACGTACTCGACTCGAAGACTGTAATGGAAGTGTTGTGATCGGCTGTTCGTACGCGGAACGGACGGCGCCGTCAGTCGCGTCACTGTTCGATCCTGTCGACAATGTCGAGCGGATCGATCACTCAGTTGACGCGGCCCTCGACGGACTCCGGCGAGACGATCCGACGACGTTCGGCTACGTCCGCCATCATTGGGCGGAAGCACGAACTGGCGTCGAACTGTGTGAACGGAACTATCCGCAGGCGAAGCAGGTTCACGCGATACTTTCCGAATCGGGGACGACGCCGCGGACGCTTGGCGCGACCCTGTCAGGACTGGTCACACTTGGTGTCTTAGACACATGGAGTGAGACCGTTGGCCCGACGCGATACGACCTCACTGCGTACAAGCCGGCACGTATGTGGGCGATCGGGGCGACGCTAGCGACTGAAACTGACGGGGACGACAAAAACGACGAAATTGACGCACCGCTCGGAGAGTAACACCGGCACAGGTGTCGTCACTCGTCAGAATCGTCCTTGTCAACTCCTCCAGCGGGAATACTGAGATCGCATGAGATCACGGTGCCGTCGGGATCGAGTGTTACCGTCCCGAGTGTCGCCGTCTCACCGGATCGGAAGCGGTCGGCGACGGCCTCGAATACGGACTGCCGATCGAGTCGTTCCCAGACCGCCTCGGCGACGAGCGACTGGAACTCCTCTGGATCGGTCCAACCGGAGTCGACATCTGACGGAACGCCGACGACGAACTGGAACTCCTCTTCGGTGAGGCGGATACCAACCCCGAACGTGTCTGCACACATACGCGGTCGTTCGGCTCCCGTTTCTAAAGGCCCGTCGGACGTATCGGTGCGGAGGCGTCGGCATCTCCTTTGCCCGGTCGAGTCTCACAATATTTCGTACTGGAGTGTCCCGAAACCGGTAACTGGGAGGGATTAGAACTGAAGAATTGAACGGATGTCGACGAATCTGCGCGTCTCACCGGCGGTCGGGCTTGTGATTGCGGTGACCGCTGTGAGCGGGGGGGCGATTCTCGTCCGCCTCAGTGACGCGCCGAGTTCGGTCGCCGCATTCTATCGGGTGCTGTTTACAACGCTCCCGCTGGTCCCCGTCGCACTCTGGCGCTATCGGACACAGCTCGCCGGCATCACTCGCCAAGACCTCATATTCGCGACGCTCTCAGGGATCGCGCTCGCGCTGCACTTCGCTGCGTGGTTCGAGAGCCTCAACTGGACGAGCGTCGCTGCGAGCGTCACGCTTGTTCAGGCGCAGCCGGTGTTCGTGGCGCTCGGGGCGTGGCTCCTGTTGCGCGAGCGCGTGACGTCTCGGATGACCGTGGGCATCGCGGTGGCTGTCGCCGGAATGATGGCGATGTCGCTCGGCGATCTCCTTGGCGGCGTGCTGGTCGGACCGCGACCGATCTACGGGAACGGACTGGCACTGTTCGGCGCCATCATGGCCGCTGGATACGTGCTCGCTGGACGATCGATTCGCCAGCGGGTCGCGCTGATCCCCTACGTGGTGGTCGTGTACGGTGTCTGTACCCTCTCACTCCTCGCGATCGTTCTCGCGGAGGGGCACGCATTAACCGGGTATCCGCCGAGCGAATGGGCGATCTTTGTCGGCCTCGCCGTCGGACCGGGGCTGTTGGGTCACACCGTGCTCAACTGGGCGCTCGCGCACCTCAAATCGAGCGTCGTATCGGTGTCGTTGCTCGGCGAACCGGTCGGGGCAACGATTCTCGCGTTCGTGTTCCTCGCGGAGGCTCCCACGGCGTTCACGCTCGCCGGTGGCGCCGTCGTTCTCGGTGGTATTGGTCTCACCGCAACCGAAAGCAGAGCGTGATATCTTCGACTGATGCTCCTTGAACCGTAACGCGAGGTTCTCGAAGCCGATATTTTTGGGTTAAGCTTCAAATGCGATCGGTGAAATTTCGGTGTATGCACCGGCGTTCAGCCGTGATGTACGTCGGAGACGATTCGGACGTGCAGGCGCGTGTATCACGCGCGGTCGAGACGGCGTGAAGCGGTTCGCGGGCTCCGGACTACCGCGCGACCGCTACGGACGTGCTGCTGGAGGCGACCGAAGACACCGATCTGCAGCCGCTGGCTGACGCCTGTGGTATCGTCACAACTACCGAGGCGGCAACAGATATATCGATCGCTGACCGACTCGCGGCGACGCCTAAGAGCGTCCCCGTCCCCGTCATCGTCGTTCTCGAGACAGCGACCGCTGAGTCGTTTCGTATCGCGCTTCGAGTCGGTGCAGACGACGTGGTCACCGAGCCGATCTCGGAGACAACCGAACCGGGCTCTGACACGGATCCACTCGTCGAGCGACTACTCGACGCGGTGGAGCCGAGACGGATTCAGTTCGGCTCGGACGACGCCGAACAGCTCCGCGAGGTTCTGTTAGACTCGGGATCGACGCTGATGAGTACGCGGTCAGACGAGGTCGACACGAAGATCTGTTGGACCATGGAGAACGTCGGTGAACACGCCGAACTCAACCGAATCGTTTGTTATCTCCGAGAGGGAGAGACGTTCGACCCAGCGTACGTCTGGTGTCCCGAAAGGTGCGACACCGAATCACACTCCCTCGATGGATTCCCAGACGCCGATCGACTTTCGATGTTCGAGAATGTGGTCCGGCCGTCGGTTCCGCCGGAACTGGCGGACCACTCTGTGGACGAGAGCGGTGCCTCCGGCGAAGAGGAGAGCTATCCGACGGCGACTGTCCACGTCCCGCTCGTCGCCGACTGGAATTTGGTCGGCGTGTTGTCCTTCGAAACTGATACGTGGCGTGCGTGGACCGATGAGGAGGTGGATCTCTACCGAACGTTCGCCGATCTGATCGCGCACACCATCGCGCGCAACGACCGACGGCTGGAACTCCGTCGCCGAACGGAACAGCTCGAGCAGTTCAGCGCGGTCGTTTCACACGACCTTAGGAATCCACTCAACGTGCTTTCAGGATATCTAGATCTGGTCGAAAACGAGATCTCGCTATCGACATATGAGCCGATGGATCGGGCGGTGACGCGGATGGAAGCGCTCATCGACAACCTCCTTATGTTGGCGAAACGCGGGGACACGATCGGAAAAACCGAATCAACCTCGGTGGCCGGCGTCGTCGAGGAGGCTTGGCAGGCGGTCCGCGCGCCCGACGCGACCCTGACGCTTACCGACGAGATTGGTCGGGTGCGTGCCGATCCCACCCGGCTCCAGCAGATGCTCGAGAATCTCTTCCGGAACAGCGTGGAGCACGCCTCCACTGGCAGCCGGGCGAAGCCCGGCGACGCCGTCGACCACGCCGGCCCGAGCGTCGCGATCGAGATCGGCCCTCGAACCGACGGTGCCGACGGCGGGGGGATGTATATCGCTGACGACGGGCCAGGCATTCCCTCCGACGTACGCGGTTCGCTTTTCGACTCTGGGTTTTCGACCGCTGACAGTTCGGGTATCGGACTCGCCATCGTCGACCGCATCGTCGACGCACACGGCTGGGAGGTCGATGTCCACAACGACAGCGGGGCAGTGTTCGAGGTCTCCTTCGAGGCGGAGACCGCGGTGAATCCCGTGTGAACGGGCGGTGGCACCGTCGGCTCCTGCGTCGGGCTTATGGCGCCGGGGCTACGGCACCGTATCTACGACTCGAACCGGGAGATTGTCCGCCGATGTCGGTCCTGAAACATCCCTTCGAACCCGACCTTCGCAAACGGGCCGGCTGCGTCCCCGAGCGGACCGAATGGGAGTCGGTACGCGACGGTGTCGACCAAGAGCGTCTCCTCCACGTCGGCGTAGAACGCGTGCGTGTGCTCCCACGTTCGGAACGGGCCGCCAACCATCTCATCGATAAAGTGCGCGCGATCGCCGAGCGCGGTCTCGTCGTGAGGGTCTCGCTCGGTGATCCGGGAGGTCCACCGCTGTCGCGGCCCGACGCCAAACGGTCGTATGGACATCCGGATCTGTGAGCCCTCGGTGAGCACATCCGGATCCGGCTCTCCGTCTGGCCCTTCGACGCCCGCAATTTGGAGGTGCATCCAATCGGGCGTGAGCTCGCGAAGCCCGTCAATCGTGGAGTGAAACGCCCACACCTCGTCGATGGGGGCCGGAACGCGGGTCGTCCGTCGATACGTCGGCATACCGCTTTTACGGGGTGAACGGGCAAAAACCCGTCTTCGATGGCGGTCCACGAGCTCGCCGTGATCGGATCTCACCGACCGAAACCCGAATACGGCTTCGGCGCCACCGGATCGATAATGGAACGAGGCGCGATCGACGTCGCGAATCTGGCTGGCCCGTTCGATCTTCAAGCGACCGTCGAGAGCGGACAGAGCTACCTCTGGAACCGCGCCGACGGCAGGACCTACGAGGACCTCCACGCATACGGCGGCGACGCGTGGTACGAGACCGTCGTCGATCCGATACCGGGCGTCGTTGACGAGCGGGCTCTCATACGGGTGCGACAGGAGGGCGGCGTGCGCGACGGGACTCTCCACTGGGAATCGTCGGTGGACGCGGTCCCCCTCTTGGAACACCTATTCCGGCTCGATGACGACCTCGATGCGATTCTCGATGCAACCCCGGATCTTCCCCTCCTCAAGCGGGCGTACGACGCGTACGAGGGGATGCGCCTCACGCGCGACCCGGTCTTTCCGTGTCTGATATCGTTTATTTGCTCGGCACAGATGCGCGTCGCGCGGATTCACGGGATGCAGCGCCGTCTGAGGGAGACGTATGGCGACGCCGTAACGGTCGACGGTGAGGAGTACCGCGCATTTCCGACGCCGGACCAGCTCGCGTCGCGGACCGAGTCGGAGCTTCGCGACCTCTCGCTCGGGTACCGCGCTCCCTACGTGCAACGGACCGCAGAGATGATCGCATCTGGTGAGGCGGATCCGCGAGAGGCGGCGAACCTCCCGTACGAAGAGGCCCGCGAGTCGCTGACGAAGTTCGTCGGCGTCGGCGACAAGGTTGCTGACTGCGTGCTGTTGTTCTCGCTCGGCTTCCTTGAGGCGGTCCCGCTCGACACGTGGATCCGGACGACGATCGAGGAGTACTACCCGGACTGCGAGCGCGGGAACTACACTGACACGTCGCGTGCGATCCGGGAACAGTTCGGCGGGGAGTTCGCCGGCTACGCGCAGACGTACGTCTTCTACCACCTCCGCGCGGGCGGGGAGTAGCCCGGCGCGAGTCGGTTTTGCCCGGGGCAGCGTCATTTCGACAGCGCGACCTCTCGGCCGAACTTTCATGCCGGTTGGCGTGGTACTGGGGCTCATGATGGACTGCCGAGTCGTCGTCGAGGCCGCGGTTCCGGTGTATGACGTGGAGACCGCCGACGAAGCGATCCGGATCGCCATCTCGAAGACGGGTGAGATGCTCAACCCGGACCTCAACTACGTCGAGATCGAGACCGGAAACCGCACGTCGCCCGGCGGCGAGGAGCTTTTGCCGGCGTTTGTCGCCGCCGACGAGGCCCTCGTCGCGCTCCAGCTCCGGATGGACGTGTTCAACGTCGACCGCGAAGAACACGCGAGCCGCGTCGCCCGCAAAGAGATCGGTCAGCGGCTTCGGAACATTCCGCTGGAGGTGCTTCGCGTCGAGGAGATCGAGGGCGACTCCGCGAAGCAGTCGTCGACAGACAGTGCGGAGGATGGCGACTCGGCACACAGAGACGCGATCGACTCCGATGGCGACTCCGACGAGTAAGACGACGCCGAAACTGACGCCTGCGATTGATTCCCCGTGGCTGCCCCTTGCGACCGGGTCAGCGGCCATCTCTCACGCGTTTGAGATGCGAAACCCTGTATGCGAGAGTCTCCGAACGGCGACGTAGCCACTAGGAACGTAACGATCGGTCGCCAAGCGGCGATGAAGGCTCAGTCTGCGGTCGGGGCCAGCGGCTCCGACTCGGACTCGTCCATCGGCTCGGTGATTCCCTCAGTCAGCTTAAAAACAGCGGCTTTGTGGTCGGTCTTCGACTTGTGAATCGATGTCGGTTTGACGCCGAGTTCTTCATATGCGTCAAGGTCAATGTTCTCGTCCCAGAACTCGCACTGCTTTCGTACTTCCGCGAGGAGGCCGTGAAGGTGGATAAGCTCCTGCTTCTTCATGAGTACCAGTCCTTTGCTACCGGAGGCTTATATTACTATCCTGAGTCACGTTACCATGGATAGTCCCGAGTTCCCCGTTTCCGGGGCGGAGACGGGTCTTTTCGCGTTATCGATCGGGAAGGTTCTTGAATTTCGCCCGGACAATCGACCGTCGAACTCGGAAAATTGCACGTGTCGATGTGTTCCTGATTGCGTCGCCGCCGCGCGTGCCCGATCGACGAAGAAACGGACCGACCGCTAGCTACTGGAACTGTTTGACGGCTTCGAGGTCACGCTCGGTCCGCATGAACTCCGTCAGTCGGCGTGTCGCGTGACAGTCGGGACAGCTGAAGTTCGAACGGAGGCTCTGTAGTTCCGCGGGGTTGTCCTGCCACTCCTTGTTGCACTCCGGACAGACGAGTCTGATAAACGCATCCACCATGGTCTATGGTACACGCTACCAGGTTAAAAACGTACGTGGCGGTTCCGACGTCTCGTCCCCCGTACGAGGGCTGAGAAGAAGTGTTGACCGGGCGAATTAGGCGGTCAGTCCTTCACTCGCATCGAGGAGTTCCTTGTACCGGTTCCGGATGGTAACTTCGGAGATGTCGGCAACCTCCGACACCTGGCTCTGGGTTACCTTCTCGTTCGAGAGGAGTGCAGCCGCGTACACCGCAGAGGCTGCGAGTCCGACCGGCGATTTCCCGCTGGTGATCCCGGCGCGTTTGGCACTGTCGAGCAGTTCGCGGGCGACCCGCTGTGTTTCCTCGGAGAGGCCGAGGCGCGAGACGAACCGGGGGACGTAGCTTCCGGGGTCTGCGGGCTGAATCTCCAGTTTGAGCTCGCGGATCACGTATCGGTACGTCCGGGTGAGCTCCATCTTGTCGACCCGAGAGACCGCCGATATCTCGTCGAGACTCCGCGGGTTCCCCGCCTGTCTGGCGGCGGCGTACAGCGCTGCGGTTGCAACGCCCTCAATGGAGCGCCCCGGCAGGAGATTCTCGCTCAGTGCGCGACGATAGATGACCGAGGCGGTCTCGCGGACGTTGTCGGGGAGGCCGAGCGCGCTGGCCATCCGGTCTATCTCGCCGAGTGCCTGCTTGAGGTTCCGCTCTTTGGAGTCGCGAGTGCGGAACCGCTCGTTCCAGGTGCGCAGCCGTTGCATCCGCTGGCGCTGACGACTAGACAACGACTTCCCGTAGGCGTCTTTGTCCTGCCAGCCGATGTTCGTCGAGAGCCCCTTGTCGTGCATCATGTTCGTCGTCGGGGCCCCCACGCGGGACTTGCTGTCGCGCTCGCTGGAGTCGAAGGCGCGCCACTCCGGCCCGCGGTCGACCGAGTCCTGTTCGACGACGAGCCCGCACTCGGAACAGACCGTCTCGCCGTGTTCCGTGTCGGTTATGAGGTTGCCCTCGCATTCCGGACAAGTCGTAGTCCGTTCTTCCGTCGATTCCGCCTCCTCAGCCGTCGATTCAGTCGACTCTGTGCTCCGGTCTCGCTCCGTCTCGCCGTTGTAGCCGCGTATGTGTGTCTCAGTCATGGTGTTCTCACCGATCGAACTCCCGACAGAAATACTGGAGCCGGGTTCGCCGATTAGTTAACCAATAGTAAGTCACTAGAGTATATAAACCTTTGTACTATCGTATCAACGATACTATTGGAAATCGGCTGTAAGGCCTGTATAATCGGATGTAAAGATCGAGCGTCCTTCTATTGAGTTCCGTATTTCTCGCAGTCGGAACATTCGAGCCATATAAATAATGGGTTCAAACTGCCTTCGGCTCGTCCTCGACGACTCTTGATCTCAGGTGTGACGGCGCGCGACGAGCGCGACCGCGATCAGCGCGACGAGCGTGAGGACGGCGCCGAACCCGGGCGCCTCGTCGCCGCTTCCTTCCTCGTCGCTTGCACCGTCGTCGCTCATCTCCCCGCTGTCGGCTCCGTCGCCGTCCGACATGCTATCGCCGGCGTCCCCACCCGCTTCGACGGTCAGATCGGCGGCGGACATCACCGGCGCGCCCGCGGCGGTGTACGGACCGTCTTCGTCGCCATCTGTGGCGGGGAAGTCGTACGCCTGGTTGGCGTTGGTGTCGCGGTGCGCCATCGCGAACACCGTGTCATCTTCGCTCAGCGGGTCGTCGAGCGCGATCTCGACGTCGGTGTGCGTTCCCGGCCCGAGGTACGTGCTGGTGCCGCGGATGGAGTCGAACACCGCGCCGTCCGCGAGCGAGGAGTCGTGAACCGTCACGAATCCGCCGTTGTGGAGCGTCACCGAGTCGACGACGACGGTCTCGCCGTCGGTGTCCTGCGCGATCGCGCCGACGGACGCAGTCACCTGCGCGGTCGCTCCGGCCGTCACGGGAGCGTCCTCACCGGTCAGGAAGGGACCGTCGGCCCCTCCCTCGCTGTCGACGAAGTCGTACGCCTCGTTGTCGTTGGTGTCACGGTGCGGCATCGCGACCAGCTGCTCCGTGTCCGTCAGCGGCTCGTCGAGTTCGATCGTCACGTCCTCGTGGAGGCCAGCCTCCAGGTACGCGCTGGTACCGCGAACGGAGTCGAACACGGCGCCTCCGCCGATCGAGGCGTCGTGAATCGTCACGAATCCGCCTTGGCTCAGGTCCACTCGGTCGACCGTGACCGCCGTCCCGTCCGAGCCGTCCGTCTCGAACGCCACGCTCGCGGAGACGGTGACGTTCCCGTCGTCCATCACGATGTCGGACGAATCGGTCGTGTACGGACCGTCCTCGGCGCCGTCACTGCTGGGGAAGTCGTACGCCTCGTTGCCGTTCGTGTCCTGGTGCGCCATCGCGAAGAGCGCGTCATCTTCGGTTAGCGGGTCGTCGAGCCGGACGACGACATCGCGGTGGATCCCCGGTTCGAGGTACGCGCTCGTGCCGCTGATGGAGTCGAACACCGCGCCGTCCGCGAGCGAGGAGTCGTGCATCGTCACGAACCCGCCCTCCGGCAGGTAGATCTCGTCGACGACGACCGCGTTACCGCCCGACGTCTGGGCGTCGAAGCTCGACCGCGCCTCGTCGTCGAGTTCGGCGTCGATACCGGCCATCACGATCTCGTCACTCGCGTCGAGGTACGGACCGTCCTCGCTGCCGTCACTGCTGGGGAAGTCGTACGCCTCGTTGCCGTTCGTGTCTCGGTGCGCCATCGCGAACACCGTATCGTCGTTCTGCAGGGGATCATCGAGCTGGACACGGACATCTTCGTGGACGCCCGCCTCTAGGTACGCGCTCGTGCCGCGGATCGAGTCGAACACCGCGCCGTCAGCGAGCGAGGAGTCGTGAACCGTCACGAACCCGCCGTCGCTCAGCTCGACGCGGTCGACGATCACGTACTCGCCCTCGGTGGGCTGGTCGGTCCCGGTCACGCTCGCGGAGACCGTCACGTTCGCGTCGTCCATCGCGATGTCGCCGTCGACCGTGTACGGCCCGTCTGCCCCGCCGTTTGAGGAGACGAACGCGTACGCGCGGTCACCGTCGGTGTCGCGGTGCGCCATCGCGTGGAACGTGCCCGTTTCGACCGCGTCGGTGAGTTCGACGGTCACGTTCGCGTGCGTCCCCGGTTCGAGGTACGCACTCGTGCCGACGACGCTCCCGAGGGTGTTCCCGTCGGTCAGCGATCCGTCGTGAATCGTCACGAACCCGCCGTCGGGAACGTGGACTTCGTCGACGACGACCGTGCTCCCGCCGGACGTTCCGTCGGAGAAGCTCACGCTCGCCTCGTTGGTACCGCTCTGTGCCGCGACCGCACCAGCCGCGCCGGCGACCGCCGACACGACCACTACGACCGCTATCGCCAATGTGAATGCGCTGTTGCGCATGAGAGAGTCGACCGAGGATATATAAAAAGAGATTTCCCGAACTCCCGCCGCCTTCTCACCCAAATTCGTTCGGAAAGCCGCCCAAAACGGATATGCAAGCGCTAACGTGTCGGTTTGAGGAACCGCAGTGGTAGAGTGTGCGAGCGGGTGTTACAGATCGCTGGCGGCGATCCGATATTTAACCAATCGCGAGCTATGCCGACGATCGCTTATAAGCGGCTGTGCGGTGGCGCGCCCCGGTGAGCGGCCCGAAGGGGGCGCTCACCGACGGTGCGAGGGAGTCGCTGGCGCCGACGGCGCCAGCGACGAGGTTGGGGAGGAGTGAGGTGCGGTTGCGGTGCGGTCGGGATGGGACTCAAAGGGGCAGCCGTGCTCGACGAACCCCAGCGACGCAAGGACCACAGGGAGCGAGCATCGCGAGCGACCGAGGACCGCAGCGAGCTGTGGGAGCCGAGCACAGCTGGGGCTTTGGAGGTCGCCACCGTAGAGTCGTCGATCACGTATAAACGGCCGCCAGCAACACCAGAACTTGATTTATAAACACCCGATCAACCGAATCGATACACATACTCCCGTCATCGATCAAATAGCACCTCGGTTCTCGCAGAAATTGTGTAACAGTACAGTGAGAAGCGGTCTCGATCGATTCAGTCCCACGTGATCCAGACGAGAAACAGGAGTCCGAGCGTCTGGAGGACGTGTAGCGCCATCATCCCTCGCCACGCTATGGCGGGGACGTCGGAGGCGAACCACAGGGACAGCATGGGGTCGATCAGATAGATGTACAGCGCGAACAGGTTCTCTCCGAGCAGAAACACGCCGAACATCGCTAACCCGAGAGCGTGCTTCGAGCGGAACTGCGCGTAGTTCCGCCCCCACACCCAGACGAGCGCGAGAAGCAGGACGACGTTCAGCCCCGCCGAGATTCGCGCTACGTCGAACCAGAAACTCATCGTACACCTGCTACCGACGGGGCGGGTATAACCACTTTCCCAAATTCGTTCCGAATACGACCCGCAATGCGGTGGCTACGGCTCCGAACCTCTGGTCCGTCAGTCGTCATCTGTTTGCTCCATGATCGTTTCGATAGTGTCCCAGTGTTGGCGCGCTCGCGGCGTCGGCAGGTAGACCGCGCCGTAGTCGTCGCCGCTGCGCTCGGCGACGTCGTTGTCCATCAGTACGTCGAGGTGGTGTCGGACCGTCTTGTAGTCCAGATCGAGGTCCTCGGCGAGCTGGTTCGCGTTCCGCGGGCGGTCGTCGAGCGCCCGCAACAGCCGGACGCGGTTCGCTCCGCCCCGCGTTCCGGTCAGCACGTACCAGAGTGCCGCTTCCATCGTATTCGAGTCGTCGGCACGCCACCTAACTCCACCGCTCTCGGACGGATCCCCGACACGAGGACGGCTACCGGCTCCGGCTCACCGGGAACGCCACCCTGTCGGGGTTCTCGTTGAACCGGGCGAGGATCCGCTCGTACAGCCGATTCTTGACGCGTTGCCCCCGACGCGGATGAGTGAGGTACCGGACGCGGAGCTCCACCCACGACTCGCCCTGCGTCACGTTCACCGTCGGCCCGTCGTGCACTTCGAGCTCCACCGGCGTCTCGGCAAGCGCCTCGCGGTACGCCGCGATCCCCGCGGCCATGTCCTCGCCAAGGAGGTCGGTCGCTTCTTCGGCCATCACGGACCGGGCGAAGTCGAGATCAGTCTCGTAAGCGACCTGCACGGCGACTTCGTTCCACACGTACGGGGAGCCACCTCCGCCGAAGTTGACCACGTTCGAGGAGAGCACGACGCTGTTCGGCACCGTCACCACCCGTCCGGACGGCTGGTTCGTCGTCACCAGCTCGCCGTTGATCTCCCACAGCGTCGTCACGAGGAAGTCGACGCCGATCACGTCGCCTTTCGCGTCGTCGATCCGGACGCGGTCGCCGACGCCGTACGGCTGTTTAACGGTGATGTACACCCACGCGATGAGCGATAGCAGCGGCTGCTGGAGTGCAAAGGTGATCGCGAACCCGATGACTCCGAGCGAGAAGAGGAGCCCGAGCCAGTTCTCCGTCAGCACCGCGAGCGTCGCGACCGTCCCCACGAACCCGAACGCGAGCCGTAACACGTTCCGCGTGTTGTACGCCCGTCGCTTGTTCTCGGACCGCATTAACAACTGGACGGAGAGGAAGTACGATCCGTACAACACTCCGAACACGGCGACGACGAGCAGTGCCCGCCCGACGACGAGGGCCGCCGGATAGCCGAGTAGGTCGGGCCAGGCGCCGAGTGGGTTGGTCGTCGTTACCACCCCTCCAGCCACGCCGGCGGCAACGCCGAGAACGATGGCACCGAGTCCGAGAGGTCGTGTCACGGTCGTCGGTCGCGTCCGACCGGCAAAACGGTTGTGACGACGGGACGGTTCGGAACCGGTACGCTCGTGGACGCGCTCGAACCGCGTCCCGGCTACACTCGTTCGCGCGGTCCGGCTACTCGTCAGCCACCCGCGCCAGCGCGCCCGCGAGGACCTCCGTCGCCGCGGCACAGTCCGCCCAGTCGGTCCACTCGCGCGGACTGTGCGAGATCCCGTCCTGCGAGGGGGCGAACAGCAGGGCGGAGTCCGCAACCGCCGCCACCCGCATCGCGTCGTGGGCGGCGCCGGAGTGGAGATCGACCGCGGTCAGTCCCGCCGCCTCGGCCGCCGCGTGCGCCGCGTCGAGGAACCTGTCGCTCATCGGCGTCGGCGTCACGCTGAAGGGTCGCTCGAAGGCAGTCTCGACGCCGCGCTCGCGTTCAAGCCGGGCGAGCGACTCGCGCGCGGCGGCGACAATGGTCTCCATCGATTCGGTCTCGACGTCTCGCACGTCGACGCCGGCCTCGACGCGACCGGGGACGACGTTGGTCGCGTTCGGCGAGACGGACAGCGATCCCACCGTCCCGACCGCGGAGTCGCTGTCGGTCGCGACGACATCGTTCGCGGCCGCCTCCACGTCGAGCACGAACTCGCTCGCGGCCGCGAGCGCGTCGGTCCGGTCCTCCATCGCCGTCGCGCCGGCGTGGTTCGCCTCCCCCTCGATCGTCGCCTCGCAGTGGGTGATCCCGGTGATCGTCGTCACCACGCCGGCGTCGGCGCCCACATCCTCCAAGACCGTGTCCTGCTCGATGTGCATCTCGTAGAACGCCGCCCATGACGCCGGATCGATCTCGTCGTCGCCGCGGTAGCCGATCCGGTCGAGCACCTCGCCCAGCGTCTCTCCCGCGTCGTTTTCGAGCGCGAGCGCCTCGTCGAGGTCGATCGCTCCGGTCGCGACGCTCGACCCGAGCAGCCCGTTCCCGAACGTCGCGCCCTCCTCCTCGGTGAAGCTCACGACCGCGACCGGGCGCGCCGGCTCGACGCCCGCGTCCTGCATCGCGCGCACCGCTTCCAGCGCCGCGTACACCCCCAGGGGGCCGTCGAAGATCCCGCCCTCGGGGACGCTGTCAAGGTGGCTGCCGCTCGCGACGGGCGCCGCGTCGGGGTCGGCCGAGTCGGGGGTCCACGTCCCGACGAGGTTGCCCACGGCGTCAACGGCGACGTCGAGACCGGCGTCGTCGAATCGATCGACCAGCCGATCGCGAGCCTGCCCGTTCGCTTCGGTCCCGGTCCGGTTCGTCCGTCCGCGCTCCTCGGGATCGTCGGACGCGATCCGTCCGAACTCGGCGTTCGCCTCCAGGTTCGCCCGGAGGCGGTCGGCGTCGACTGAGAGGTCCATGTACGGATAGAGAGGCCACAGCTCAAAACGGTTCGCGGTCAAGTCGCCCGACGCTCCCGGATTGACATCCTCCCCGCGCTGAAGCGCGAGGATTCCCACGGCACCGCACCGCTGGGTTGGGATGGTTACGGTTTGTAGCGACCACATTGGGCGGCTACTGGCTGTGCCAATCAGCCGTTACTCCTATCCCGGCATGGGATTCGGAGATACTTTTGTTGACTGCACCCGATTCCGACACAGAAGGGGTGCCTTCTGCTTGGAACCGTCGAATCCCGATATTGTCCGATTGATTGGGCGGGCAGGCCGCCTCGGTTTATCGTTAAGACAACAAGCGGGTAATTAAATCCTTGCAATGTCGGATTCATCCCCGCGCTGAAGCGCGAGGCTTTCTCCTTGATTCTCCGTAACCAAAGACACCTATTTTTCCGCCGAGTCGTCGGGGACGATGTCCCCGATACTACAAGGAGGAGGCGGCGCGCTCGTCCTCCTGTTCGGCCTCCTCACACTGCTCGTGCAGCTCGCCATCATCGTCTGGATCTACTCCGACGCCCAACAGCGGAGCGACCAGCCCGCATTTCTGTGGGCGATCGTCGCCTTTCTCGCACCGCTTCTGGGGCTCGTGTTGTACCTCATCATCGGCCGCCGATAGGCAGCCGCTCACTTGAAAATGCTGAACCCGAGTGGGTGAAAGCCGTCGCCAGCCGGCCTACCGCACGTGTCGACCGGCGAGATCCCACAGCCGGTCGGCGATCGCGTCGTCGAGCGCGTCGCGACGGACGCGCCACTCCCAGTTGCCATTGAGGGTTCCCGGCTCGTTGAACCGCGATTCGCTCCCGAGCCCGAGCAGATCTTGGACCGTCGTCATCGCCAGCACCGCCTCCGAGGCCCACACCTCGTCGATGATCTCCCACTCCGGTGGGCGGTCGCCGTCGGCGCCGACGTTGTACCGGAAGCAGTCGCGCTGGCGCTCTGGCAGACCCTCGAAGTAGCCGACCCACGTGTCCGTGTCGTGGGTCGACGTGTAGCCGACGACCCCCTCGGGGTAGTGCATCGGCTGGTACTGGTTCCCCTCCGCACACCAGTCGGCGTACTGCGGAACGCGCATCCCGGGGAAGCCGAACTCCACCATCAGCTCGTCCATCGCCGGCTCCTCGAACCCGAGGTCCTCGGCGATGAAGGGCGCCTGCCCCAGCTCGCGCTCTACAGTCTCAAACAGGTCGCGTCCCGGCCCCTCACACCACTCACCGGCGGCCGGGTCGTCGGCGTCGGCGGGGATCGCCCAGTACTTCACGAACCCGAGGAAGTGGTCGAGTCGGGCCACGTCGGCGAGTTCGAACAGTCGCCGGAACCGGGCGATCCACCAGTCGTAGTCGCGCTCGGCAAGCCGATCCCAGTCGTAGACGGGGTTCCCCCAGCGCTGCCCGTCGTCGCCCGGGTTCGGCGGGACGCCCGCGACGACCGCGGGGCGGTTCCCCTCGTCGAGCCGGAACGCCTCGGGGTTCGCCCACACGTCCGCGGAGTCGAGCGCGACGTAGATGGGCACGTCGCCGACGATCGACACGCCCTCGTCGGCGGCGACCGCCCGAAGGTCGCGCCACTGCCGGTCGAACATCCACTGGAGGAACTCTCCGAACCGAACCTCGGTCGCGTGGCGCTCGCGGGCTTCGTCGAGCGCCTCGGGCTCTCGGGTCCGGAGCGGGTCGGGCCACTCGACCCACGTGTCATCGTCTCTCTCGCCAGACATCGCCCGGAACAGCGCGTAGTCGTCGAGCCACGGCTCGCGCTCGCGGAATGCGTCGAACTCGGAGTGAGCCTTCCCGGCCTCGGCCTCATCGAACCGCTCGAAGGCGGTCCGCAACAGCGGCTGTTTGTACTCGCGGACCGCGTCGTAGTCGACCCGATCCTCTGGAAAGTCGGGAATCGGTTCGAGGTCCGACTCGTCAAGCCAGCCGTCATCGACGAGCCCGTCGAGGTCGATCAGGAGAGGATTGCCGGCGAACGCGGAGGGCGATTGGTACGGGGACTCCCCGGCGGCGCCCATTGTCGGCCCGAGCGGGCAGACCTGCCAGTGGCCGATGTCGGCGTCGCCGAGAAACGAGAGGAACGCCTTCGCCCCGTCGCCGAGGTCGCCGATACCGTGTCTCCCCGGGAGCGAGGTGACGTGACAGAACACGCCGCTGGAGCGATCGAGTCGCATGCGTCCCCCTGCAACCCCCAGCGACTCAAGCGTTGTGTCCACGAACTCTCGAGGAACGGGTCATCGATCGTCTGGTCGACCGGCTCAGCGCCCCTCGACCCGGGCGACCGCCACGTCGTCGACGCGAATTCGTTCGGTCCCATCGCCGTCGACAACCACGCAGGGATCGCCCGACACGAGGTCCCGATCGGCGTGGTCGACGCCGACCGAGACGCTCGCGGGTTCGGGTGCGAAGTTGAGGACGACGACGAGCTCTTCGTCCTCGTCGCTCCGACGGAACGCCACCACGTCGTCGGGGTGAACGTCGCCGCTGGCGACGATCGGTCGCTCCGAGACGTCACCGCTGGCGACGTGGTACCCTACTCGGTCGAGGTCGCCCTCGGGTCCGAGCGCCGGGTGAGCCTCGCGAACCGCGATCAGCCGCTCGTAGCGGTCGCGGACTCCTTCGCGGGCGTGATCCCACGCGATCGCGTCGCGCCGGCCGCGCTGGCCGATCTCCTGACCGGCGTAGATCATCGGCACGCCGGGCAACGTGAATATCGCCGCCCCCGCCGCGGCCGCGGCGGCGTCGCCGCACTCGACGCGGTAGCGCGTCTCGTCGTGATTCTCAATGTACTGGAGGAACTCGGCGTGGTCCGGGAAGCCGATCTCGGCGCGCTGGTCGATCGCGTCCAAAAGCGACATGGCGGGGTCGACGCCCCGGCCGATCTGGCGGAGCTGGAAGTACAGCGTCGCGTCGAAGTGAACGTCGAACATCCCCTCGTGGAAGCCGGGGATGTACGGAATCGTCTCGTCCATCAACAGGAACTCCCGGTCGATGTCCTTCACCCGGTCGCGAAGCTCGCGCCAGAAGGAGTCCGGCACGGCCCACGCCATGTCGCACCGGAATCCGTCCACGAGCGGGGCCCACTCGTCGACCACGTCGAGGAGGAATCGCCGAACCTCGAGGTTCGAGTGGTTCAGGTTCGCGATCAGCTCCCAGTCGAAGTACGTCCCCGGCTCGCCCGACTCTTGCCACTCGTAGCGGTCGCGGTACGGGGAGTCCGGATTCTGGTAGGCGTCCTCGAACCACTCGTGGTCGCGCGCGGTGTGATTGGCGACGAAGTCGAACAGCACCCGCATCCCGTGGTCGTGGGCCGTCTCGACCAGCGCCTCGTAGTCGTCGCGCTCGCCGAGGTCCTCGGCCACGTCGAAGAAGTCGGTGATGTTGTAGCCGTGCGGCTTCCCGTCGTGCTGGAGGACCGGCGTGAGCCACAGCGTGTCGACGCCGAGTTCCGCAATCGCCGGGATCCGGTCGGCGATCGAGCCGAACGTCTCCCCTTTCCCCTCGTCGGCGAACGTCCGGACGTACACCTCGTAGACGGTTGCGTCGTGCGTCCACGTCGGCGGGTCGTTAAGCCGAACCGTCTCGAAGGCGGGGCGTGTCGGGCCGCCGATGCGTCCGTCATCGCCGTTGTTCCGATCGCTCGTTTTGTCGCCCTCGTCGTGCCTGCCCACGCCGCCGTCGCTTCGATCGACCGCGACCGCGTCGGCGACGCTAACCCGCGGCTCCTGCCCCGGCTCCGCCGCGACCGCGACCCCGTGGACCCGAAGTCGATCCGCGACCGCGGCCGCGGGCACGCGAAGCTCCCGCCCGTCGTCGCTCGTCCGGAGCGCGTCACGTGGGTTCCTCCGCCCCTCTGCGACCGCGCTCTCGACGTCGCGGTCGTCGACGATGAACGTCACTCGTAGGTCGCCCGCGCCGAGCGAGGAATGGGGATTCGGTGTCGGTGTCGCTCGGACGACGATTTCGGGCTTGCCAGTCCCGTCGCTGCTCTTCTCGTCGCTGCTCTTCTCGTCGCTGCCCTTCTCGTCACCGCCCTCCTCGTCCCCGTCGGTCTCCCCTAACTCCACGCTCGCGTCCAGACGCATTCGCGGCCGCCCCACGCCCCCATCGCCGCGGGGCTCGGCGTAGTCGACCGGGGCGTTGCCAGCGGTGCGGTCGCGGATCTCCGTCCCGCTTCCGCCCTCGACGTCGACACCCTCGTAGCTCGACGGGAACGCGTGGACCGTCAGCCGGTGATCACCGTCGGGGGCGTCGAGCCCGATCCAGTAGCGTCCGGGTACGTCTGGGGTGAACTCGGTCACCGGGTCGGTTCCGACCGTCGCTTCACTGTCTGGCGGCGCGTCGACAACGCGCCACTCGTAGGATCCGTTCGGGTCCGGATCTCGCGGTGCAAGCTCCGTGGTCTCGCCGGTCGCGAGGAATCGCGGGGGTCCGGGATGATGCATGTCTGCCCCATCGGCACCCGGGGTCTTCGTTGTTGCTCCTCTGTGGACGGTCACCGATCGCTCGCACTCGTGGGCCGTTCTCAGCGGCTTCGCGCAGTAGTCCACAGACCGCCTCGTTCGTCAAGGCTTTCACCTCGGGAATCGCAGGGAACCCATGCGACTGCGAACCGCTCTCACGGAACACGAACGTCGGCGCGGCGAGCGCTACCCGGCGGAGCGCCCGACGACCGCCGGCGCGTTCACGGGCGACGACGGTCGGCTGGTCCACGTCGGACCGAACGGGACCGTCCACGACTGTTCGTACTCCCTGTCTGGGGTCGGTGGCGCCGACCGACTCCGCATGGGGATCACGGCCGGGCGGGGGGTCCGCTGGCTCGACGACCTGACCACGACCCGCCAGCACTACGACGGCGATACGCCGCTCGTCGAAACGGAGTATGACGCCGGCCGCTACACCGTCCACCAGTTCGACCTGGTCGTGAGCGACACCCACCTCACCCACGTCGAGCTGCGCGGTGCCCCGCCAGCGGACGCGGAACTCGTCGCGGCCTGCGCGTTCTCGCCGGACATGGTCGAGGGCCGCGTCGGTAACCTCGTCCACGAGGAGGCCGGCCCCCAGTCCGGAAGCGTCGTCGAGGTGTACCATCGGACCGAACACGACTTTCTCACGGCCTCTACGGGACTGTCGGCCGCCCACGGTCAGCGGCTCCGCACTGTCTCCGAACTGCTCGGCGAGAGCGGCGAGGGGTTCCCGCACCGCGGCGAGATCGACCAACGCGAGGATTCTCGGCTCACCCCCGACGTGGTCGTCCGCGCGCCGTTCGAGCGCGACGGCCGGACCGAGCGCGTCACGCTTGCGAGCCGCGCCGTCCTCGACAGGCGGGAGACCCGAGAGACAGTCGATGACGCCAAGGACGCGATTTCGGACGGTCCGGACCGTCAGCGCCGCATTGAAGAGCTGTCGCGGATCGCGACCGCGTACCCCGACGCCGACGACCTCCGCGAGGCCGCCGAGGGTCGTGGTCCGACCGTCCCCGACGACGTGCCGCGGCGGTCGGTGGTCGCGGGTGACCTCCGCGCGCTCGACCTACTCACTGCCGAGTCCGGTGCGCGGATCGCCGCCCCGGAGTTCGACCCCTTCTACTCCACGTCCGGCGGCTACGGCTACACGTGGTTCCGCGACGAGGCGGAGACGTCGCTGGCCCTGCTCGGCGCGAGCGACGAGCTCGGCTTGGACGCCGACGAGGAGCTGCTCGCGACGGCCTCCTTCTTCTGTCGCACGCAGGACGCGGACGGCTCGTGGCCCCACCGGGTGTGGGCCGACTCCGGCAAGGTCGCGCCCGGCTGGGCGAACGCCCGAATCGAGGGTGCGAACGCCACCGCCGGCCCGAACGATCAGCTGGATCAGCCCGCGTCCGTCGTCGCCTTCCTCGCCCGACTCCGCCGAACCACGGACCTCCCCCCTGAGTGGCGCGATCGTGTCGACGACACAATCGCGGACGCTATCGATTTCCTCCGCGAGACGACCGAGCCGGACGGGCTCCCCCGCCGGTGTCAGAACTGCTGGGAGAACGCGCTCGGCCGGTTTACTCACACCGGCGCGACCTACCTCCGCGCGTTCGCTGCCGTGGCGCGCGCGCCGCTCCCCGATGATGTGCGGGCCGACGCCGCCGACGCGGCCGACGCCGCCCTTGCGGGCCTAAACGGTCGGTGGAACCCGGACACGGAGCGATTCCCCCAGCGGGCGAGCGCTGAGAGCCGCGATGACCGCTCGGACGCGAGCACGTTCGCGCTTGCGAGCGCCGCGACCGAGTACGCCGCGTTGCGCGACGAGCGCAACGAGATCGGTGCCGACGGCGGTTCGACTCCCGAGATCGACACCACACCGGCTGCGGCCGACGTCGACTTCGACGCGTTCCTCGACCGTGTGACGACGCACGTGTTGACGACGATCGGCGAGCTACGCCGCGAGACGGCCGACGTGGAGGGGCTCGTTCGGTTCTGGGGCGACGACTGGCGCACCGCGGAGCAGGGCGCCGCGAAGGTGTGGTCGATCGCGACGCTGTGGGGAGCGACGGCCGCCGCCGAACTGGGCGGGCTCATCCGCGAGCGAGACGGGGACGCAGCCGACCTCTTCAGCGCCGCGCGCGACCTCTACGCGCTGTGTGAGCCCGACGGGCCGTTCGTCAACGACGCCGGGCTCATCGCCGAACAGGCGTTCGACGACGGCGACCTCGACGGTGCGACCCCGATCGCGTGGTCGCACGCCCTCCGGATCGACGCGACGGTGACCCTCGCGAGACACGGGGCGCTCCCGGTCCCGCACGACGAGCCGCGGGGGCCGGACGAGGCACCCCACTGGACGACCGGCCGGAAGTTCGGCGTCGGGACGCCGGCCGACCACAAGGCCGCCGACCCGGTCCCGGTCTGGTTCACGCTGACCGAGGGTGCGCTCACCGAGGCGCGGTTCCCCCGGATCGACGTGATGAACGTCCGGACGTTCGACTTCCTCGTCGCCGACCCGGAGACGGGGTACACGGTCCGGACCTTCGACGAGACGAGCCACGTGACGGCGACGGAGACGGTCGAGCGGACCACGGAGCCCACCGTCGACGACGCCCTCGCGTACACGCAGACGATCTGCGAGACTGGCGATGGCCACGGCCACAGCTGGACGCTCACCGTCGAGTACGCGGTCGATACCGACGGCGACGCGATCCTCGCCGACGTGGCGTTCGAGGGGAGCCGCGAGTACGACGTGTACGCCTTAGTCGACACGACGATCACGAACGTCGGATCGAACGACCGCGGCGACCGCGTCGATGACTCGGACGGCTACCACCTCCTCGCGCGCAACAACGACGCCGCCGAGCGCAGCACGGGGAAGCTCGTCGACGACGACGGCGACTCCTTCGAGGTCGCGCTCGCGATTGACAGCGACGACGGTTTCGAGTGGGCGAGCGTGCTCGCGGCGGGCAGCGACAAGGCGGGTGCACTGTTCGCCGACGGCGACCGGGGCGAGGGGACCGAGACGGCCACCGGCAACGTCGTACTCGCCGGACTCGTGGGGAGCGGTACCGAGGTGTCGGACGCGGTCGCGCTCGGGTTCGCCGAGAACGCCGACACCGCCGCCGCCCTCGGAGAGGCTCGCGGCGCCATCTCCCGCGGCTTCGCGGACATCTCCGAGTCGTACGTCGAGACGTGGCGCGAGTGGCTCGCCGACCGGAAGTTCCCCGCTTCCGTGACCGGCGACGCAGACCTAGAGACGCAGTACCGGTTCGCGCTGATGACGCTTGCGGCCGTCGAGGACAAACGGCACGACGGCGCCGGGATCGCCAGCCCGTCGGTACCGTGGGGCGAGACCGAGTACGCCGCCGAAGACCGAGGCTACGGCTACAACTTCGTCTGGTCGCGCGACCTCTATCAGGTGTTCACCGCGCTGATCGAGGTTGGCGAGGTCGAACGCGGTGCCGACGCGCTCGCGTACCTGTACAACACCCAGCAGGACGACGACGGGTTCCTCCCGCAGAACACCTACATCGACGGTCGTACTCGGTGGGGCGGCGAGCAGATGGACAACATCGCGTTCCCGTCGGTGATGGCGTGGCAACTGTACGAACACGGGATCTCGCCCGGCGACACCGACTACACCTACGATCAGGTCCGTCGCTCGCTCGGCTATATCGCCGCCAACGGCCCGGAGACGGCTCAGGAGCGCTGGGAGGAGGAGGCCGGCTTTTCGCCGTCGAGCATCGCCGCCGAGATCGCGGGGCTCTGTTGTGGCGCCGCGCTTGCGGTCGCCGAGGCCGATCGGATCGAGGCCGGAAACGCCGGTTCCGGATCCGGACCGGACGCTGACTCCGACTCACTCCGTGCCGACGCCCTCGCGTGGCTCGCGCTCGCGGACGACTGGACGACCCGCGTCGAGGAATGGTGCGCGACGGCCACAGGTACCGAGCGGCACGCCGAGACGCCGTACTACCTCCGGGTCACCGCCGACGGCGACCCCGAGTCCGGGCGCCCCCGGACGATCGCCAACGACGGCCCCACCTACGACGAGCGGGAGATCGTTGACGGCGGCTTCCTCGAACTGGTCCGACTCGGCGTGAAGCCCGCCGACGACGACGTGGTCCGCAACTCCGTGTCGGTCGTCGACGATTCGATCCGCGTCGACACCCCGTACGGTCCCGCGTGGTACCGGTACGTCGGCGACGCGTACGGCGAACTGGCGCGCAGCGATCCGGGCGGCCCGTGGGCCGGCACCGGTGACGGCCGCGGTCGGCTGTGGCCGATCTTCACCGGCGAGCGCGGCGAGTACGAACTACGCGCTCGCGCCGACGGCCCAGACGCCTTTGGCGGTACCGACGAGGACGCCCTCGAACCCGACGCTCTCTTGGAGACGATGGCCGGGTTCGGCAACTCCGGACGGATGCTCCCCGAGCAGGTGTGGGACCGTGAGCATCCGACCAACTACGGCTGGGAGTTCGGCGAGGGAACCGGGGGGGCCACCCCGCTCGCGTGGTCGATGGCGGGGTTCATCCGGCTCGCTCACGGGGTCGAGGCCGGCGAACCCGTCGAGACGCCGACGGTCGTCCGCGACCGCTACGTCGAGCGCGACCGCTCGGCGACGCCCGACCTCGACGCGACCGCGGAGTACGTCAACAACCATCTCGTCGTCGCCGGCGAGACCACCGCCGACGTGGTCGCGGTGTACACGCCGGACGAATCTGCGCTCGTGACGGTCGAGGACGGGGAGTACGAGTTCCGCCTCGACGCGGCGCTCGATGCGAAGACGGTCGTCGTCGCCGCCGCGAACACCGACGGCGGCGCGGACGATACGGCGGCCGACGCGGGCGATGAGGCGACCGATACCGACGCGATCCTCGACGAGTTCTCAGGTGCCGGCACGGCTGTTAAGCGGCTTCGGGTGTAGCTGAGAGCGGGTTTCTTTTAAAACGATCCGAGAGAGCAGTCACCCGAGCGCAACCACGTCAACCTCGACGGTCGACCGGTCGCCGGCGTCGAGTTCGACGGCGTCGACCACCGACTCTCGAACCGCCTCGCGCCACGATTCGACGGCTTCGGTGTGTTGCTTCCGACGAGCTTCTAGGTCGGCGTCCGGGTCGTTCGCCATCGTCTCGTCGACCTCCGGGTATGGTGGGACATCGACAACGAGATCTCGCGGATCGACGTGTATCGGGGCTGGATCGCCGTCGGAGCCTTCCTCGTCGTCCGCATTCGTGACTGCTTCCGGAGACGAACCCGATCCGCCTGGCCCGAGGTTGTGCAGGCGGGCGCGCATCCGCCCCGAAAAGGGCGGGGTCACGCGGAGCACGACCTCGCGATCGCTTCGGAGGGTCGCCTCCAGCGCGGTCGACACGTCGTCGCGGTGGACCGCGATCGACCGGATCCGGCCCGGATCGTCGGACGCGGCCGAGTCGTCGTCAGTCATCGCCTTCCGACCACTCCACGTCCGAGAGGGTGCGCTGGACCGCCTCTTCGCCGACCGCGCCGGCGAGGTGCTCGAACCCGGCGCGGACGCCGCGGTCTTTCGCGTTCGCCACGAGCCGCGAGACGATGAACTCCGGCGTCGACTTCCCGACGGTACCGAACCGCGGCTGGTAGTCGACGCGGAGGTCCAAGTCGTTCGTGAGTCCCTCGGCGAAGATACCGTCGATCCGGGCGGCCTCGGGCAGCGGGCTCAAGTCCTCCGCGAGGTGCGTGACGTACACGCCGAGGGCGCCGCGGTCCACGGTGAGCGTCACGAGCCCGTTCAGCAGGTTGGCGGCTCGGCCCGGCTCCGTGATCGCCTCGAACTCGTCGACGAGCATCAGCGTCCGCCCGTCCTCGACCAGCGGCGGGACGACCGACTTCAGCGTCGACTCCAACACACCGGCGTTGAAGGAGGCGTGCCGTCGGTGGAACACGATCCGATCGAACGCACCGACCTCCGCCTCCTCGGCCGGCACCGGAAGCCCCATCGACGCCAGCAGTGCCACCGCACACAGCGTCTCCAACAGGGTGGTTTTCCCGCCCGAGTTCGCCCCCGTGAGGACGCTCACGCGGTCGCCGGTCGGCGGCGCGTCGACGCTCGCGACGCCGGGTTCGCCCGCAAGCGAGTGTGAGCCGATCGCGTACGACACCGGCTGGACCTCGCCGTCGATGAAGAGGTTGCGAGCGTTTCGCACCGCGACGCCGTCGTCGACGAGGGTCGGTCGAGTCAGATCGTACGCGACCGCGAACCGCGCGAGCGACAGCAGGAACGCGGCGTCGGAGACGGCCGCGACCGCGCCGGCGACGGTTCCGGTCGCCGCTTCGTCAGCTTCGTCATCTTTCTCACCTTTGTCTCCCTCATCCCCAACTCGCATCCCGCCGATCCGCTCGCGGATGTCGGCCGCGACGGTCTCCTCGCGCTCCGCGACCGCCGCCTCCAGTTCCGTCACCAGATCGCGGAGCGTGGCGGAGACGAAGTCGGCGGCGTCGATCGCGTCGTCCGGCGCGACCGAGCGCACCGTCGCCGGATCGACGCCGGTCTCGCGAGCGACGTGGTCGATCGTCGCTGCCTCCAGCGCCTCGAAGTCGCGCAGGGAGCCGTCCCGAACCGTATCAAGCACGTCGAACGCGGAGTTCGCCAGCTCCTCCGCCGCGTCGAACTGCTCACGCAGGCGGTCAAGCTCGTCGTCCGCACCGCGCGCGACCTCGATCTCGCCGTCGCCGTCGACGCCCGTCGGGTCGATCGCACCCCGCACGTCGGCGAGGGCGTCGGCGGCGTCGCGCAGGCTGTCGCCATCCAGCGCCCCGATATCCTCGAAGGGCGTCTCCGTGAGACCCACATCGCGCAGCGCGACCGCGGTCTCGACGGCCGCCAGATCGGAGCCCTCGGCCGCGTCGTAGTCGTCGAACGCGGCGACGACGCGGTCGCGCTCGCCGTCGTCGAGTGCTGCCCACGCGTCGCGAGCGGCGACCACCTCATCGAGCCGCGACTCAATCGCGCTCCGCTCGGTGAGGGGCGTCAACACCCGGATTCGGTCGGCGGCGTGGTCCGTCAGCGCGTGGCCGGCCGCTACCGTGAGGAGGTCGTCGTACACCGAGCGTGCGTCGCCAGTCGCGAGGACACCCATGCCGGCCTCGCCGTTCGCGCGGCGGAGGATCCGGGTGGCTCGCCCGCGGTGGAGCCCGGCGTCGACGAGCGCCCGGACGTCGGCCGCCTCGATCGCCTCGATCGCCCGCTCGGTCCCGAGCGACTCCGTGAGCCGCTCGCTCGTCTTCGGGCCGATCCCCCAGTAGTCCTCCAGTCGCATACGGGGTACTGTCCCTCCGGCGTCTTGGCGTTTTCGTCCCTCTCGGCGACGTCTCGACGGGCTCCACTCGCCCCGACGGTCTCGCACTCGGTCGTCCCGATGCGTGACGGCTCCTCAGTCGGCGGACGCCGGCGACTCGGCGTCCGACCGCGCCTCTCGCAGGTAGCCCTGGAGATAGGCGCCGAGGAACATCCCGGCGACGCCGTAGAGGATTACGGCGTTCCCGATGCCGAGACTCGCGTACGCAGCACCCGGGCAGATCCCCGAGAGCCCCCATCCCACGCCGAAGATCCCGCCGCCGACTATCACGTCTCGGTCCATCGACTTGAGCCGTCGCCCGAACCGCTTCCCGGTGAGCGGCGCGCTCCGGCCCGACCGCGAGAGCGCCCAGAACGTGACGCCGGCAACGGCGCTCGCGCCGCCCATCACGAACACCAGCCCGAAGTCCCGAAACTGGAGGAACTCCAAGACGATCTCGGGACGGGCCATCTGGCTGACCGCGAGCCCGACGCCGAACACCGCGCCGCCGACGAAGACGAGCGGCAGAAACAGCGGGTGGCTCTCGTGGTCGGCGATCACGCCGACGCCGCTCATGGCGTCACCCCCAGCGCCATGACGAGCTGTGCGACGCCGACGGCGACGAGCACGAAGATAGCGACGTTGACGATCGAGGTCCGCGAGCCCGAGCCGACTCCGCAGACGCCGTGTCCGGAGGTACATCCTTTCCCGAGTCGCGTGCCGACGCCGACGAGGGCCCCGCCGACGAACAGCCGCCAGGGCTGCACCTCGGTGGTCCAGCCGAACTCGCCGGTCGCCAGCGAGTAGCCGGCCGCGCCGGCGACGATGCCCAGGGTGAACACCACTCGCCAATCGCGGGACGCCACGAACTTCGGCTGCTGAAAGTGGCGGAGCTTCGAGCCATACGAGAGCGTCGATTCGAGGAACGTGCTCGCCCCGGCGTGGATTCCGGTGCCGACGTAGATGATTACTGTCCCGAGCCCGATGAGGATCCCCCCGATCAGGTACTGCGCGATCCCTCGCGGGAACAGGGTCTCAATGAGCGGTAGCGCTTCGTTCATACCCTTCGTGCGCGCCCGAGACGGGTAATTTCTACGCCCCCCTCCTCATCTTGCGGCCTTGGGGATTCGGACGTTCGCAGTCGTTACCGCGACTGGCGATAGATGAGGTTCCGCTGGATGTCGTTCGCGCCCTCGTAGATCACCGGGATGCGCACGTCGCGGTAGACGCGGGCGATCCGGCGGTCGGTGAGGATCGAGCGCCCGCCGTGGAGTTTCATCCCCTTCTCGGCGCAGTCGGTGGCGACCTCGGTCGACTTGGTCTTCGCCAGCGCGGCCCAGTAGCCCGCGTTGTCGTTGTCCGCGACCTTCTCGCAGGCGCGCCAGTTGAGCGCGCGAGCCGACTCGAAGCCGATTCGCATGTCCGAGAGGGTGTGTTGGACCGCCTGGAACTCGTTGACGGTGCGGCCGAAGGCGTTGCGCCCGTGGACGAATTCCTCGGCCTCCTCGATGGCGGCCGCGGCGAGCCCGAGCCCGTGGCCGCCGACGATGACGCGGCCGTGATTGAAGAAGTCGGCGAGGACGTAGAAGCCGCCGCCCTCGCTGCCGACGACGTTCTCCTCGGGGACGAAGCAGTCCTCGAAGACGATGTGGCCCTGTTTGGAGGCGCGCATCCCCATCTTCTCCGGGATATGCTCCGCCTCGTAGCCGTCCGAATCGGTTTCGACGATGAACAGCGTGTAGTTGGAGTAGCGGTCCTCGCTGTCGCCGGTCTTGGCGTAGACGGTGAGCCAGTCGGCCTCGACCGCGTTGCCGACCCAGTACTTCTCGCCGGTGAGCTCGTAGCCGCCGTCGACCTTCTCGGCTTTCGTCGTCATCCCCGCGAGGTCGGAGCCGGTCTCCGGCTCAGAGACGGCGAGCCCCGAAATCTGGTCGTTCTCCGCGACCGGTCGGAGGTACTCTTCCTTCTGTTCGTCGGTGCCGTACTGCTCGACCATCTCGCAGCCGAAGCTCGCCAACTGGAGCGTGAGCGCGATGCCGGCGTCGGCGCGGTAGAACTCCTCCGCGATCGCGAGCACCTGTGCGAGGTCGAACCCCTTCCCACCGTATTCCTCGCCGATGTCCTGGGCGATGAGCCCGGCGTCCATCCCCGCCTCCAGTACCTCCCACGGGTACTCGCCCGAGTCGTAGTACGCCTCGGCGTTCGGGGCGATGTACTCGTCGGCGAACTCGCGGGCCTCCCTCTTCACGTCTCTCGCGCGCTCCGGAACGATGCTGTCGTCGAGCAGATCCATGTCTCGTCTGTGGACCCCGTGGTCAAAACGTTCGTGGAACAACGGAGAACTTCGGGACAGTTTATCCGCCGACACGGTCGTCTATCGCTTCGCTGCGTTCGGCCGCGTCTTCGTCGCCATCGCCACCGTCGTCGCCGCTACCATCGTCACCGCTCCCCTCGCCATCGCGACTATCATCACCGACGCTTTGGTCGTCGGTTTCATCGTCGTCGTCGGTACCACCGTCGTCGACGCGTTCACCGTCCCCTGTTTCCTCCCGATCGTTCGATGTCGCCGGCGCTGTCGCCGGATCGTCTGGGTCGTCTGGGCCGGCCGGTTCGGTCGGTTCGGCCGGCTCGAATCCCGCCGTCTCCAGATCGGCGTCCCTCCGCGGATCGTATCCGCGATCGCGGAGGATTCGGCGCACCGCTTCCCGATCGACGGTTCCCGACACGGTTCGGGGGAGTTCGTCGACGTACGCGACGGTCTTCGGGATCTTGAACCCCGCGAGCCGGTCCCGGACGAACGAGACGAGCTGCTCGTCGTCCACGAGCGGCGCCGCGTCGCTCTCGTCCGGTCCCTCCTTGTCCGATCCGTTCTCGTCCGGTCGGCTCTCGTCTCCTCCGTCCGGATCAGTTGGCTCCCTGTCGTCGTCGTCTCCTCCGTCAGGCTCGTCAGACTCATCTAGTCCGTCGACTCCAGTCGGTCCTTCCGCGGTCACCTCGGTATCTCGCAGCCGGTCGCCGACCGCGAGCAGCGCGGAGACGCGCTCGCCCCACACGTCGTCGTCGAGCCCGACCACGGCGGCGTCCTCGGCCGACGGGAACTCTCGGAGCACGTCGATCACCTCACCGGGTTCGACGTTCTCTCCGCCGGTGATGATCCGGTCGTCGAGGCGGTTGAGTACGTAAAGGTACCCCTCGTCGTCGAAGCACCCCACGTCACCGGTGTGAAGGCCGTGCGAGCCGAACGACGATCGATCGAGCGCGGCGGTGTTCGATCCATCTGCGCCGTTTTTGCCACCCCCGGTGCGTGTGTTGTCGGACCCCCGTTGCGCTCCCGCCCCGTCGATGTATCCGGGCGTTATCGTCGGGCCGTCGACGACGATCTCGCCGGTCTCTCCGGGTTCGACCGGTGTCCCGTTCTCGTCGACGACCGTCACGTCGGTGCCGAAGATGGGTCGACCGACGGTGCCGAGCCGTCCTTTCGTCTGTCGGGGCGTCGCGGTCGTGATCTGTGAGGCCGACTCGGTCATCCCGTAGGTCGGGTACACCGGGATCGAGTAGTCGCGACAGCGCTCGATCAGCTCGTCCGGTGCGGGCGCTCCACCCAGCAACGCCACCCGGAGCGTGTCCGAGAGGGTTCCTCGCCGATCGAGCATCTGTTGTAGCATCGTCGGAACCAGCGAGATTCCGGTCACGTCGTAGGTGTCGATGTCGTCGGCGGTGCCGCCCGGGCTGAACCCCTCTTGAAGTACCAGGGTCGTCCCGTACAGCGCGGACCGATACACCGGGGCGAGCCCGCCCATGTGATGGAGCGACAGCGACACGAGCCACCGGTCCTCGTGGTCGACGCCGAGTCGGAACGCGGAGGCGACGGCCGAGCTGTACACGTTGCCCGCGGTGAGCGGTACCGGTTTTGGATCGCCCGTCGTCCCGGAGGTGAACAGGATACAGAGGTAATCAGTGGTCGCCCACTCCGGCGGCTCGACCGGGCCGGGATCGACGCTGTGTACCGCTGTGACGGCCTCGGCGGCCGGATCGTCGACGGAGAGAACCGGGATCTCGTCGCCCCCCTCACACTCCTCGACCGCGCCGAGCGCGGCCCCTTCCGTCGGCTCCGCGCACACCACCGCGTCGAGGTCGGCCCGTTCGACGCGTTCGGTGAGCTCCCGCTCGGTGAGCTCCTGCCCTAGCGGAACGAATGTTGCCCCGATCCGCATCGCGGCGTGGACGAGCCCGACGGTGCCGACGTACGGCGGCGTGAGCACGCCGAGCCTGTCGTCCGCCTCGATGCCGTGCGCGACGAGCCGGTCGGCGGTCTCGGAGACGAGCCGGTCGAGGTCCGTGTAGGTCCACGCCTCCCCGTCTTCGGCCCGTATCAGTGCGGTGTCGTCCGGCGAGGAGACGACGCGGTGTGACAGCCAGTCGCGCATCGTCGTCACCGTGGTCGCGAGCGTCGTCTACTCATCGGCGGGTTGGCGCACCGTCAGTACCGGCACGTCGGAGGTCCGGACGACCCGCTCCGTGACGCTGCCGAGCAGGTAGCGGTCGAGCCCCTTCCGGCCGTGCGTCCCCATCACGATCACGTCGATGTCGTTCTCGTCGACGTAGTCGCGGATTGACCGGTAGGCGGTGCCCGTGGCGACCGTCGTCTCGGAGTCGACGCCCGCGTCCGCGGCGGCGTCGGCGACGCGACGGGTGGCCTCTTTCCCTTCGGACTCGAGCGCCTCGACGACGATGTCGGCGCCCGCTTCGAGCGTCGAGTACGCCGCGCCGTCGACGACGTAGAGGGCGTGAAGGCGGGCGTCGTAGTGCCGGGCGAGGTCGATCGCGTGCTCGATCGCGGCGTCCGAGGCCGGACTGCCGTCGGTCGGCACGAGGATCTGGGAGTACATCTCGTCGCAGGGTACGCCCGGTACCAATTAAAAACCCGATCACGGCGGGGCGTCAGACGCGCTGTTCCTCCGATCGACGGACTCGATCGCGGCCCTAGCGGAATCCCATCGCTTCGATCTGCTCCTGATACCGGTTGCGGATGGTGACCTCGGTGACCTGCGCGACGTCGGCGACCTCGCGCTGGGTCTTCTTCTCGTTACAGAGGAGGGAGGCGGCGTAGATGGCGGCCGCGGCGAATCCCGTGGGTGACTTCCCGGAGAGAAGCCCCTGCTCGGCGGAGACATCGATGATCTCCGTCGCCTTCGACTGGACCTCCTCGCTGAGCTGGAGCGCCGACGCGAACCGCGGAACGAACTGTTTCGGGTCGACCGGCTTCAGCTCTAAGCCGAGTTCCTGTGAGATATAGCGGTACGTGCGCCCGATCTCCTTTTGCGGGACACGCGACACGTCGGCGACCTCGTCGAGCGACCGCGGGATCCCCTCCTGCCGGCAGGCGGCGTAGAGGGCAGCGGTGGAGACGCCCTCGATCGACCGCCCGCGGATCAGGTCCTCGTTCAGCGCGCGTCGATAAATGACGGAGGCGACTTCGCGTACCGATCGCGGGACGCCCAGCGCGCTGGCCATCCGGTCGATCTCAGAGAGCGCGAACTGGAGATTGCGTTCGCCCGCGTCCTTCGTCCGGATGCGCTCCTGCCACTTGCGCAGCCGGTGCATCTGCGACCGCTTCTCCGAGGAGAGTGACCGCCCGTATGCGTCCTTGTCCTTCCAGTCGATCGTCGTCGTCAGCCCCTTGTCGTGCATCGTCTCGGTAATCGGGGCGCCGACGCGCGACTTCGACTGCCGCTCCGAGTGGTTGAACGCGCGCCACTCCGGCCCGCGGTCGATGTTCCGTTCGTCCAGCACCAGGCCGCAGTCCTCGCAGACGAGTTCTTGGTCGGCGTCGGTGACAATCTCGGTCGAATCGCACTCCGGACAGGAGAGCGTTTCTTCGTCCGACTCTCGCTCGGTCTCCCGCTCTTGTTGGCGTTGGCGGCTCGGACGTTCCATTATAAGGTTTCTGGTTATTGCCGCATTTAAACCTTTGTCCGAATCAGTCCGTCCGACTCCTCACGGTGATCCCTCTAGATGCGGTCAAAACAGCTCTTCAAGCGCTGTACGGTACGTCTACATTCTTTTGTTCTTTCATTGCTCTGCAGAATGAGGCCCGGAGCCCCCTTGGGGCGAACACGAAATATGACCACTGATGTATTACTACTAAACATTCAACAAAGCTTTTGTATTACTAATACATATAGCGAAACATGAGCACGACGCAGTCCGATGGGATCAAAGCGGCGCTCCGCGGCTGTCGCCCGGCCGAGATCGAACCGATCGTCGTCGACGCCGCCGACCTCGAAAGCACCGCGCCAGAACACCTCCGAGACCTCAAAGCCGAGTTCTCCGCCCGCGGCTACCAGCCCGCAACCCTCTCTGTCGCGGCCCGGTTCGACGGCGGCGACACGCTTGCCACTCAGCGCGAGGCCGACCGGCTCCGGGAACTTGTCCGCGCCGCGTCCTTCCTCGGTGCCGGTCGGATCGAGGTCCGGCTCGACGAAGTCCCCGATCGGAACGCGGCCGAGCCGGCGTTGTCGGCGCTCGCCGAGCGCGCGCGCCGCGAAGGCGTCGAACTCGTTCGCGTCGACGACGGGTCGTCTGCCGCCTGATCGAATGGCGTCGAAGCGCTCGCTCGCGACCAAGCTTGGCGTGGTCGCCGGTTTCGAAGCCCCTAGCGCCGCGCTCGAACAGTACCCGACGCCGCCGGATCTGGCGGCTCACGTCGTTCATCTCGCGGATCTCCACGGCGACATCGACGGCCGAACCGTTCTCGACCTCGGCACCGGGACGGGAATGCTCGCGCTGGCGGCCGCCCTCCGTGGTCCCGCGCGCGTGTTCGGGATCGAACTTGATCGCGGCGCGCTCTCGACCGCGATCGAAAACGAGCGACGGGTCGCCGCGAGCGCGTCCGTCCACTGGATTCAAGGCGATGCGACGCGGCTCCCGCTCGACGTGCCCGACCCCGTGACCGTCCTGATGAACCCGCCGTTCGGCGCACAGAACGGGAACCGGAACGCCGATCGCGGGTTCCTCGCGACTGCGAGCCGCGTTGCGGCCGTCTCCTACTCGGTTCACAACGCCGGCAGCCGCGAGTTCGTCGAAGCGTTCGCGGCCGACAACGGTGGTGAGGTCACCCACGCGTTCGCCGCCGACTTCGCGATCGAGGCGCAGTTCGACCATCACACCGACGCCTCCCGCGATATCGACGCCGAAGTGTACCGGATCGAGTGGGCGTGACCTCTTACTGCCGCCCCTCGTACCGCTCTCGCTGAGCGATCCGCACCCGGGTCTCCCTGCGCTCCGCGAACACCGCGTTATTCTCCCGAACGAACGTGACTTCCCGAAGTGTCACCGACTCGTTCACCGCCGGGAGTGGGGCGATCTCGGTCTCTCCGCCGTCGCCCTCGACGCGCAGTTCGAACCCGCCCTCGACGGCCGCGACCGTGACGTTCCGACCGTCTATCCGTGGCTCGGCCCGCGCCGGCTCGCTCGTGAACAGCGTCGAGCGCGTCTCGTTGCGCACCGCATCGACCCGGTAGGTCGGCCCACCGTTCGCCGCTACCCAGCCGGTGCGCTGGACCCAGACGGTCTCGCGCCAGCCCGTCCCGCCCACGTCGACCGCGCGGTACCCCCAGAAGGCGAGGTTCCCCTTCGAGACCGCCGTGGTCCATATCTCCCGGTCGGCGTTCGCTACGATCACCCCGGAGGTGTTGACGCTCGTCGATCGACCGAACGCCTCCATCTCGACGACGCTCACCACACGGTCTTCGACGTTCTCGGCGTACGTCACCTGATACCCCGAAACTTCGATCGGATCGCCCGGGAGTTCGTCGTCGTCGACGGCGACCAGATTCGGGGCGATTCCCGGCCCGGCCACGATCGCTAGTGCCGAAACGAGCAGCAGGAGGCCAATTGCCGCGGGCGTCGCAGACCGGACACCGTCTCTGATCGTCTCCGGCTCCGGAACCGCCAGATCCGGCCGGATCGGCTCGTCGCGCCCGGCGATCGCGAGCGCGACGATCGCTGCGAGGACCGTGAGCAGGCCGAGCCCGATCGCGCGGTACAGTTCGTATCGCTCACTCCCGAGGTACCAGTAGATTGCCCAGAGCCGGCGTGACCCCCCAAACAGCAGGATTGCGCCGAACGCGACGAGCGCGCTCGTCCGCGATTCCGGATCGATCCACTCGGTCGTCTCCCGTCGGCGTCTCCGCCGGACGAGCCACACCGCGGCGAGGATCCCCGCGATCAGCCCGATCGCGTGTCCCTGTATCGCGATGTTCGCCCAGCTCGGTGCGCCGTACGATCCGCTCGCCTCCGAGACGACGACCGGGTTCCGGAGCGTCTCGTAGGTCACGTTCACCAGCGTCGCCCCCGTGAGCGCGGCGATCGTTGTGACCGGGTAGAAGACGAGCGCGAACCCCCACAGCGCGAACACCACGCCCGAGAAACCGATCACCGGCCCGAGCGCGAACAGCGACGCCAGGACGCCGAACGACAACATCGCCCCCGGAACGACAACGAACGCCCGGACGTAGGGGTTCGTGGCGAGCGATTCGCGGGAGACCGACCCGACCGCGAGCGATTTCCGGATCGATGCGCGGGAGGGGAGCGACGCGCGGGAGGGGAGCGACGTGAGAGAGACGGTGGCAGACGATGAACCGGCCGACGACAGCGCCGACCGCACGGGTCCGGGTTCGTCGTCGATCTCACGGCTGTCCGGGAAGTGCCCGTAGGCATACTCGGCGAGCGCGCCGGCAACGAGCGTCGACAGGAGGTTTCCGGTGATGTGGCTCCGCCCGGAGTGCGCGAGCCCGGACCAGAGCATTCCTTCCGGGTAGAAGTACGACCACGAGCGGAACGGGATCACGACTGGCCGGTTCGGGTTCTCCAGCCCGCTTTGCACGAACAGGTAGACCGCGACGACCGCGGCGATCGCGACGAGCGTCCCCCACGGGACGCCGAGGAGAAAGCGGGAGCGAAGCGCTCGCGTCCACGCTCCTCTCGGTCGGTCAGCCTGATACACGACGGCAAGCGCGACAGCAACAAGGGCGCCGCCAGCGACGAGGTGGACGGTGTTCGACGAAAGCGCCTCCGCGACCATGTTGATGAGGGAGCAGCCGAGCGCTTAAGCGTTCGCGGGTCACGATTTCGTCGACAGTTGGCTCTCGCGGTTGCGTCGGCCGCGAGACGGTCTCCAATCCGGCTACTGTCGGCTCAGATCTTGCTTTCGGCGTCGTCGGCGAGTTCCTTCATCCGCTTGCCGACGCGGCCGGCGGGAGAGAACTCATCTTCGCTCATCACGTTCGCGAGGGCGTTGCCAAGGACGAACACGGCGTGTTTGTGTTCGCTCTTCGATTTGTGGACGTGGGAGGGGTCGACGTCGAGTTCGTCGTAGGGGTCGAAAAGCGAGCCGTCCACAGTCTCGTGGTTGCGGAAGTGCTCCATGATCGTCACCATCTGTTCGTGGAGTTCGAGGAGCTCGTCTTTGTGCATACCCTTTGATAGGGGGCGTACACCCTTTAAGCGTTGTTGAGGGGTATACGCACGCTTCTATTGCATTTCGACTCCGGGATGCGAAAACAGCGCGGGGATGGAGGGAATCGCGGAGACGACGAAGGGATCGGAACGGACCGCCGAAATCAGGCCCGAACGCGACGGCATGACGTCAGCGAGACGCGACGTCTCAGAAGACGTACTCGTCCTCGTGGCCCATCATCCCCTCGTCTTCGAACCCACCGGAGTCCTCCTCGTCTCGCGGACCGCTCGTCTTGAACGCCTTTATCCCCGTCGACAGAAGCTCTTCGACCGC
>Ga0208412_1000218_pt1 | contig 36380 bp, 52 predicted proteins | sample AntDeeMetag02WF4_FD_184758 | JGI IMG/M metagenome (GOLD analysis project Ga0208412, IMG submission 184758) | Saline lake microbial communities from Deep Lake, Antarctica - Antarctic Deep Lake Metagenome 02WF4 (SPAdes) (version 2) | ecosystem: Environmental > Aquatic > Non-marine Saline and... | reverse complement strand
AACCTTGGCATGCGGGTGGTGGCCGAGGGAGTGGAAACGGAGCACCAGCATCGCTTTCTGGATCAGCTGGGGTGCGACTGTTTTCAGGGCTATTACCTGGGGCGACCCGCTGAGCTGCAAGCCCTGGTGTTAGGCGCCAGAAGGAATGAGATACCCGGGTTAATGTGGGTTGGTATGGGTTGATGTGAGCGGAAGCCACGCATGCCAAGGGATTCAGCAATCTTTTGAATGGTGGATGCTGGCGGGCGATGGTTTGAGACATTGACCTGGCTGGCACCAGTTGAGCCGCTAGAAGTGAGACACGCGGCAGCAGGGCAGCTGGGGCGTTTACGGGTGTTTAAGTTACAGCATTCATAAAGGTCAGTTACCAGCTGTTTAAGGTGGTGCACCTGTTGGCGCAGCTCCTGGTGCAGGGCGTGATCGCTGGCGCGGCGGCCGTGGCTTTCATCGCTTGCCCCTGGCTTGTCTTCCTCCCGGCGGCCCTGATTGACGTTGCCGCCGATCACCACTGTGTTTCCGTTGCCATTGATGTCACCCACCGTAACGCCTGCCTGTGCGCCCTGGTCCTTTTGCTTGTTGTGGCTCCTGTCTAGTATCTCCTGCATCTCTTTTGTTACATCTTCACTCATTGCTAAGGCACCCCCGCGTTGAACGCCGCTAACGGTAAGCGGCTAAGTCTATGATATTGCTTATAGTGTCGTGATCCGGCTGTTCGCTTCGACTGGCGAAATGCCGGTAAAGGACGCGGATTGCGCGCGCCTGGTCGGCGGGTTCCAGCACTATGCCCCGGTCCTTCAGCTCTTGAATGGCAGCCCGCGCCACCTCCTCCAACAACACCAGATCCATCTCCTGCGGCCCTGCGGCCTGCTGAGGGTGCGCCCCTGCGCCCTGGTCCGGGTCTCCCTCCCCTGTGGCGAGCCATTCAACAGAGACGCCTGCAGCCCGGGCAACCTTGACCAGACTAGTCCTGGACGGGTCTGACTTCTCCGCGCGCCAGCTTCTTAGCACCGATGTGGACATTCCGGTCTTTTCCGCCATCTTCTTAGCGCCTCCAGCCCGACCGATCGCCAAGGATATGCGCTCACCGAACGCGTCAACCTTCACGGGCTGAACATTGACCCCCTGGTTTGCTGAAGTTTGACGCGTCATAGTTCCACCTAAGTTGTTGATAACCCTTTGTTATTTCCAGATAAAGCAAGATCTTGGCGAGTCCGCGAACATTGACCGCCACGTTCTTGTTGACAAGCGATAAGAACGTGGCGCATTATTCACACATGACGGAACACGAAACCCACAAAGAGATTTACCACATGACCAAACGCAGCAGCCCTAAAAAAGCCAGTCTCAAGGACTGGCACCGCGCGGACATCGTGGCCGAACTCCGTAAGTCCGGCTGGAGCCTTCGCCGCCTGGCAACCCATCACGGTTACGCCTCACCGACCACGCTAACAACAGCGATGGCCCGACCGTGGCCGAAAGGCGAGCGCCTGATCGCAGACGCAATCGGCATCGACCCGGCCGAGATCTGGCCGAGCCGTTACCAGGGTAAGGATACCACCCAGGCACGCAAAGGGCATCGGGAAACGCCGAGTATGAAAGCCGCATGAATCTGACTCCGTTGCTGTTTTGTAACCAGCTTAGGCTGCGCCCCGGTGCTCGCCTAGATGCAAAGCGGAACAGCGTTTGGAGTGCCGTCTGGACGAGGGGGTACAAATGACACGTAAGCGCTGGAAGCCGGCACAACCGCAGAGCATGCAGCACGCGATCCGGCTGTGCCTGGACTACGCGCTGCACAAGCACAACCGCAGCGTGGCCCGGGTGGCCGAGCTGATCGGCACCACCGAGTGGTCGGTTTACAAGTGGATGAGCGAGGGGTCGATCCCTTCGGTTCGCATCCGGCCCTTCGAGTTCGCCTGCGATGCCACGTTCGTCACGCACTATATCGCCGCCAGCGCGCAGAAGCTGGTGATCGACATCCCCACCGGACGCGCCGGCAACCAGGACGAGCTGCTGGACCTGCAGAACCAGCTTAATACCACCGTCTCGCTGCTGACCCGCTTCTATCGCGGCGAGGCCGAGGCGGCGGATGTACTGCAAGGGATCACCCTTGCGATGCAACAACTGGCCGGCCATCGGGAGAACGTGTGCAAGCACGACGCCCCGGAGCTGGCGCTGTTCGGAGGAGACCCGGAATGAAGCAAAACAGCCGCAAGACCGTAGCGATCGACAACCGGCAGGCGGCAGCCACCCGCGCCTATCGCGATGAAATGGCCCGCCGGGGCGTGACGCTGGTGGCGCCTTCGCCTTTCAAGGCGTCACCGAAGGGGGCGCGGTCATGAGCCAGGACTGGTACACGCCGAAAGAACTGGCCGGACTCCCTGGCATGCCGGCCACGCACAGCGCGGTAGTGCGCCGCGCCAAGCGCGACGACTGGGAAAGCCGCAAGCGCTCCGGCCGTGGCGGCGGGCGCGAGTATGCCTTGGACGCCCTGCCGATGGAGACCCAGGCGGCGCTGCTGAAGGACGCCAAGCCGGAATCGAAGGCGCCGAACGTGACCCGCCCAGCCGCCAGCCGTGGCGTGGTGGATCGGGAGAGCTTGTGGGGCTCCTATGAACGCCGGCCGCAGACCACGAAGGATGAGGCGGCCCGCCGCCTGCAGGCTCTGCAGGCCGCGCAGCGCCTAGTGGAGGGCGGCCAGGGTAAGTCTGCCGCCACCGAGGAGATCGCCAAGGCGTTCGGCGAGAGCCGGGCCACCCTGTACCGCTGGCAGCGTGCAGTGAAGGGCGTGGACAAGGCCGACTGGCTGGCCGCCCTGGTGCCGGGATACGCCGGCCGAACTGCCAAGGCCGAGTGCACCCCGGAGGCATGGGAATACTTCAAGGCGCAGTACCTACGCCCGGAAGCCCCCAGCGTCGCCGCCTGCTACACCTGGACCCGGGAAGCCGCCAAGACCCACGGCTGGACCGTGCCGGCCAAGCGCACCCTGACCCGCTGGGCCAACGAGATCCCGACCACCACGCGGGTGCTGATGCGTGAAGGCGAGGAGGCGCTGATGCGCCTTTACCCCAGCCAGCAGCGCACGGTGCGCGACCTGCACGCCATGTACTGGATCAACGGCGACGGCTACAAGCACAACGTATTCGTGCGATTCCCGGACGGCACCATCGACCGCCCGAAGACCTGGTTCTGGCAGGACATCTACAGCCGCCGGATCGTGGGTTTTCGTACCGACCGCACCGAGCACACCGACATGATCCGCCTGGCCCTGGGCGACGTGCTGGAGCGTTATGGCATCCCCGAACACGTGACCATCGACAACACCCGCGCCGCGGCCAACAAGTGGATGACCGGCGGGGTCAAGAACCGCTACCGCTTCAAGGTCAAGGAGGAGGACCCGATCGGCCTGATGCCGCAGCTGGGCATGAAAGTGCACTGGACCAGCGTGTTCAAGGGCAAGGGTCACGGTCAGGCCAAGCCGGTGGAGCGGGCTTTCGGGGTCGGCGGCCTGGGCGAATACGCCGACAAACGCTACGAGTTCCGGGGTGCGTACACCGGCCCCAACCCGATGGCCAAGCCGGAGAACTACGGCGAGACGGCCATCGACTTCGCCGAGTTCTGCAGGGTTCTGGCTGATGCCATCCGCCTGTGGAATGAGCAGGAAGGCCGGCGCACCGAGATCTGCGACGGCAAGCTGAGCTATGCCCAGGCATTCGACGAGAGCTACCAGCGCAACGCCGACCGCATCCGCCGCCCGACCACGGCGCAGCGCCGCATGTGGCTGATGGCCGCCGAGGCGGTAACCGTGCATCGGGACAGCAGCATCGCCCTGGCCGTGGGCAGCGGGCCGAGCGGCAAGAACCGCTACGGTGGCGACGCCCTGATCGACCACATCGGCCGCAAGGTGGTGGTGCGCTTCGACCCCGACAACTTGCACGAGGCGGTGTACGCCTACCAGACCGACGGCCGCTACATCGGCGAGATCGAGTGCCAGTTCGCGGTTGGCTTCGGCGACTCCAGCGCCGCCCGCGAGTGGGCACGCAACCGCACCCAGCGAGGCAAGGCCGCCAAGGCCCAGGCCGCCGCCGAAAAGCGGATGTCCGAAGTGGAGACCCTGGATTACCTGCCCGAGCCCGAGCCCGAAGATACCGCCCCGGTACAAACCGAGGTGGTGCGCGGCAGCTTTGGCGAGCGCAAGCGGGTGGCCGGTAGTGATGTGAACCCGACAGCAGAAGGCGACGACGAGAGCCCGGCCGATCGGCACAGCTTCGATAACTTCATCCTGGGTCAGATGGACAGCTGGAAGAAAAAGCAGATTTGAAAGGTGGCCCTGGGAGTGAGCGCTCCGCAGGGCCGAAGCAACGGGCCGAACGGCCCATCAAAAAGCGAGTGGAGTATATCAGATGACCGACAACGTAACCCAGTTCAACAAGCCAACAAGTAAGCACGACGACGCGCTGATCGCCGAGGTTCGCCAGATCATGGAGACCGAGACCTTGTCACAGACCGCCCTGTCGCAGCTGACCGGCGTGGGTAAAGCCCGGTTAAGCCAGTGGTTAAACGGCGTTTACAAGGGCAGCGTGCCCACCATCGAGGAGAGCATCCGCCGCTGGCTGGACAGCCGCCAGACGGCCACCACCCTGGAAGGTCAGATGCCGACCGCCCCCGAGTGGGTGGAGACGCCCAGCGCCCGGGCCGTGCTGTCTGCGCTGTCTTTCGCGCAGATGGCCGAGGCGGTGTCGGTGGTGTACGGCGGTGCGGGTGTGGGCAAGACCACCACTCTGGCTCGCTACAAGCAGCAGGCCCCGAACGTGTGGGTGGTCACCGCCACTCCGGCCGTGTCTGCGCCGGGGCCGATCCTGACCCGTATCGCCCAAGCCCTGGGCATTCGCTCCACCGGGGCGGTGCACATGGTCGAGGCCAACATCATCGAACGGGTACGCGAGACACGGGGCCTGCTGGTGATCGACGAAGCCCAGCACCTGACGCACCGCGCCCTGGACGCCATCCGCTCCATTCATGACGCCGCCGGCATCGGCCTGGCCCTGGTGGGTAACGAGATCGTGTACAGCCAGCTGACCGGCGGCAGCCGCTCCGTGGGTTTTGCCCAACTGTTCAGCCGGGTGGCCAAGCGGGTGCGCCTGTCCCGTGCCAAGGACGCCGATGTGACGGCCCTGCTGGAAGCCTGGGGCATCACCGACAAGGAAGCCCGCCAGCTGTGCCTGGGCATCGGCCGCCGGCCGGGCGCCCTGCGCGGCCTGTCGCAGACCCTGCGCCTGGCCAGCATGTTCGCCGCCGCGAGCGGCACCAATCGCCCGGGCGTGGAACACATCCGCGACGCCTGGAAAGACCTTGGGGGTGAATCATGAAGACCTACAGCGACGAGTACCTGGAGCACTACGCCGACCGCTACGTGGCCATGCACCTGCGCGGCCACGGCGTCACGCTGGACCAGTACCTGGCCGACCCGGCCCGGTACGAGCACCTGGCCCTGGAGCCGTTCCCGCTGCTGCCCGAGCAGCGCACGGTCCAGGAGCGCTTGGACGCCGAGGCCGCCCGAGTCGAGGCGGCGGTGGCGCACCTGCCCAGGCGCAACGGCGCCGTGGTCGAGGTGCTGCACCACCACCGCCACCCCAAGCGCAGCCCGCTGGCCATGTTCGCGCGGAGGGCCAAGTGATGGGCGTGCAACTGGACAAGACCATCGACGAGCTGGAGATCCTGCTGCGCACCAAGCTGCGCGGCGAGATCCTGGACTACTTGACGACCCATCGCTGCCCGCACGGCAGCCGTGACATCGCCGCCGCCCTGGGCAAGCCCCGCCACGCGGTACAGCGGGCGGTGTGCGACCTGGTTCTTCAGGGGCGCATTACCCAGGTGGCGCGCGGCGCCGATCGCAAGCCGGTGTATCGCCCGGTGGAGGTTGGCCCCTGCGAGTGGTGCGGGCTGATCAGCCACCGCCTGGTGGCCGGCGAGTGCCCGGCCTGCAAGACCCTGACCATTGGCCTGGCGCGTCCGAGTCTGGCGCGCCTGGTGTGCTAACCGATTACCCGATAAAGGAGACACAGCCGTGAACGAAACAACCACCAACAAACCGACCATCCCCGAGGGGTACATGCGCAACGCTTCCGGGCACTTGGTGCCCGAGGAGCAGGTGCGCGACCAGGACAAGCTGCGCGACGACGTGGCCCGCGAGCTGGCCCAGGAAGCCGAGGAGCTGCACGCCCGCCTGAAGGCGTTTAAGGCCAAGGCCCTGGGCGACATCGCCGACCTGGTGACCATCGCCGCCGAGCGCTACGACGTGCAGCTGGGGGGCAAGAAAGGCAACGTGACCGCCGCCACCTACGACGGCCAGTACAAGGTCATGCGCAGCTATGCCGAGCGGGTGACCTTTACCGAGGAGCTGGAGGCCGCCAAGGAACTGATCAACGACTGCATCATGCGCTGGAGTGAGGGCGCCAACGTCAACATCCGCGCCCTGGTCGACCGGGCCTTCCGCACGGACAGCAAAGGCCAGATCAAGACCACGGCCATCCTGGAGCTGCTGCGCCTGGAGATTGACGACGACGGCTGGCAGCGCGCCATGCAGGCCCTGAAGGATTCCATTCAGAGCGCCGGCACGGCGGTCTATATCCGCATTTACAAGCGCGTGGGCGAGTCCGACCAGTACCAGGCGGTAACGCTCGACCTGGCGGCAGTCTGAGGAGATGGTTATGAGTGCATTAAGTCGATACCTGGATTTTGAACGCGTGGCCACCACGCCGGTCGGCGAGATCCTGAAGGACATGGACGAGACCGGCATGGATCAGATCGCACTGACCGTACGCACTGACCAGGAGCGCACCGTGGGCGGGCTGATCGTGCTGCGCGGCCCGGACGCCGACCGCTACATGCGTGCCATCGAGTCGGTGGAGAAGGAGATCGAAGCCGAGGAAGACGCACAGGCCAACCCCTTCGCCAATGCTGATGGCGTGGGCACGGTGGACGTGGCCGGCCGCCTGATGATGGCGGAGGGCTTCGACCTGGACCAGTGCCGCGAGGGACTGACCGTGGCGAACCTGCAGAAGACCGTGGAGAAGAAACTGCAGGCGCGCATCCGCAAGCTGGAGAAGGAGGCCCGGGCATGATGAGGAGTTTTTTAAAGGAGGCCAAAGCCTTCGCAATGATTGCTTCGGCGGCCTGGGTGTTCGGCTTCATGGGCATGCTGGGGGCCAATCAGGCGGCAAAACTGGTCGGGGTCTCGGTGGCTATCGCTTACGAGTCGCATTCCGAGCCAACAGAACGGGCAGGTGAATGATGGACAAGTGGGGAGAAATCAAAGAGCGATTGAAGCACCTGGGCGGGGCTGTTGAGCTTCTGGCCGACGGCCACGAGCTGACACTGACCAAGGTACATAACGGAAAGCAGATCTTCGTTCGGGTCTATGTTGACGGCCTTGTGAAAGGCGAGTGGACCAAGACCGAGGACGGTAAGCCGGTGCATTCCGAGGGTCGTTTCTGGCGCCCGATGAAGCGAGCCGCCTATCCGAAAAAGGTATACGCCAGGGCGAAGCGGGCATTTGGCAAGAAGAAAGCCGACCGCATGGTGACGCCCCGGGTCATCGGCGTGGTCCCGGATTTCGGAACCGAGGGTGCCGCCGTGGCGCACCTCAAGAAGCGCTTCCCGGATCTGGAGCTGAAAGAAAGCGAGGGCCTGTCATGAGCACCACCGCCGAGATCCGCCGCCGCAAGCAGCTGGCCGCCATTCATGCGGGCCGCCGCGACCTGGGCCTGGACGAGGACGGGTACCGGCTGATGCTGCGTGAGGTGGTCGGGGTCGATTCCGCCAAGGATCTGGACGCCGACGGTCGCCGCCAGGTGCTGGATCACCTGCGCCGGGTGGGCTGGGAGAAGCGCCCACGCAAGCGGGTGGCCCAGTATCCAGGCACGCCCCACAACATCGGCCGCGAGCAGATGCTGCAGAAGATCGAGGCGCAGCTGACCGACATGGGCTTGCCCTGGTCCTACGCCGATGCGATCGCCAAGCAGCAGGCCGGGGTCGAGCGTGTGGCCTGGCTGCGCAAGGCCGACGACCTGACCGGGGTAATCGGTGCGCTGCACGTCGAGCAGGAAAAGCGCGGTCTGCTGGCCAGTCTGGACGACATACTGGAGCGCGCCGGCATTGCCCGCGAGCAGCTGACCGAGCAGTACACGCTGCGCCGCAACTGGACCCGGCACAGGGCGACGCTGCGATCGCTGATCGACCTGCTGGCACCGCTGGCGGAAACGCCCGGTACACCCGATTCAAACCAAGGTTAAAGGCACTTTATGGACGTTCGCTGCCCGAGTTGTCACAGCACATTCACCCTGGAACAGGTGGCCGAGGACGAGGCCCTGCGCGAGCTGATGGGCCTGATCGCGGATCTGCCGCGCGAAACCTCCCGCCCGCTGGCCGCCTACATTGGCCTGTTCCGGGGCAAGACCCGCGCCACCGCCTACGAGCGCCAGCTGCGCCTGGCGCGTGAGGTGCTGGCCATGAGTGGCGACACCCTGCTGGTGGGCGCTGCGCTGTCGGAGACGGTGGAGGCCATCCGCGCCAAGCGCGACGCGGGCGAGGATGCCCGACCGCTGAAGAACCACAACTATTTCAAGCGGGTGCTGGAGAGCGTGGGCGCCCGCCCGAAGCCGGCACCCGTGGCGCGCATTGAGCACGCCGACCGCACCCTGAGTCCGGCCGCCAATGCCGTGCCCGAGAGCAAGACCCGGCAAGCGGTCAACCGACTGATGAGAGATCGCCGTGGCTGAGCAGAAACGACAAGCACCGCCGGCGGACTGGTTCGAGGAAGTGGTGGCCGAGGGCATCGCCAAGCTGTACGTGCTGCGCCTGGACAGCACCCCGGCGGCCGACACCCTGGACGGGGTGGAGATGGTGTGGGTCGAGGCGCTTTGGTACAGCAACGTCGCCTGGGACGAGGAGCTGGACACCGACCGCCTGCGCCGGGCGTTCCGCGCCCTGACCCAGCGGGTCACCCGTTGGCCGGCGCCGCGCGAGCTGATGACGCACCTGCCGAGCAGGCCCCAGCGCAAGCCGCTGCCGCCACCGCCGCAGACGCCCGAACAGAAGGCGAAGGCCGAGGCGCAGCTGGCCAAGCTGCGGGAAATGATGAAAGGTTTGAACCTGGGGGGAAGCCGTGGACATTGACATCGACCAGCTGCCGCACAGCGCGGCGGAGATTGTGGACGTGGTAGGCGTAGAGGCCGCCCTGCGCCTGGTGGAGGCGTGGGGCGGTATTCGGTTGTACGTGCCACAGCAGATGCCCGAGGACCACCTGCTGGTGTCCACCCTGGGTCGCGCCGAGGCCGACCTGCTGGCCAGCCGCTACGGCGGCGAGACCATCCAGATCCCGCGCTGCCTGCACGCGCTGCGGGCTGTGCGCAATAGCCGCATCCGGGCCGAGCGCCACGTCGGCGCAAGCCCGGCACTGCTGGCCCTGCGCTACGGGCTGACCGAGCGCCAGGTGTATGCGATCATTGCGGCAGCCGACGAGCCGGTGGACGACCGGCAGCAGTCCCTCCTCTAGACCCCGAGCGCGCGCCGCGCTACTCTGCGCGAATCCCTCCCGGCAGCGCCCGCTGCTGAAGCCCTGCACATGATTACCCCCGTGCCCGTCTCGTAGTCTGCGGGGCATGGATACTAAACGCTTACTCGACCTTCTCCGTGCCAGTCCCTGGCTGCTGGTTGCCCTTGTGGCGCTGGCCCTGGTGACCTGGTGGAACCCTGACCTGCCTGTGTTCCTGGTGTGGGCGCTGGCCAAGCTGGCCCTGGGCGCCTTCCTGGGGTACTGGATCGACCGCTCCGTCTTTCACTACTCCCGCCCGGGATCGGTGCCCATTGCTGACGCCGGCCCCAACACCGCCTTGCTGATCGCCGCTAGCATGCTGCGCCGTGCCCTGATCATGGCGGCCGCTATCGTGGCCATCGGCCTGGGGGCGCCATGAACATCAAGCAACTGATCGACGACATCCTGCGCCGCGAGGGCGGCTTCGTGAACCACGCCGCCGACCGGGGCGGCGCCACCAATTACGGCATCACCCAGGAGACCCTGGCCAGCTGGCGCGGCCGTTCGGTGAGCGTGGACGAGGTCCGCGACCTGACCGAGGACGAGGCCCGGGAGATCTACGCCGCCCGCTATGTGGTGGAGCCCCGCTTCGCTGACATCGAGGACGAGGACCTGGCGGCCCTGGTGGTGGACTGCGCCGTGAACCACGGCCCGGCCCGCGCCGCCCGCTGGCTGCAGCAGGCGGCGGACGTGAACACCGACGGCAAGGTGGGGCCAATAACCCTGGCGGCCGTCAACAGCCAGGACGGCACGGATCTTTATTGCGGGGTGCTCGCCGAGCGCTGCCGTTTCTATGGACAAATAATCACCCGCGACCCCTCGCAGGCGGCGTTTGCTGCTGGCTGGGCCAACCGGGTGGCCGAGTTTATCGAGGAGACACCCTGATGGATTGGTCTGATGTGGGCGGCATGGTCGCCAAGGCGGCCCCGCTGGTGGGGTCCATGCTGGGCGGCCCGGCCGGCGGCGCCGTGGGTGGCCTGGTGGCCAAGGCCCTGGGCAGTGAGGCAACCCCGGAGGCGACCGTGGAGGCGCTGAAGGCGGACCCCGAGGCGCTGGAGCGCGTGCGCAAGCTGGAGATGGAGAACGAGCGGGATCTGACCCGGATGCACCTGGAGGCGGAGACCGCCCGCCTGGGCCAGGTGAACAAGACCATGCGCGCCGAGGCGGCCAGCAATGACGGCTACGTGCGCCGCTGGCGGCCTACCTTCGGCTATGCCGTGGCCCTGGCCTGGGTGGTTCAGGCGTTCGGCATCATCGGCGCGTGCCTGTACGCGGCCATTGCCTCGCCGACCGAAGCTGGCCCGATCATCAACGCCGTGGGCAGCATGGTGTCCGCCCTGGGCATGCAGTGGGCGGTGGCGCTCTCTGTGTTGGGTGTGAATGTGGCCAAGCGCAGCCAGGACAAGCAGGTGGCCGCCGGGCAGCAGCCGGGCGGCGGCCTTCTGGGTGCGATCACTAAGCGCCTGGGCGGGTGAGGTTTGGCCGTGTTTGATGAACGCGACTATGAGCGAGCCAGTGCGCTGGCCCAGGGGGAGATTGATCACGCCCTGGAACAGCACCGCCAGCAAATGCGGGACGGCGGCGCCGGCTCGCCGGACGGGGGGTGCCTGGAGTGTGGGCTGCCGATCCCGGCGGCCCGCCTTGCGGCCTGGCCAACCGCCAGCCGCTGCGTGGAGTGCCAGGCGGACCATGAACGACAACAGAAAAAAACGGGGGCCTGATGGAGGCTGTAGACATCGACGGCGCGCGGTTTTTTTGGGACGTGGCGCAGACCGTAATCATGGCAGTGATCGGCATTTATGTGTGGTGGACCGGGCGCACGCGGGCGACCACCAAGGCGATCCAGCAGGTGGATGACCGGGTGACCGATGTGGACCAGCACATGAAGCGCCTGGAGCAGACGCTGGACAACCGACCCGGGTACGGCGACCTGGATAATTTGCGGGCCGAGATGGCGCAGACGAACCGAACGCTGGAGGGTGTGACGGCGCAGCTGCAGGGCACCACGGCGCTGTTGCACCGGCTGCACGACTACCTGCTGCAGGAGCGGAGGGAGAAGTAATCATGAGCTTTCAAGATTTCGAGACCGAGGGCCGCCGCCTGGGTGTGTTGCGCATCCTGTCACGGCGCAACGAGTACACCACCAACGAGTACAGCCTGAACGACGAGCTGGCCGGGGCCTATGCCCACAACGTGAGCCGCGACCGGCTGCACGCGGATCTGGCCTGGCTGGAGGAACAGGGCCTGGCGATTGTTCAGCAGCCCCGCGCCGGTTGGATCGTGACCCTGACCGCGCGCGGTGGCGATGTCGCTGCTGGCCGGGCCAATGCCCCCGGCGTGGCGCGCCCGCGTCCGGGGGTGTGAGATGCCCAAGCGATCCAAGGTTTACGAGCTGCCGCCGGATCTGCGCGACGAGCTGAACGAGCGCCTGGTCAGCAGTGGCTTTCAGGGTTATGAGCAGATGGCCAACTGGCTGGAGGAGCGCGGCTTCAAGGTGTCGCGCTCCAGCGTTCAGCGCTACGGCCAGGACCTGCAGGAGGAGTTCGAGGCGGCCATGGGTGACGTGCGCAAAACCACCGAGATGGCCAAGGCGTTCACCGAGAGCGACGACGACAGCAAGGGCAGCCTGGTGGATGCCACCGCGCGCATCGTCCAGGAGCAACTGCTGCGCATCACCATCAACCTGCGCAAGGCCGAGCACGAGCCCGAGAAGGCCGCCAAGCACATGGCCAGCATCACCCACGCCCTGGCCGACATTGGCCGCATGAGTCTGGGCCAGAAGAAATGGGCGCGCGAGGTGCGCCGAGAGGTGGCCCAGGAGGCCGCCGACAAGGCCGCCGAAGTGGCCAAGCGTGGCGGTCTGTCCGCCGAGATGGTGAACGACCTGCGGCGCGAGCTGCTGGGGATTGCCAAGTAACCGACCAGGAGATGAGTCATGAGCAAGTCCGAGATCCACCAGGAGATCGCCGCCAAGGGACAGACGGCCCCGCGCGTTACGCCGGCTGACATCGAAGCCAGCATCGCCAGCGAGCATTGTTTCACAGCTTATGGCGGGGCCAAGTATGGGCGCATCACCCGAGACGAGCCGGCGGACAGTGAGGCGCTAAAGCTGCTGACCTTCTGCGTCCTGGTGCTGCGCAACGGCTTCACTGTTGCGGGCCAGTCCGCGTGTGCTAGCCCGGAGAACTTCGACCCCGAGATGGGCCGCAAGATCGCACGGGAAAATGCCATCGAGAAGATCTGGCCCCTGGAAGGCTACCTGCTCAAGCAGAGGATGTTCGATAAGTGACCGACGTGCCCGCCCGCCTGCCATCCACCCACGAGGCCGACGCCCCGCCGCCGGTGCTGCTGCCGTATCAGCAGGCGTGGATCGCTGATGACAGCCAGCTGAAGGTGTCCGAGAAGTCGCGCCGCACGGGTTTGACCTGGGCGGAGGCGTCGGACGATGTGCTGATTGCCGCCAGTGCCAAGGTCGCCGGCGGGCAGAATATCTATTACATCGGCTACAACCAGGACATGGCCATCGAGTACGTGGAGGCGTGCGGCATGTGGGCGCGCGTGTTCAACCACGCGGCCAGCGCTGTCGAGGAGGGGCTCTGGGAAGACGCCGGCGACGACAAGAACATCAAGACCTTTACCATCAAGTTTCCTGACAGCGGCCACCGCATCGTGGCCCTGTCCAGCCGCCCCGCCAACCTGCGCGGCAAGCAGGGCGTGGTGGTAATCGACGAGGCGGCGTTCCATGACAAACTGGGCGAGCTGCTGAAGGCGGCCCTGGCCCTGCTGATTTGGGGCGGCAAGGTCCGTGTGATCAGCACCCACAACGGCGAGCGCAACCCCTTCAACGAACTGATCAACGACATCCGCGCCGGCAAGCGCCGGGGTAACGTCCAGCGCATTAGCTTCAAGGAAGCCGTGGACCAGGGGCTGTACCGGCGGGTGTGTCTGCGCCTGGGCAAGGAATGGACCGCCGAGGGCGAGGCCGAGTGGATCGAGAGCGTGTACGCCTTCTATGGCGACGCGGCCAGCGAGGAGCTGGACGTGATCCCGTCGCAGGGCTCCGGCGCCTGGTTGTCGCGTGCCCTTATCGAGGAGCGCATGACCGACCAGGCCGAGGTGTTGCGCCTGGCCATGCCCGACGAGTTCAAGCACTGGGCGCCGCACCTGCGCGAGGCCGAGATCCGCGAGTGGTGCGAGCGCGAATTGCACCCGCGCCTGGCGGCGCTGCCGGCGGATCTGCTGGTTTCGTTGGGCGAGGACTTCGGCCGGGTCTCCGACCTGACCGTGATCGCGCCCATGGTCACCGGGGTGGACCTGGTGCGCCGGGTGCCGTTCGTGGTGGAGCTGGGCAATATGCCCTTCGAGCAGCAGCGCCAGGTGCTGTTCTATATCTGCGATCGCTTCCCGCGCTTCCATGTGGGCGCCCTGGACGCCCGGGGCAATGGCGCCTACCTGGCCGAGGTGGCAACGCAGCACTACGGCGCCCGCATCCATGAGGTGCAGTTCACCGAGGGCTGGTACCGCGAGCACATGCCGCCGCTGAAGGCGGCATTTGAAGATGGCGCCCTGGAGATCCCGAAGGACTCACACCTGCTGGACGATCTGCGCGCGATCAAGCTGGTGGATGGCGTGGCCCGCCTGCCCAAGAGCACTGGCCAGAAGAATCGCCACGGTGACGCCGCGATCGCCCTGGCCCTGGCCTACTACGCCACCCGTCAGAATGGGGTGGAAATCGAATTTCGCAGCACCGGCATCAAGCGCAGCGGCTACGAGGCTGGCCGCGTCCAGCAGGACGTAGGCTGGGGCGCCGTCGGTGGCGCCACGGACACAGGGGGTTTTTAAATGGCGACCGAGAAGCCAGAACTGCAGGAGGTGGCCACCACGCTGGATGGCCGCGACATTACCCGGGGGTACGTCTCGCCGCTGCAGCTGATGCAGCCTACGGACAGCGTGCTGGCCAGCCGGGGCGGTGGCGATTTGCGGCTGTACCAGGAGCTGCTGCGCGATGACCAGGTGAAAGCTACCTGGCAGCAGCGCCAGCTGGCCGTCACCCAGGCCAGTTGGGAGGTGGAGCCCGGCGGCACCGGCCGCCAGGACAAGGCCGCCGCCGACTTCCTGCGCGAGCAGCTGCAGGCCATCCGCTTCGACCGGGCCACTGGCAATATGCTGTACGGCGTGTTCTACGGCTACGCGGTGGCCGAGTGTCTGTGGGGTCGGGACGGCCGCCACGTCACCCTGGACGACCTGAAGGTGCGCAACCGCCGCCGCTTTCGCTTCGACGGTGCGGGCCGGCTGCGCCTGCTGACATCGAGCGACCCCAGCGGCGAGCTGCTGCCCGATCGCAAGTTTTGGACGTTCAGCACCGGCGCCGACCACGACGACGAACCCTATGGCCAGGGCCTGGGCCACTGGCTGTACTGGCCGGTGTTCTTCAAGCGCAACGGCCTGCGCCTGTGGCTGACGTTCCTGGACAAGTTCGGCCAGCCCACGGCCAAGGGCACCTTTCCGCCGTCCAGCACCGAGGCCCAAAAGCAGCGTCTGCTGCAGGCCCTGCAAGCGGTGCACAGCGACTCCGGGGTGATTGTGCCCGAGGGCATGCAGATCGAGCTGATCGAGGCGGCCCGCTCCGGTACCGGCGATTACACGTCGCTGTATGACCGCATGGACCGGGCGATCGCCAAGGTGATCCTGGGACACACGGGCTCCAGCGAGAGCGCGCCCGGCCGCCTGGGTGGCGAGGACATGGCCAACACGGTGCGCGATGACATCGTGAAGGCGGACGCCGATGTGGTGTGCGAGAGCTTCAACCAGTCGGTGGCCAAGTGGCTGACCGAGTGGAACTACCCCAACGCCCGCGCCCCGCGCATGTGGCGCCAGATGGATCAGACGGACGACCTGGCACGCAAGGCGCTGCGCGATGAGCGCGTCGCCCGCCTGGGCTACAAGCCCACGCTGCGCTACATCACCGAGACCTATGGCGAGGGCTGGGAAGTGGACAACCGCCCACCCCCGCCACCAGGTGGCGGCCGCCCGGTGGGCTTCGCCGAACGTGACGACGAGAGCGCCAAGCGCCGCAGCGATCGTCTGGCCGATCAGCTGGAACGTGAGGCCGGGCCGGGCTGGGGCGAGATGATGGAGCCGGTGCGTCGCCTGGTGGAAAGCGCCGCCACCATGGAGGAGCTGCGCGACGGCATGCTGGAGCTGTACGAGGAGATGCCCAGCGAGCAGCTGGCGAAGGTCATGCAGAAGGCAATCGCCACCGCCGAGCTGTCCGGCCGGGCTGATGTGAGCGAGGGCGAGTAATGGCCGTCGAGTACAAGGACCTGCCGTTCGAGGAGGCGATCGCGTTTTTTCGCAATAAGGCGAACGTGCCCACCGAGCGCTGGACCGATGTGTGGAAGCAGTCCCACGACAGCGCCTTCATGGTGGCAGGCGCGGCCAAGGCGGATCTGCTGAACGATCTGCGCAACGCCGTGGACCAGGCGATCAGCGAGGGCACCACCCTGGCACAGTTCCGCGAGCGTTTCGACGAGGCGGTGGAGCGCACCGGCTGGGAGTATCGCGGCGGCCGGGGCTGGCGCACGCGGGTGATCTACGAGACCAACCTGCGCACCGCCTACGCCGCCGGCCGCCATGCCCAGCTGACCGACCCCGACCTGCTGCGGGTGCGCCCGTATTGGCGCTACCTGCACGGCGGCAGTGCCGACCCGCGCCCCGAGCACCTGAGCTGGGATGGCCTGGTGTTGCGCGCTGACGATCCCTGGTGGAACGAGCATTACCCGCCCAACGGCTGGGGCTGCAGCTGCAAGGTGGTGGCGGTGGGGCCGGATGACTTGAAGCGCCTGGGCAAGGCTGCCCCGGACAATGCCCCGACGGTTCAACGCGAGCCCTGGCAGGACCCGACCGGCGCGCGCCAGGAGGATGTACCGGTGGGTGTCGACCCGGGCTGGAGCTACCCGCCGGGGCGCAGCATCGCCGAACGGACCCGCGCCACGGTGGAGCGCAAGCGCGGCAAGCTGCCGGACGTGCTGGGCACGGCGATGATGGGCGAGATCCGCGCGGCGCTGCGCCAAGACCCTGATGATCTGGAGTAGACGATGGCTGGCATTGAGCTGAACACGCAGATCCGCGACGAGGTCACCAGCGAGGTGCTGGAGCGGATCGCGCGCAACATGGGCAGTCTGCGCCCGGCGCTGCTGGAGATCGGCGAGCACCTGCAGGGCTCGGTGGAGGAGCGCTTCCGCACCGAGACCGACCCCGAGGGTCAGCCCTGGGAGCCGCTATCACCGTTCACCCTGGCCAACAAACGCAACGACAAGATCCTGACCGAGAGCGGCGGCCCCGGCTTGCGCGGTTCTATCCACTACCAGGTGGGCAGCAACTCCCTGGAGCAAGGAACCAACAAGATCTATGGAGCCATCCACCAGCTGGGCGGTACCATAAGGGCCAAGCGTGCGCCGGCCCTGGCGATCGGCAGCCCCGGCGGCGCCTTCGCCCTGGTCAAGCAGGTGAAGATTCCGGCGCGTCCATACCTGGGTCTGTCCGAGGATGACCGCCAGGCGATCGACGCCATCCTGACCCGGCACACATTGCCCGAAACGGCCCGATAGCGGGAACGCTCTGTAAGGCCCCTGATAGGCGATGCACGGGCGGGGCGCAACGTAGGCCCGCCCAAAAGTTTTTAAACCAGCCTGCGAGCCGTTAAACGGGTCTTAAACAACTTGCCAGCAGCTTCGTCTGGTGATTACATAGTTCGCGCGCATACGCGCCCCTTTCCCGGCACCCCGCCACCCCCTCCTGACTGCTGAAGCCCTACACCTTATAGGCGTTGGCGCCACCCCTGATACTGGCCTCCACGATCACGGGAGGCCGCTATGCAGCGAATCGAAATTTTCCGGTCGGGCAAGCACACAGCGATGTCCGGCGAGACCATCGGTTTTACCGAGGCGGAGCTGCGCGCATCCGCCCAAGCCTACGACCCGGCGCTCCATGAAGCGCCCATCGTTGTGGGCCACCCCAGTCATGACCACCCGGCCTATGGCTGGGTCAAGTCGCTGAGCTATGGCGAGAGCCTGGAGGCCGAGCCTGACCAGGTGGAGCCGCAGTTCGCCGAGCTGGTGGAAGCCGGCCGCTTCAAGAAGGTGTCCGCGAGCTTCTACCGCCCCGATTCCCCCGCCAACCCCAAGCCCGGCGTTTACTACCTGCGCCATGTGGGCTTTCTGGGTGCCCAGCCGCCGGCCATCAAGGGCCTGAAACAGATCGAGTTCGCCGACGGCGACACCGATGTGGTGGAGTTGGAGTTCGGCGAGGTCCGCGCCGGGATGGTGCAGCGGCTGTTCCGGGCGCTGCGCGATCACCTGATCGGCGAGAAGGGGCTGGAGGTCGCCGATCGGGTGTTACCCGACTTTGAGATCGAGCACCTGGAGGCGCCCGACTCACCCGCCTACAGCGAGGCCGCAACGCCCGCGAAACCGAAACCGCAAACCACCCAGGAGGTGAACGACGTGGATAAACAAGATCTGGAGCGCCAGCGCCAGGAGATCGAGGCGCGGGAGAACCGCATCAAGCAACAGGAGGCGGAGTTCGCCGAGCGCACCCGCCAACAGCAGGCCGAGACCAGCGCCAAGATGGTCGACCAACTGGTGACCGGAGGCCGCGTGCTGCCCAAGCACCGCGACGGCCTGGTGGCATTCATGGCCAACCAGGACGCCGAGGGCGCGCTGGAGTTCGGCGAGGGCAACGACAAGGTGAAGACCACCGGCCGGGCCTTCCTGGAGGGGTTCCTGAAGGAGCTGCCCCAGGCCGTTGACTACAGCGAACGGGCCGCCGGCAACGCCGACGACCAGGACACCACGAGCTTCGAGACCCCGGACGGCTACCAGGCCGACCCGGACAAGGTGCGACTGCACCGCCAGGCGCTCGCTTACCAGGAGCGCAACACGTGTGACTACGTGACGGCCGTGCGTGCCGTCCAGCGAGGAGGTGCCGTATGAGCCAGAAAATTCCGCTTTTGACCCTGACCGTGATCGCCGCCGGTGCAGTCACCGCCCACCGCTTTGTGGGCTACGACGGCGCCCAGGTTGCCGCCTCCGGTGGCAAGGCCCTGGGGGTCGCCACCTTCGACGCCACCGACGGCAAGGATCTGTCCGTCGATGCCCTGGGCACCACGGTGGTGGAGACCGCCGGCGCGATCAGCGTGGGTGACGACGTGGTGTCCGACGCCAACGGCATGGCCATCGTCAACCCCGCCGTGGGCGGTGAGGTGGTGGCCGCCCACACCCTGGATTCGGCGGCCGGCGCCGGTGAGTTCATCGAAGTGCTGCTGGTCAAGTAAGCGGCGCGTAAACGCGAATTAAGGAGACGTTAAACCATGCCTATGAATAACCAGCAGGTCCGGGTGATCGACCCGATTCTGTCCAACGTCGCCCAGGGTTACCAACACCCCGAGCGCGTGGGCTTCGCCCTGTTCCCCCGCGTGCCAGTCAAGCAGCGCGGCGGACAGATCATCGAGTTTGGCCGCGAGAGCTTCAAGCGTTACAAGACGCGCCGCGCTCCAGGCTCCAACACCAAGCGGGTGCAGTTCGGCTACGAGGGCAAGCCCTTTGCCCTGGTGCAGGACGCCCTGGAAGGCCAAGTGCCCTGGGAGCACATGCAGGACGCCAACCAGGTGCCCGGCATCGACCTGGGCACCCAGGCGACCAACGAGACCATGAACATCATGTCGCTCTCGCTGGAGATCGAGCAGGCCGAGATCGCCACCAACGCCGCGAACTACAGCGCCAACAACAAGGTGACGCTCGCCGGTACCGATCAGTGGACCGACCCCAACTCGGACCCGGCCAAGCAGATCCGCGAGTACCGCGAGGCGGTGCGCTCCATCGTCGGCATCCGGCCCAACACGCTGGAGATCCCGGCGGCGGGCTTCAACGCCCTGGCCGAGCACCCGAAGATCCTGGAGCGCTTCAAGTACACCTCCAGCGATTCCATCACCGTCGAGATGCTGGCCCGGCTGTTCAACCTGCGCCGCATCGTGATCGGCGAGGCGGTGTACATGAACGAGGGCAGCGACCAGATGGTGGACGCCTGGGGCAATGCGGCCGTGCTGGCCTACGTGCCCGAGCAGGTGAGTTCCCGGGCGGAGCCGTCCTTCGGCTACACCTACACCCTGGAAAGCCACCCGATCGTCGAGGAGCCCTACAACGAGCGCAACGCCAAGAGCTGGATCTATCCGGTGACCTACGAGCGCTCCCCGGTGCTCTCCGGCATCGAGTCCGGCTTCCTGATCCAGGACGTGGCCGCGCTGTAATCCACTGAGGCCCGCTGCGGCGGGCCTCTGATCCGACGAGGTGAGTATGAAATTTCCAGTGAAAGAGGCATTGCGCTGCAACGGCAAGACCCACCGCCCACCCGCCGAGGTGGAGCTGGACGTGGAGAAGGACGCCCAGGAGATCGAGCGCCTGGTCCGCAAGGGTGTGATCGGTGACGTGCGCGCTGCGTCCGAGGGTGACGCCCAGGCGAAAGCGGAGGCGGAAGCCAAAGCGAAGGCCGAGGCGGACGCCAAAGCCAAGGCAGACCAGGAAGCGAAGCCGAAGGCGGCCGGCAAGACCACCACCAAGGCCAAGGGGTAAGCCATGTACGCCAGCGTAACCGACCTGATCGAGCGATTCGGCGAGACGGAGATCGTCGAGCTGACCGACCTGGAGCACACCGGGGCGGTGGACGAGGCCATGGCCGAGCAGGCCCTGACCGATGCCACGTCCGAGATTGACGGTTATCTGGCGGCCCGCTACCGCCTGCCGGTGACGGACACGCCCCGGCTGCTGTCGCTGCTGTGCACGGACATTGCCCGGTACCGGCTGCAGACGCACGTAACCACCGACCAGGCGCGCCAGCGCTACGAGGACGCAGTGGCGAAGCTGAAGGCGATCGCCCGGGGCGAGATCAACCTGCCCCTGGACACGCCGCCGCCGGCCAGCGCCGAACCGCGCGTGGTGTCCGGCTCCGGCCGGACCTTCGATAAAGACACGTTGCGGGGCTACTGATGATTGCCGAAGCCGAGGACGCGATCGTCGCCGCCATCCAGGAAGCCCTGGGGCAGACGGTGCAGACCGTCGAGACCCTGCCTGGCCCTTGGGACCAGGACGCCCTGGCGCTGGCCTTTCGCAAGATGCCAGGGGTGTGGGTGTACTTCGACGGCGGCAACCCTGGCCGTGGCCGTGGCCGTTTGTCGGCCCGCTTTCTGGTGTACGCGGTGACCAGCCACGCCAGCGGCGGCAAGGCCAGGCAGCGCGGCAACAGCCGCCAGATCGGCGCCTACGAGATCGTGGAGCGGGTGGTGCCCACCCTGGACCAGCAGCCGGCCGCCCAGTTGGGCAGCCTGCGGTTCGACGGGCTGCGGGTGCTGACCCCGGCCAGCGCCCAGCGCAAGGGCGTGGCCGTCTACGAGATGGCGTTCGGCCTGGAGATGGCCTTCCCGGCGCCGCGCGACCTGGCCGACCTGGCGGACTTCGCCATCTACAGCGCCACCCACGAGGTGGGCGATGGCCCAGCCACCGAGAGCTACACCGACATTCCAACGGGTAACGAGGAGACATGACCTTGAGCGTTCAAAAGAGTAAGCGATACATCAAGCCGGCCCGCGAGGGCCTGGTGGTGCGCCAGCCGAAGAATGGCCGCCCGCTGCCCGCCGAGGGTGCCGAGGTGGACTGGAGCGGGTACTGGGTGCGCCGCAAGGCGGAGGGTTCGATCGTCGAAGCCAAGCCACCGACCAAGACCAAGGCCCAGGCGAAGCCGGCGGCCGCTGACCAGAAGGAGGCTGACTAATCATGATCAGTTCCACTGTATTCAATGAGATCCCGGCCTCCCTGCGTGTGCCGGGCTGGTATATCGAGTTCGACAACCGCCTGGCGGGTAACGCCGTGTTCATGGGCAAGCTGCTGGTCATGGGCCAGAAGCTGGCCGGCGGCAGTCAGGAGCCCGGCAGCCTGGTACGCGTGACCAGCAAGGAGGAGGCCGACGAGCTGTTCGGGCGGGGGTCGATGCTGGCGGAGATGATGCGCGCCATCAAGGACGTGGACCTCTACACCGAGACCTGGGCGATCGCCCTGGACGACGCCGCGCTTGCGGTGAAAGCCGAGGGCTCTATCGACGTGACCGACGGCCCGACCAACACCCGGCCGCTGGCGCTGTACATCGCCGGCCGGCGCGTATGGGTGGAGATGACTGGAGGTGACGAGCCGCAGGCGGTGGCCGAGGCGATTGTGGATGCGGTGAACACCGATGACCGGGTGCCGGTAACGGCGGCGATCGACGGTGTGACGCCCAGCAAGGTGCTGCTGACCAGCCGTTGGGGTGGCGAGACCGGCAACGACATCGACCTGCGCGACAGCGTCAAAGGCGAGCAGCGCCCGGCGGGGCTGGTAGCGACCTACACCCAGCCCACCGGCGGCGCGGTCAACCCGGAGATGGACCCGGTGATCGCGGCCATGGGCAGCGAGTGGTGGAACTGGGTGTGCCTGCCCTACACCGACACGGTGAGCCTGGAGGCCATCGAGGGCGAGCTGTCCGACCGCTACGGTCCCATGCGCCAGATCGGCGGGCGGGCCTTCGCGGCCTACCGGGGCACGCATAGCGAGGTGGCCACGCTGGGCAACGGCCGCAACTCGCCGCACCTGACGGTGATGGGTACCAACCTGGCGCCCAGCCCCACCTGGTTGTGGGCGGCGACCAACGCCATCGTGGCGGCCAAGTCCCTGGGTATCGACCCGGCCCGGCCGCTGCAGCGGCTGACCATGCCCGGGCTGATTCCGCCGGCGGAGGATCTGCGCTGGAACGATGCCGAGCGCAATCTGCTGCTGTTCGATGGCATCGCCACTTACACCGTGGCGAGCGACGGCAGCGTGCAGATCGAGCGCCAGATCACCACGTACCAGGAGAACGCCAGCGGCGTGGCCGACGACAGTTATCTGGACATCAACACGCCGGAGACCCTGGAGCGCATCCGCTTCGAGCAGATCAGCCTGTTCGCGCAGAAGTACCCGCGCCACAAGCTGGCCGCTGACGTGGACCGGGAGTTCTACGACCCGAGCCAGCCGATTATGACGCCGAAGGTGGCCCGCACCGAACTGCTGAACCTTTACCGGCTGACGCTGATGGGCGCCTATGGCTGGACGCGGGACTACGCCGGCTATGCCGAGAGCCTGCGGGCCAATATCGACCCGAGCGACCCAAGCCGCCTGAACGTGATGGACTCGCCGATGCTGATCGGTCAGTACCGCGTGCATGCGCAACAGACCCAGTTCCGTCGCTGATAAGCTGCGGATAACCACCCGTTAACAGGAGGGTAAACACCCATGAGCGGACGAATCACCGGGGTGGCCACCATTCGCGTGGATGGCCAGGAATACCCAACGGAGCGCGGCGCGACCCTGAACCCAGGCGGCGTGAACCGCGCCACCAAGATGGCCGGCAAGCGCGTTTACTTCAACGAGGAGCCGGTGGCGCCGACGCTGCAGGCGACGGTGCTGCACACCGAGGAGCTGGACATCATCGAGATCGGCAAGATCCGCGATGCCACCGTGCTGTTCGAGTGCGACAACGGCCAGGACTACATGCTGACCGGGGCTTTTGTGACCGAGACAGCGGAACTCAACAGCGGCGAAGGCCAGATCCGGCTGAACATGGCCGCCCGCACTTGCGAGAGGGTTTAACGCATGAGCATCGAAGCGATCTATTCCGCCAGCGACGACATCGACCTGACCGACGAGGAGCTGGCGCGCATCGAGGACACCGGCGACAGCATCCAGGTGGCGCTTTCCGAGCCGCTGACCTTCACGGCCAGCAAGCTGGATGGCGAGCGCACCCTGGAGGTGCTGACCCTGCCCAAGAAGGTCAAGGGCAAGCACCTGAAGGCGCTGGACAAGGCCGAAGGTGAGATGGGCAAGTCCATGGCACTGGTGGCCAAGCTGGCCAATATCCCGCCGCATGCCTGCGACGAGATGGACGGGCGCGACATCGTGCTGTGCCTGGAAGCCATGAAGCCTTTTTTGCCACGACCCCCGCGGACTGGGCGGCGCTAGTCCGCACCGTGGCGGTGGCGTTTACGGGCTTCAACCCGGAGACGCTGTTGGAGATGGACATGGAGGACCTGGAGTGGTGGTACCACCAGGCGGAGCAACTGGCCGAGGAGATGAAACAGCATGGCTAACATGGTGACCAGTGTTGTCATGGAGCTGGTGGACCGGGTGACACGCCCGGTTCGCCGCATCCAGCGCACGCTCTCCGGCCTGTCGCAACGGGCCGGGCTGGACCGCCTGGCGTCTTCCGCCCGTCGCGTGGGGCAGTCCCTGGGCAATGTGGTGGAGCGCGCCCGGGGGCTGGGTCAGCGGCTGTTATGGATGGGGGGCATTACCGCCGGCGCGGCCTGGGGTACGGAACGCCTGGTGTCGGGTGTCACCGACCTGGGCAACGAGGTGCGCAACGCCGCCGAGCGAGTGAGCGTGGGCACCACCTGGCTGCAGGAATGGCAGTACGTCGGCAAGCAGTTCGGGGTGCAGAACGACGCCCTGGTGGACGGCCTGAAGGAGTTGGGCCTGCGTGCGGACGAGTTCGTGGTGACCGCCGGCGGCCCGGCTGCCGAGGCATTCGGGCGGTTGGGTATCAGCATCGACGACCTGCGCAAGACCGGCGGCGACACCGCCACCATGTTCGACCTGGTGCGTTCACGCCTGGGTGACCTGGAGAACGACGCCGCCCGGCAGCGGGTGATGGACGAGATCTTCGGCGGCCAGGGTGCGGAGCAGATGGTGGAGATGCTGCAGGCCAGCCGCGAGGAGATCGAGGCCATGATGCGCACCGCCCACGACAAGGGCGCCATCCTGACCGAGGAGGAGATCAACAACAGCCGCGCGTATACCCGCCAGATGGGCGACCTGCGCACCGTGCTGTTCGGCATTCAGACCGCCGTGGTAGGCGAGCTGCTGCCGGCCATCAACAACTGGATCGAGCGCATGGGTGCCCTGGGTCAGGCCAACCGCGAGGCCATCGCCACCGACATCGTGGACAGCATCCGCGACGTGTGGCGGGGCATGCGAATGGTAGGCGCGGCGGTGTCCTGGGCGGCTGACCTGGTGGGCGGTTACGGCAATCTTATTGTTTGGCTGGCTGCCCTGATGGGCGGCCGTTTGCTCCTGGCAATCGGCAGCACCGTTGTGTCGCTGTACCGCATGGGCGCAGCTATAGCCACCAGTGCGGTCACCGTTATCCCCATGCTGGTGCGTGGCCTACTTACAGCAGGCGGGGCGGCGCTGACCTTTGCGGGGCGTATCGGCGGTGCCTTGGTTGCCTCCCTGGCTTCTATGGCGCGGGGTTTAGTCGCCTTGGCGACCCGCGCAGTGCCCGCTGCTATTGCTGGGATTCGCGCCCTGTCGCTGGCCCTGCTGACAACCCCGATCGGCTGGATCATTAGCGGCGTGGCGGCCCTGGCCGGCGCGGTGTATCTGATCTACCGCAACTGGGACGGTATCGCCGAGTGGTTCGGCAACCTGTGGCAGGGGGTCAAGGGCTTCTTCAGCCGGGGCGCCGGCGAGATCGCGGCGGACCTGGTGGCCTGGACGCCGGCCGGGCTGATCTATCGGCATTGGGGCGGTATCACCGAATGGTTCAGCGGCATGTGGGGTGGCATCAAGGGCTATTTCAGCCAGGGCATCGGCCAGGTGGCCAAGGATCTGCTGGCGTTTAGTCCGGCGGCGCTGCTGATGAAGGGTATCGACGCGGTGTTCGAGTTGTTCGGCGCCCGCCCGCTGACCGAGATGGGCCAGGAGTGGATCGGCGGACTGTGGGATGGGGTCAGCGCCCAGTGGTCGAACCTGACCGGCTGGCTGTCTGAGCGCATCACCGGGCTGATCGAGTGGATGCCGGACTGGGTGAAGGATCGCCTGGGGATTGGTGGCATGGAGGCGCCAATGCCGACCGGCGCGCCGGTGGCAGAGAATCGCCGGGGCGCAATGCCTGGACCGCAGCGTGCCGATGTGGGTGGCGAGTTACGGATCGTGGTGGATTCTGAGGGGCGGCCCCGCGTGACGGAGGCGCGCCGCAACGGGGGCATGGATTTCGATGTGGAGTCGGGTGTGCTGGGGGTGGCGCCGTGAGCTTAGCCCTTGTCTTTGGCGGGCAGATCGCCGTCGGCAATGCGATCGGTGGCGGCCTGCTGGGTGATTCCCGTATAGGCCCCGCCCATGACTATCAGCCCCGCCGCCAGGTACACGCCCCAGTGGGCTTCCGGCACGAAATACGCCAGAGCACTGCCGGCAGCGACGCCGGATACGACGCCGATCAAGGACGCTTTTTCAGTGGTTTTCATGGTGTTCTCCCTTTTTATTCATGCGTGAACAGGAGCGTAGCACATGACCTGGCGTGACCGCATCGACCCCGAGCTGGCGGGCTCCTATCGCGGTGTGCGCTTCCACGTGGAGCGCTCCGACACTACGGGCGGCCGCCGCTGGCTGATCCATGAGTACCCGCGCCGCGACCGGCCCTACGCCGAGGACATGGGCCGCAAGGCCCGCGAGTGGCGCCTGTCGATGTTCGTGGCGGGCGACGATTACGACCGCCAGCGCGATGCCCTGATCGAAGCCCTGGACGCGCCGGGCGCGGCCACACTGGTGCACCCGTATCTGGGCAGCTTCAAGGCGGTGGCCAGCGACGTGCGCTGGAGCGAGAGCACCCGTGATGGCGGCGTGTGCAGCTTCCAGGTGACCTTTGCCGAGGGCGGCGAGGAGGCCTACCCGGCCACCACGGTGGACACCCGGCGCGAGGTGCGCCAGGCGGCGGACCTGTTCGAGGAGGAACTGAGCCAGGACTTTGCCGACAAGTGGAGCGTGGAGGGCCTGCTGGGATGGTCGCTGGTGGCGGTGGAGCGCGACCTGGCGGCGGTGGTGCGAGACATCGAGGACGTGGTGGGCGGCATTGCTGACCAGGTGGCCGAGCAGATCCGCGCGCCGATGAACATGGTGGGCATCGTGCTGGGCGGCTACAACCGCCTGCGTGGCGCGGTGCTGCGACCGATAAATGCCCTGGACCTGTACAGCGGCGGCACCATCCTGGGCAATAAGGACACCGAGGGCGGCGGCCGCGTGCTGCTGACCCCGGGCACCCCGACCCGTGCGGCCCGGCTGATGCTGGATACCGGCACCAGCAGCGACAGCGTGACCCCGCCGACGGCGGACACGCCCGAGCGTATCCAGCGGGCACAGAACACCGTCGCGGCCCGGCAACTGAACGGCCGGGCGGCGACCCTGGCGGCGGCGCGCCTGGTGGCGGACACGGACTGGATGAGCCGGCAGGACGCCGTGGCGGCCGGCGCCGACACCCTGGCGCTGATCGACGCCCAGATGACCACCGACGAGGCAATCACCGACAGCGTGTACGCGTCGCTGGTGGATTTGCGGGCAGCGGTTTCCGAGGACTTGCGCACCCGGGCAGTGGCGCTGCCGGGGCTGATCAGCCATACGCCGCAGACGACACTGCCGGCGCTGGTGGTGGCCCACCGGCTGTATGGCGACGCCACCCGGGCGGACGAGATCACGGTGCGCAACGACGCCCGCCACCCCGGTGCCCTGCGCGGCGGGATCGCGCTGGAGGTGCTGAGTGAGTAAGCGCGAGCCAGTAGTGCTGCAGATCGGCAGCCAGCGCCACCAGGGCTGGCAGGAAGTACGCATTCGCCTGTCCCTGGAACAGATCGCCGACAGCTTCGAGCTGACCCTGACCGAGCGCTGGGCCGACTCCGGCCTGGTGCGCCCGGTGACGCCGGGCGAAGCCTGCACGGTGCACGTGGGTGACGAGCTGGTGGTGACCGGCTACCTGGACGAGGTGCTGCCCGACTACGACGCGACCAGCCACACCATCGCGGCCAGCGGCCGGAGCAAGGCGTCGGACCTGATCGACTGCAGCGGCAAGGATCAGCGCTTCGACGGACAGACCCTGCTGCAGATCGCGACCACCCTGGCCGAGCCCTACGGCATCGAGGTGATCGACACGGTGGGTGCGGACAAGCCCTTCCGGGAGTTTGCCCTGGAGGATGGCCAGCCGATCGCCGAGGCCATCGAGCGGGCGGCGCAGATCCGTGGCGCTCGCATTGTCAGCGATGCCGAGGGCCGTCTGGTGATTGTGCACGCGGTGCAGCGGGAGATCCGCACGCCGCTGGAGCTGGGCGGGAATATCCGCAAGGGCTCCGGGGCGTTCAGCGACCGCGACCGCTTTTACACCTACATCGTGGAGGGGCAGACGCCCGGTACCGATTCCTGGAACGGCGAGGACGCCGCCGGCCCCCGGGGCGAAGCGACCGACCCGCGTGTGCGCAAGCCGCGCACCACCTTGATCGTGTGCGACACCCCGGCGGACCCCGCCGACTGCAAGACCCGGGCAGAGCTGGAGGCGCGCATGCGCTGGGCCAAAGGCCGAGGCGTGACCTACACCGTGGGCACCTGGCGGCATGAACAGGGCGTGTGGCGCCCGGGCGACCTGGCGCAGGTGCGGGACGCTTACCTGGGGCTGAATGAACAGATGTTGATCAGCGATGTGCAGCTGATCGAGAGCAACGAGGGGCGCACCGCCGAGCTGCGCGTGGCCCCGCCGGCGGCCTTTGAGCCAGTGCCGGTACCGGAGCCGCAGGCCGAGGGTGGCAGCGGCGACCAGGCAACCGGCTGGGTGGTGATGTAATGGCTGATCAACGACGTACCTGGCAGCGCCTCATGGGGCCGGTGTGGCGGCGCATCCGCCTGCTGGTTTCCCGTGGCGTGCTGAAGTTGGTGGACGACAGCCTGAAGCTGCAAGGCGTGCAGGTGTCGCTGCTGGGTGGCGAGCCCGCGTGGGCCGAGCGCTTCCAGGAGTACGGCTACACCAGCCACCCGCACCCGGGGGCCGAGGCGATTGTGGCGGCTGTGGGCGGTGCCCGGGCGCACCTGGTGGCGCTGGCGGTGGACGACCGCCGGTACCGGGTGAAGGAGCTGGCCCAGGGCGAGGTGGCCATTTACGACGACCTGGGCAACGTGATCGTGTTCAAGCGCGACAAGATCCAGGTGCAGGCGGTGCAACACCTGGAGGTGACCGCGCCAACCTGTCACATCACGGCGACCACGACCCACGACGGCAACGTGACCATCAACGGCAACCTGGTGGTGAACGGTACGGGCGCCTTCACCGACGCGCTGTCTTCGGCGACTTCCGTGGCCGATCCGAAGGGCACCATGCAGGGCATCCGCGACACCTACAACGGGCACAACCACCCGGGCGACTCCGGCGGCACGACCGGCGCGCCTAACCAGGGGATGGGCTGATGGATATTGCATTGAGATTCGACCCCGGCGCCAAGCGCTTCGACCTGGACATCCAGGGCGGCGACCTGGCGACCGACGAGGGACTGGAAACGGCGGTGATTCTGTCGCTGTTCACTGATCGGCGCGCCCTGGAAGAGGACCGGCTGCCGGATGGCACCGGCGACCGGCGGGGCTACTGGGCGGACGCCTACAACGACCGGCCGCATGGCTCCCGCCTGTGGTTGCTGCACCGGGAAAAGGAGCAGGACGAGGTGCTGCGCCGCGCCCAGGTGTATGCCGAGGAGGCGCTGGCCTGGCTGACCGAGGACGAGGTGGCCGAGGCCGTGGAGGTGGAGGCGTGGCACATGCGGCGCGACACCCTGGGCCTGCGGGTGGTGATTCGGCGCGGCGATCGCTCGCTGCTGGAACGGCAATACGACTATGTGTGGCGAAACGCTGCATAACGGAGGAATAAATGGCGTTTAGACGGCCTTCACTACCGGAGCTTTTGGGGCGAGTGGATCAGGATCTGCTGTCCCGGCTGCCGGGCGCCCAGGCGGCGCTGGCTACCCGACTGACCAAGGCCCTGGCGACCAGCCAGGCTGGGGTGACGCACGGGCTTTATGGCTACCTGCAGTGGCTGGAGCGTCAGCTGTTCCCGGAGACCTGCGACGACGAGCTGCTGCACCTGCACAGCGCGGGCGTGCCCCGCCGCCAGGCGGCCAAGGCCACCGGCGAGGTGGCGTTCGAGGGCAGCGACGGCGCGGTGATCGTCGAGGCTACGCGGCTGCAGCTGGATGGCCAGGAGTATGAGACCACCGAGGAGGCGGTGATCGGCGGCGCGACTGCCACGGCGACCATTGAGGCGCTGGAGGCGGGTCTGGCTGGTGATCAGGACGACGGCGCGGAGCTGCGCCTGGTGTCGCCGCTGTCCGGGGTGTCTACGGCGGCCGTGGTGGGTGCCGATGGCATCCGGGGCGGCGCTGACCTGGAGGCGCACAGCAGCTGGCGTGATCGCATTTTGCTGCGCCGGGCGCGGGTGCCGCGCGGCGGGGCCGAGGGTGACTGGGAAGGTTGGGCGCTGGAGGTGCCGGGCGTGACCCGTGCCTGGGAGGACCCGAGGGGTATGGGGCCGGGTTCGGTGGTGATCCGCGTCATGGCGGACGATGCCAGCGACGGCCCGCTGCCCTCGCAGCAGCTGCTGGACGCGGTGCTGGACTACATCAAGGGCCGCCGGAACGTGCAGGCCCAGGTGTACGTGGTGGCGCCGGATACCCAGGCGTTCGCGCCGGAGCTGATCGTGACGCCGGACACCGAGGAGGTGCGCAGCGCCGCCGCCCAGGCTCTGGCCGACCTGGTGGAGCGCGAGGGCGAGCCGGGCGGCACCCTGCTGATTTCCCGCATCCGCGCGGCGATCAGCCTGGCGCCTGGCGTGGAGGACTACGACCTGCAGTCGCCCACCGCTGACGTGACCCACGCCACGGGCGTGCTGCCGATCTGGGGAGGGGTGACATGGGTGCAGAGCTGACGGGCGCCGACTATCGCGGGCTGCTGTTCAGCCTGCTGCCGCCGGGCATGGTCTGGCCGACCGAGCCGGAGAGCAACCTGCAGCGGCTGCTGGACGGTTCCGCCCAGGAGTTCGCGCGGGTGGATGGCCGGGCCTTGGAGCTGCTGGCCGAGGCGGACCCGCGCCAGGCCGACGCGCTGTTTCCCGAGTGGGAGCGCAGCTACAGCCTGCCCAGCGAGTGCGCGCCCACCGAGCAGAGCTTGACCGATCGCCGTGTGGCGCTGATCGGGCGAATTGTCGGCCGAGGCGGCATGCGCCAGCAGGATTACACCGACCTGGCCGAGGGGCTGGGCTACGAGGGCGCGCAGATCATCGAGCACCGCGAGGCGACCATGGAGTTGGCCGCCGGTGCCGGTACGCGGGGCGCGGAGATCGGCGACCCGATGAACGGTGAGGACTGGCTGTGGGCGTGGGACGTGCTGGTGCCGAATGGCGTGGTGCGTGTGGCTGAGGTTGGCGCGTCGGAGATTGGCGACCCGCTGCGGAGTTGGGGCGATCAGCTGGTGGAGTGCGCGCTGCACGAAGCCGCGCCGTCCTGGTTGATTTTGAACGTGGGCTATCAGGAGGCTTAACGATGGAGAAGGTAAGCGCCTTCACCGAGCGGACCACATCCGAAGGTGAGTGGAGAAACGGAGACCCGGCCAGCAACGTCCGAGCGACGCCCATGCTGGCCGATTATTTCAACATGCTGCAGCGCGAGCTGCTGAACGTCCTGGCCGATGCCGGCATCAACGCCGACATCCAGGACGAGACCCAGCTGGCAGCAGCTATCAACGCGATCGCCGATCGCCGCGCGGTCAGCCGCGTGGACGGTGTGGCGGTCATTACCGTGGAGGAAGCATAAATGCAGGGAGTACCCCGCTATGGCCTGCGCACGCGGGCCGACTATGACCTGCTGCAGGGCCTGGCCACCCAGGGCGAGATCCGCCCCCAGGGCGTGGCCACGCTCAAGCGGCACCTGGAGGGCCTGCTGGCTGGCCGGTTCACCTACGTCTACGACCGGGATCTGGCCGACGGCGAGAGCCCGGACGGCGATATGCCCGACTACCGCGTGCTGAACGTGGAGGACGAGGAGGCCGGCACCACCCGGCGCGTGCAGATGCAGCGCATCGAGAGCCCGCAGGCGGAGATCTTCCGGCTGGGCTTCACGGTGGCAGAGGTCGAACAAGCAATCACTGATCTGGAGGCTGTCTGATGGTCCAGCGGACTTATGCAATCCCCGCCCAGGGGGCGGGACACTTCGAGCTGATGGGGGCGATCGAGGCGTCCGGCGCCATGCGCCTGGACGTGCCCGAAGGCATCCTGAACATCGGTGGTAACGGCAAGGGCTACGTGCTGGAGCCGCTGACCGACTGGGACCCCACGGCCGTGGCCAACCAGGACGGGTCGCTGGATGCGCTGGCCCTGGGTGACGACGTGTACCTGTACGCGGTGCAGAGCGACGACGGCCGCGCCGGCCTGATCGCCAGCACCAACATCACCGTGCCCGGCGGCTACACCAGCGCCAACAGCCGCAAGATCGGCGGCTTCCACTACGGCCGCGTGCGCACCGTGGCCGAGCGCTACGACACCGGCATCACCCCGGCCACGCAGATCGTGCCCAACAGCGTGTGGGACCTGAAGCACCGCCCGACCTGTGACCCCACCGGCATGGTGGAGGTGGTCCCCGGCAAGCTGTGGGTGGACATCTACCTGGCCAGCGAGGGCAGCGGCACCTGGCCGGAGAACATCCCGGTGAGCCGCTACGGCGTGCCGCCGATCAAGGACGACATCTACGCCCGCTCCGACTTCCATCTGCTGGCCCGCAATGCTGGCAAGCGCATTCCCGGCGCCGAGGAGTTCCTGACTTACGCCGAGGGTGCGCCCCAGGGCAACGACGCCAACAACGATACTGCATGGAGCGCGACCACCAACACCGGCCCGACCAACACCGGAGCGGTGGCCAAGGCGGTCTCCATGTTCAACGTGGTGGACGCGGCCGGGAACCTGTGGGAATGGCTGGATGACCACTACGACCTGGGCATAGAAAACCGCGCTCTCTGGAGCACTGCCATTGTTGACGTCGGTAAGGATGCCGCCTTCGCTCGCGGGCAGGCGTATACGTACGTCTATGGCGCCAGCGATGCGTCCTCTTGGCGCTCCGTCATCGGCGGCGGGCGGTTCGGCCGCGGCGTGTACTGCGGTTCGCGGTGCCTGATCTCCGACGCGGGTCCGTGGCGCGCGGTTGGCAGTGTCGGGCTGCGCTGCGTCTGTGACGCCCTGTGACCATGACTCCTGAAAAGGCCCCGCGACAGCGGGGTCTGGTTATCGTCAACAAGGCCGAGCGGCTGATCATCGACCTGGGGGCGCACATCGACAAGATCCCGAAACACCAGCGCTACCGCTACGCCATACGGCTAGAGGACGAGCTGTGGGAGTTGGTGCGGCGCCTGATCGAGGCAGCCATGAGCAACCAGAAAAGCAAGGTTTACCGTGCAGATGAACCAGCTGGCAGCAGCTATCAACGCGATCGCCGATCGCCGCGCGGTCAGCCGCGTGGACGGTGTGGCGGTCATTACCGTGGAGGAAGCATAAATGCAGGGAGTACCCCGCTATGGCCTGCGCACGCGGGCCGACTATGACCTGCTGCAGGGCCTGGCCACCCAGGGCGAGATCCGCCCCCAGGGCGTGGCCACGCTCAAGCGGCACCTGGAGGGCCTGCTGGCTGGCCGGTTCACCTACGTCTACGACCGGGATCTGGCCGACGGCGAGAGCCCGGACGGCGATATGCCCGACTACCGCGTGCTGAACGTGGAGGACGAGGAGGCCGGCACCACCCGGCGCGTGCAGATGCAGCGCATCGAGAGCCCGCAGGCGGAGATCTTCCGGCTGGGCTTCACGGTGGCAGAGGTCGAACAAGCAATCACTGATCTGGAGGCTGTCTGATGGTCCAGCGGACTTATGCAATCCCCGCCCAGGGGGCGGGACACTTCGAGCTGATGGGGGCGATCGAGGCGTCCGGCGCCATGCGCCTGGACGTGCCCGAAGGCATCCTGAACATCGGTGGTAACGGCAAGGGCTACGTGCTGGAGCCGCTGACCGACTGGGACCCCACGGCCGTGGCCAACCAGGACGGGTCGCTGGATGCGCTGGCCCTGGGTGACGACGTGTACCTGTACGCGGTGCAGAGCGACGACGGCCGCGCCGGCCTGATCGCCAGCACCAACATCACCGTGCCCGGCGGCTACACCAGCGCCAACAGCCGCAAGATCGGCGGCTTCCACTACGGCCGCGTGCGCACCGTGGCCGAGCGCTACGACACCGGCATCACCCCGGCCACGCAGATCGTGCCCAACAGCGTGTGGGACCTGAAGCACCGCCCGACCTGTGACCCCACCGGCATGGTGGAGGTGGTCCCCGGCAAGCTGTGGGTGGACATCTACCTGGCCAGCGAGGGCAGCGGCACCTGGCCGGAGAACATCCCGGTGAGCCGCTACGGCGTGCCGCCGATCAAGGACGACATCTACGCCCGCTCCGACTTCCATCTGCTGGCCCGCAATGCTGGCAAGCGCATTCCCGGCGCCGAGGAGTTCCTGACTTACGCCGAGGGTGCGCCCCAGGGCAACGACGCCAACAACGATACTGCATGGAGCGCGACCACCAACACCGGCCCGACCAACACCGGAGCGGTGGCCAAGGCGGTCTCCATGTTCAACGTGGTGGACGCGGCCGGGAACCTGTGGGAATGGCTGGATGACCACTACGACCTGGGCATAGAAAACCGCGCTCTCTGGAGCACTGCCATTGTTGACGTCGGTAAGGATGCCGCCTTCGCTCGCGGGCAGGCGTATACGTACGTCTATGGCGCCAGCGATGCGTCCTCTTGGCGCTCCGTCATCGGCGGCGGGCGGTTCGGCCGCGGCGTGTACTGCGGTTCGCGGTGCCTGATCTCCGACGCGGGTCCGTGGCGCGCGGTTGGCAGTGTCGGGCTGCGCTGCGTCTGTGACGCCCTGTGACCATGACTCCTGAAAAGGCCCCGCGACAGCGGGGTCTGGTTATCGTCAACAAGGCCGAGCGGCTGATCATCGACCTGGGGGCGCACATCGACAAGATCCCGAAACACCAGCGCTACCGCTACGCCATACGGCTAGAGGACGAGCTGTGGGAGTTGGTGCGGCGCCTGATCGAGGCAGCCATGAGCAACCAGAAAAGCAAGGTTTACCGTGCAGATGAACAGGTCCGCTATATCCATTCCCTGCTGCGCCATGCCGCCGAGCGCAAGCTCCTGGGCATCAAGCGCGTCGGGGATGCATCAACACAGCTGTCCGAAATCGGCGCCATGATTGGCGCCTGGCGGCAGCGACTCGGGGCCTGATTCCGTTTAAGGGTGGGTCGGGTTTCGACGCTCTTGGCGCTCCTTCATCGGCGGCGGGCAATTCGACAACGGCGTGTACTGCGGTTCGCGGTGCCTGAACTCCAACGCGAATCCGTGGAACGCGAATGGCAATGTCGGGCTGCGCTGCGTCTGTGACCACCAATATCAGAGAGGGCAGCGACGGAGTCGCTGTCACCTGAGATCCCTAACAGGGGGTCAGCCGATCCATCCTGGTCCCGCCCCGGCGGGCCGAACACGATAGCCCGGGCGGCGCGACTAGCGAAAGCGAAAGTCCCGCCCGGACGCCCTCACTAAATGGACATCCAATGGGAAGCAAGAAAAAGAACCTGATTGACCAGATCATCGACTGGGGCAACCTGCTGGAGGCGCACCGACTGGCGCGGCGCGGTAAGCGCGACCGCCGCGAGGTGGCGACCTTCGAAACGAATCTATGGGAGGAGCTGGGCGCGCTCCAGATGGAGCTGCTGTGGGGCACCTACCGCCCCGGCCGCTACCGCTCCTTTGTGGTGTACGAGCCGAAGCGGCGCGAGATCCTGGCGGCGCCGTATCGGGACCGGGTGGCACAGCATGCCATCTGTAATATCTGCGGCCCGATCTGGGACCGGGCCATGATCTTCGATAACTACGCCTGTCGAGTTGGCAAGGGCACCCATGTGGGCGCCGATCGCGTGGAGAAGTGGCTGCGCGGCATGGTGGCCACCGGCGACACCTGGGTGCTGAAAATGGATGTCAGCAAGTATTTCTTCTCTATCCGGCATGACCTGGCCAAGGCGGTGATCCGCGACCGCATCCGCTGCGAGGCCACCCTACGGGTGCTGGATGCCATCATCGACAGCACGGCGGACCCGTCCGATCCCGACCCGGTAGGCATTCCCGTGGGCAACCTGACCAGCCAGTGGATCGCCAACCTGGTGGGCAACCGAATCGACCAGTGGGCCAAGCGCGACCTGCGCCTGCGCCGGTATGCCCGCTACATGGACGACATGGTGGTGCTGGTGCGCACCAAGGACGAGGCCCTGGCGCTGCGCCAGGCGTTCGATGACAAGCTGGCCAGCATGGGTATGCGGTTCAGCAAGGCCAGCGTGCTGCCGGCCAGCCGGGGCGTGAACTTCCTGGGCTACCGGATATGGCCCCACAAGCGCCTGCTGCGCAAGGACTCAGTGCAGCGCATGAAGCGCCGGATGCGAGAGATGGAGTGGCAGTACGCCAGGGGCCTGATCAGCCCGGCGGAGATCCGCCAGCGCATCGCCTCCTGGGTGGCTCATGCGAACCACGCGGACAGCGAAACGATCCGCCGACGGGTGCTGGGAAGTGTGGTGTTTAAGCGGGTGGTAAAAGACGATTAAAAGGGCGAGAATCCGAGGTTGCAAACCTAGTGGCGCGGTGTCTCATTCAATTTGGCGCGCTACAATCAGCATGGTCATTAGTGGATCAACACGCTTTCGGCCAACGTCTAATTGCGGCTATCACGTACGTCACGCACGCCTTGGCGCACGGGAAGGTAGCAGTTGTGTCGGAATTCAGGAACAAAAG
>Ga0208412_1000211_pt1 | contig 36861 bp, 35 predicted proteins | sample AntDeeMetag02WF4_FD_184758 | JGI IMG/M metagenome (GOLD analysis project Ga0208412, IMG submission 184758) | Saline lake microbial communities from Deep Lake, Antarctica - Antarctic Deep Lake Metagenome 02WF4 (SPAdes) (version 2) | ecosystem: Environmental > Aquatic > Non-marine Saline and... | reverse complement strand
CTTCAACAGTTAATTTAAAAGTGGATAACTCAGTAAAGTGGTTGCTCAATGGAGCTCAACCCACAGACACTGCGCGCAACCTTCTTTCCAACAAAGGGGTGATGCTTAAAAAACACTTGACAATGGGCGTGAATAAAGGCGCCATTTCCCAGGACGACGCCGATAAAAAGTTTGACGCTTGGGTAGCCGATAAAGAAGGCAAATTAACCGCTGAAAAGGAAGAAACCAAAAAAGAGGAAGAGGAAGCCAAGGAAAAGGCCCTTGCCGAAGAGCGTGAAGTCGCTGAAAAACGTGAGGAAGAAGAGCGAAAAGCGAAAGAAGAATACCGCAAAGCTCAAGAAGAAACCGAAGCAGCTGCCAAAACCGATGAAAGCGAGCCTGAGGCAAACGTGGACAAAGAGGTTGAGCAAGAAACTGCTGAGGAAGCTAAAGCGGAAGAAAAGAAAAAAGAAGACTAAACACTTCTCTGCACGATGCGAAAAGACGCGTGTTTTTATTTGGGCAAAATCACTGGAAAATTTGGTTTTAAAGGTGAATTGCTCATAAAATTGGACACTGACGATCCGCATCTTTATGAACAGCAGGAATCAATTTACGTTGAAATCAACCGTAAATTGGTTCCTTTTTTTATTGAAGAAAGCCAGCTTCAAAAAAGTTTTTTACTTCGCGTAAAATTTGAAGATGTTGACGATGGCGAGCAAGCACGTCCACTAATTGAAAAAGCAGTTTATCTTCCACTCAAAGAACTTCCCGAACTCGGTGAAGGTCAGTTTTACTTTCATGAAGTGATCGGTTTTCAAGCTTTCGAAAAAGAAGCTGGGAATATCGGGACAATCCAAGCGGTCAACGATCACAGTCCACAAACTTTTTTTGTTATTGATTTTCAGGGAAGGGAAATCCTCATTCCCTTGAGCGATAAATTTATCTCTGAAATTGATAAGAATGCCCAAAAAATTTATTTTGAACTTCCAGATGGCTTTCTGGATATGTACCTTTCTGAAGAATAAACTTTAGCATTCCTGCAATGGCCAATATTTTTAATTTTAAGGAATTTAGTATTCAGCAGGACCGCTGCGCCATGAAAATCGGGACTGATGGGGTTTTGCTTGGTGCGTGGGCTTCGATAGAACACAAGCCAGAATCCATTTTGGACATTGGCGCAGGAACCGGAGTGATTGCTTTAATGATGGCGCAACGCAGCGATGCTGAATTAATCGATGCTGTGGAAATTGAACCCAATGCCTTTGAGCAGTGTGTCGATAATTTTGAAGCCAGTCCCTGGGGAGACCGTTTGTTTTGCTATCACGCCAGTTTCGATCAATTTGCTGCAGAAATAGATGAAAAATATGACCTTATCATTAGCAACCCACCTTTTTTTGATGAACAGGTTAAATCTGCTGATAACGGGAGAAACCAGGCACGCTCTGCCGATGGCCTTCCGCTGGAAAAAATGCTCAGGTATATTCCACAATTACTTGCAGATAATGGACAATTGGCCCTGGTTGTTCCGTTCAAAAAACAAAGGGAGTTGATAGAACTGGCCGCTAAGAAAGACCTTTACGCGCAGCGCATTACCAGGGTCAAAGGAAATGTAGATTCCCCTGTAAAACGGGTTTTGATCCAATTTGGTAAAAAGAAGGTGGACTTTCACCCTGAAGAATTAACAATAGAGCACAAACGCCATGATTATACCATTGCCTACCGCGATTTAACCAAAGAATTTTATGTTAAAATGTAAGTTATAAAATTGCTCAACGCCTCATTAAACAGTATTTTTGAACCATAATATACTTATTTATGAAACCAGATTTATTTCAAGCACCCGATTATTATAATTTAGATGAACTTTTGACCGATGAACACAAAATGGTGCGCGATGCGACGCGTGAATTTGTAAAACGTGAAGTAACGCCCATTATTGAGGATGCCGCTCAAAAATCTGAATTCCCAAAAAAACTCATTAAAGGATTAGCTGAAATTGGGGCTTTTGGTCCTTATATACCCCAAAAATATGGCGGTGCAGGCCTGGATCAAATTTCTTATGGTTTGATTATGCAGGAAATCGAACGCGGCGATAGTGGTGTGCGCTCTACTGCTTCTGTGCAATCTTCGCTGGTAATGTACCCGATCTATGAATATGGATCAGAAGATCAACGTAAAAAATTCTTGCCCAAACTCGCTACTGGTGAAATGATGGGCTGCTTTGGTTTGACTGAACCAGATCACGGCTCGAATCCAAGTGGAATGGTGACAAATTTTAAAGATAAAGGCGATCACTATCTATTGAACGGAGCAAAAATGTGGATTTCAAATTCACCTTTTGCAGATGTAGCTGTTGTCTGGGCTAAAAATGAAGAAGGCCGCATCCACGGTTTACTCGTCGAGCGCGGGATGGACGGATTCACAACACCTGAAACCCATAATAAATGGTCGCTTCGGGCATCAGCTACTGGGGAATTGATTTTCCAAGATGTGAAAGTGCCCAAAGAAAACCTTTTACCGGGCCGCAGCGGATTAGGGGCGCCATTGGGCTGCTTAGATTCGGCCCGGTTTGGGATTTCCTGGGGCGCAATAGGCGCAGCGATGGACTGTTATGACACGGCCTTGCGGTATGCAAAAGAACGAAAACAGTTTGGCAAACCAATCGCCGGATTTCAATTGCAGCAAAAAAAACTGGCTGAAATGATCACCGAAATAACTAAAGCTCAATTGCTGGCTCACCGTTTAGGGCAGTTGAAAAATGAGGGGAAAGCATCGACCACTCAAATTTCAATGGCCAAACGCAACAACGTGGATATGGCTTTAAAGATTACGCATGAAGCCCGACAAATTCTAGGCGGAATGGGAATCACCGGCGAATATAGTGTTATGCGCCACATGATGAACCTGGAAAGCGTGATCACTTATGAAGGGACCCACGATATCCACCTTTTGATTACTGGACATGATATCACAGGAATCCCTGCTTTTAAATAGTATTTGAAAAATATCAGAGTTCAAAAAGGGCGGAAGTTATTCCGCTCTTTTTTAGTTTTAGACATTTTAGTTTTTATTGCAGATTATTTTTAACCATGTCTTTGTTAAAAGAACTCCTTTTTCCTCATCAGTATTATTGGCAAAAAGAGCAGCAGAACCGTCTTTGATCTTTCTTTTTGCCTTTGCGGCACAAAGTACCAAATCGCAAAGCCTCAAATGCCTGTTGTTTTTATTATGCCAATCCGGTAAGTTCGCGATGCAATCCTGCCTCGTCCGGCAGGCAGACGCGCACCAGTGGGAAGAATTATTTGCTATATTTTGAGTCGAGATTAAGGATAAATAAGTAAGTCACGTGCATTCGTAAAATATCATCTTGAAAATTTGTAAATAAAAACAAATCATCTAATAATTCTTTATTATCATAAGGATTAAAAATAAATTTGTGAAGTATGTTTTTTTGAATATTGACACAATTACACTTTACATTTTTACCCATTTCAATTTTAGAACAAGTTGAAAATAATGGATGAACAAGAGACTTGACGCCAATATCATTAAAAACATTCTTCTTAATAGTGTTATATATATTATTCATATCGTCACCTCTAAAGAGCTTTTTGTAGGCAAGGACATAACTGGACTTCTTTCTGTCTTTTAATATATTTTTATTGATAAGTGTTTTGTTTCACCACGTTATTGATGTTAATTTCAGACCCTGCGGCGTAGTGAAGGCGTAGCCGAAACGGAGCCGCAGGGTCTGCGATGGTAAAAAGTTGATTATTTTTGTTTAACCACAAATAAAAATAACTATGCAATCTTACCACCAAAATGCCAAGACGAATATACATATTCGCCGGCAAATTCAAAACAACCGAGAGCTTTCTATTGATGAATTGGCTCAAAAACACGGGGTTTCGGGGCAAACGGTTTCAAAATGGAAAAACCGTGATTTCGAACAAGACGGCCCAAGTGCACCAAAAACCGTTCATTATGCGCTTTCTGAAACTGAAAGGATCTTGGCGGCCGGTATAAGGTCTTCAACTTGGCTTTCCCTGGACGAGATCTGGGAAATGCTTTTGGATAAGAATCCATCGGTCTCGAGGAGTTCAGTCCACAGGGTTTTTCAAAGAGAGGGGATCAATAAGGTCCCAAAGGAAAAACGGGAAAAGGCAAAAAAGTTCAAGGAGTACGATCCCGGCTATTTGCACATCGATGTTACCTACCTGCCGAAATTCAATAAAAAGCCCTGTTATCTATTTGTTGCCATCGACAGGGCCACAAGGGCACTTTTCTATTGGGTTTATGATAAAAAATCCGCTGAAAGCACAACTGATTTTATGGACAGGGCCCTTGGTTTTTTCCCATTTGAAATCACCCATATCTTGACCGATAATGGTCTTGAGTTTACAAACAGGTTGATAAAATCAAAGAAAGGCCAGCTCTGTCAAAAACCATCGAAGATGGATATAAAATGTGAAGAAAAAAACATTGAACACAGACTCACAAAGCCCTCAACACCGAAAACCAATGGAATGGTCGAACGGGTAAATAGGACGATCAAAAACAACACGATTTTAAGAAAGGACTTCAGCTCAAGGTCTGATATGGAGAAAGACCTTGCCGGTTTCTTGTGCTCATATAACCTTTATAGAAGGCACGGATCCTTGAGGAAAGAGCTTAGGGTCAAAACACCAATACAGGCCGTGAGAAAATGGTATGAACTAAAACCTGAAATATTTAACACACACCCCGATATATTTGAAAAGAAAATTATAAATTTACAATCCAGTCTTAATCAACTTCATCAACAACCTTGTGAAACTTGACAAGTAAAGTTTAAAATTTGCTTCTTAGCCACTCAGGGGTTTTTTGGTTAAAAAACTTGAGATCTTGTTCACTAAATACTTCTGTCCAAGAGTTTTTTATGGCTTTATTAGGCAATAAACCAGTAGGTTTATTAATTTTTTTTACACAATGCTTGTGATTCAAAACAACCTCATTGAAAACTAACCGGGGAAAACAACGGTTTCTGATTTTGCGATAAATATCTTCAGGGTAATCTACTAAATCTTCATATTTTATGAGAACGATATTTTCATTTGAATGGTGCCACTCTGCTATATGCAATGCCCAATGCTCAATTATTGACAATTTATTATGGGTTTTATTCTTTGTTCCAGGGGTGCCCCACCAGTCTAAGGGTTCCCTTAAAAACTCTGAAAAGCTCAATTTGCTCATTTCGGAATTAAGAAAATTAGGTGTTTTGTAAATAGAATAGGCAACAGACCGCCCGTCTCTATAAATATATAGTTTTGGCTTCCAACTATATCTGTTTAACCGTTTACTCGGAAATTTATGGTTTCCAAATAATTGACCATACGGGTTACAGTCCTTTGTTTTGCGGTTACTCCAATGCCCCCAATCGATTTTTTTTTCTGATAAGTCTTCTTCGGGATAAAAATTTTCTGCAATAAATGCTTCTAAAAAATGCGTGCCCGAGCGTGGATGGGAATAAATTTTTAGCATAAAATATCAATTAGGAAATGAGCTTTTGATTATCTTTATTAAGTCCCCATTATCACGCAGGTTTTTCACCAGATTATGGTCACCCAGTACGTGAGGCTTCAAACTAACATTGTTACGTTCTTTTATAAAATTTGCATGTTTTGTATCCAAAATATCATTTTGGGAATAGTGCAAAAACACCTGGCTTTTATAATTTGCATTTCGCAAATATTTATTTAAATTTTTAGTTTCACGGCCATAATATCGCGATCTTTGTGTTTTTTTTATTTGTTTTTGCCATCTTTTATCGCTATGCCTATATCTCAACCAATTACTTATAAATGTTTGAGGGGAAAAGCTTATGATAGTTGACACGTTTAACTGAACCCCGAAGTAAATGGCAGCATAACCGCCCATAGAATTTCCTAAAAACGTAATATTTTTATAATTTCCTTGCTCAATAATATTTTTGAGATAACGACTTAATTTATTTAGTGAATCTATTGAGTCATCAACCCCTTCGTGATACCAAGATTGATGAAAATCCCGAATAAAAATTTTATCTGTTTCCAGGTTTTTTATTGAATTTTGAAATTCAAAAATGGGCATCCCAAAACCCTGAAGTATTCCTCCAAAAGTAACCAGCAAATTGTCACTGCTTTGAATATCTTCTAAAACACCTCGCTCCATTAATTTTTATTTTATTTATCCATAAACTTGAAAACCACAAAAACTTAAAAATCCTGATGCCCCCAATATTTTTACCTGAAGGTTGAAACTAATACATCTAATTGACATGATTATATCAACTTTAAATATTTAATTTCCATCTTTTTTTTAAATCAATATTTATTAATTTCGATAGCCCATTATTCTCGCGTTCAAAATAAAAATCCAGTTGTTGCCGAAATATTTTTGAAACCTTCATTTTTTTCGGGTTTTGGGTTTGGTTATATCTTTTGGCTTTTTTAATTACCTTTTCGCTAAAATGATGAAAATTGCTTTCCTTGATATAATGACCAGCTGTTTTAGTGTTGTGATTTGGCTCTAATAATTTAGATAATCCATTGAGTAAATACTGGAAACGTGTCGATTTCAAAAATGTGCTTTTGTTTTTAATTTGAAAATCGACTTCCCAAGGTTGAATTTCTAAAAAGAGAGCTATCCTGTCCAATTCTTTTTGCGGATTTTCCCTCAAGCCTTCCAATGTCAAGAAATGAAATTGAGACCGATCATAATGTGACAACCATTTATCAATATGCTCAAAGTAAGAACCGTACTCTAAGGCCCGTTGATGCTGATAACGCAAATATTTTTTTATTGGGAATGAAACGTTTCGCGCTTTCAAATTATGACGGTAGCTGGACAAGACCATATCGGTCGGATTTCTTAGGATAAAAAGGAATTTTGCCTCCGGTGTATATTTTTTAATGCGTTTAAAAGCTTTTGAAGAAATACAGTAATGAGGTGTGGCATCAAACTTTAAGCCGGTCCCAGAAAAATTAGTGTTGTATTTTTTTAAAAACTCTATAGGTTTATTATCGAAATCATAATTTTTCCACTGATGGAAATTGTCATAAAAACCGTTATCATTGATTCTATCGTCATAACTCAATATCTTTGGCTCCTTGATCTTTGGCTGGCATATTTCTGGGCTCTGGGACAACCAGTAGCTTAAAGTCGTAGTACCACATTTCGGAAAACCGAGTAAAAAAAAATCCGGTAAATCTAAATCCGTCAGATCCATACATTTAAATTATATATTAAAGCCTAGTTGTTCGATAATCTAAAGATATAAAAAACTTACGCCGATGATCCCTTTAACTATATTGCGACTTTACCCCACCACCAAAAAGCTTTTAGCCCGTTAAAAAATATATGCTATATTAATTGCAGGTTACAGATATCACGTGAAGCCTCTTATTTTTAAAGGTGGTCCGGGGCAAAGATGCAAATTTCTAAAAGTAATGAATGACATAAATAGATTTTTATTAATCGGTTTTACTGCGATTGCAAGACTATTGACAATATAATCTAAGAAGCCCCTATACCCGTAAATTTTCAGGTTTAAGGCAAGAACATCCCACTTTGCCAAAACACAGTGATTTATGAGATGAAAAATTTACTTTTTTCAGGTGATAAGTTAGAATGAGAAAATAGACTAATTAGGCTGGGTTTAGAACTGCGTAGTTAATAGTGAAACTTTTTTCCACAAAGCCTGCTTGACCGAATTTAGGGGGGGGTCGGAAGTGCAAAGTCCCCTCGTAGGGGATTTAGGGGTTTTCGGAAGTGCAAAGTCCCCTTTTAAGGGATTTAGGGGTTTATCGGGAGTGTAAAGTCCCCTCGTAGAAGATTTAGAGGGTTTTCGGGAGTGCAAAGTCCCCTCGTAGGGGATTTAGGGGTTTTGGGAGTGCAAAGTCACCTCGTAGGGGATTTAGGGGTTTTCGGGAGTGGAAAAGCCGCCTCATAAACCCCCTAAGTCCCCCTAAAAAAGGGGGATTCCCATAAAATAGAATTAAAAACGATGATCTGTTTGAAAGCCCACAAGCAGGGTTGGGGACTTGGAAACAACGCACTATTAAACTACAGCCACTAATTATAAAAATTTATCAGGGTTTTATTACATTTGAGTAATTTGCAATCTAAAAGAAATTTTTTAATGTCAACAAATCAAATTGTATTTATTGGTGGATTACATCGCAGCGGAACCACTATCCTCCACAACATAATTGGAGCACAACCACAGGTTTCGGCGTTCAAAATTCCTGGTGTAACTAAAAATGAGGGACAGTATTTACAAACGGTTTTCAAAAAGGAAAAGGATTGTGGAGGTGTTGGGAAATTAGCTCTCAACCAAGACGCTCACTTGACCGAAAAATCTGTGGTCAACCGTAAAGGGGAACGCCGTCAATTACTAGAGGATTGGACGCCACACTGGAATCCCGAAAAGAAAATATGGCTTGAGAAAACACCTTTTAATATTTTAAAAATGAGGTATTTGCAAGAGCTCTTTCCCGAGGCTAAATTCATCAACTTGATAAGGCATCCCATCGCCGTTTCTTACGCCAGTAAAAAATGGACAAAGACCACTATGCCGAATTTATTGAAGAATTGGATAGCGGCCCACGAAATTTATAAAAATGATTTGCCATATATCACTACAAATATTGAAATCCGGTATGAAAATTTTGCTGAGAATCCATTACTGATATTATCACAAATTGAAAAGGAGTTGGGAATCGACATTAATTATGACGGCCGTTTTAAGAATAAAAACAAAAAATATTTTGATGAGTGGCAGAAATCTGCTGGTTTAGGCTTGTTTAATTCCAAAAAGGGAATTATTAAAAAGTATAATGAGAAAATTAACCAATTTGGCTATGACCTGAATTTAGACTAAGTTTTAAAACAATAACCGAAAAAAAAATTACCGATTAAGAAAGACTTCCTAAACTCTTTTCTCCATTTTTTTCTGGTAAGCATGTAGGATAGCTTTTAATAAATATTCTGCATTTTTTTTACCGTATTTGAAGCCATGGGCGAAACCAAAAATGGATTTGGCTATTGCCCTTAATGTGAACTTGAAAACTAAACGCTTGTCTTTTAAATTATATTTGAAAATATAAATTAAGGATCGAAAAGAATAATACTGTCGCCATAATGTATCTACATCAATTTTTCTCTTTATATTTCTAGTGGATTTTATGTGCATTCTTCCAGCTCTTTGGCGGTGGTTATACAGGGATTTACCACTCACAAGTATTCGGTAATTTTTATCCCTTAACCTTAGAAAAAAATCGACATCTTCAAACCCAAAAAAGAGTTCCGCAGTGGGAAGAATACCAGTTTCCCTTACTACCCCGCCATTGACAATAATATTTTCATTCCCTCCAATGGCATCAACCTCGAGAACCCCTTTTAACTCATCATTTTTGTAGCGGATAAACCTGCCTTTTTGGCGATCAAATTTATTTCCAGATGATCCCACGGCAGCACAATTTGTTGCTTCCCTGGCAATACCCAACAAGTGTTCAAACTCATTTTGAAATGCAGGCGGATCGTCATCATCCCCCCAATAAATCCAATCATAACCTTCCTGGGATAACTTTTGAAGTCCGATTTTAGATCCTCCAGCAGGACCGGCATTGTAACCGGTCTGGTAATAACAAACGCGATTATCATTTATCGTTTTAATGACCTTTTTTGTTTTGTCGTTATCACTATTATCGACAATGAGAAGTTTTTCTGGTGGAAGGCTTTGGTCAAAAACTTTTTGTATCGTATCGGCGATAATTTCCGAACGATTGTAAGTCATTATAAAACCAGCAAAGTGTTTTTTTAACATTTCTGCAAAATTATAAAATAAGTTTATGAAGTTATACTAAACGGGTTTATTTTCTAGCCCATAGGTTTCTGATGTAATCCCGAGAGACAATATTTTATAGATTTTTATCAGACTAAAAAATTGTTGATCCGGTATTATTCCCAATTTAGTTTCTTTCCAAATTTCAAACCAATCGGTTTTTTGGTAAAAGGATTCACCCACTAAATTCAGCATAGAACCAAAATTATTATTGAGTAGCCTTTGCCAATATTTTTCTACCTTCCATTTTGAAATAAGTTCACAATGGTCTAAAACAGGAAATTCCCTTAAAACATTTTCCTTTTTTTAAAATTTCCTTCAGCAGTAAAAAACCTATTTCGAAATTTAGTTTCGCGACGGAATATTTATACTTGTATATAAAATGGCCTTATAGATTCCTTAATGACATTAATCCTGCTCTCCGAAGCCATATTGGTGCCAAAACCAAAACTTCACCTTTAAAACAATGGTCAAATATCTCAAATTTTTACTCCAGTTTTTCCTTTTTATAACGTCCCTGAAATAAACAGATCAAGGTTACGCATACAATTGAGGCCCAAAGGGAAACGAGTAAAAATTCTGAAATCCCCGAATGGACCAGAAAATTCAAACCTTCACTGCTTGTCAAACCCAAAACATTTGCCAGCATAATTATGGCTTGTATGGCAATGAGCCCAAAAACAACTTTTTTGATCCAGGTCCGGTTTTTTAAAACTTTGTCCAATTCCATCCAGAGTGGAGATAGTAGAAAAATGACGTAGATGGGCACGTTTGCCGTAAAATTAATGTTCAAAAACAGGTAATTGGCCAAATGAAAAAACACAGCTATACCTAAATAAACCCGCCAGGCCTTACGACCAACGATCAGAAAAATGAGACCCGTAAGCTCAAAAATAACGGCGGTGTAATCCATCAATTCCACAGCCCATGCTGGAAAAAGGGTGATCCAGTAGGATAACAAATCCTGGCGTTCTTTTACAAAATAGCTCGTGTAAAACCACCGAAGAAACCCTCCCTCTGTCATATCAAAATCGAGCCATTTCCAGCTTTTGCCATAACCTGCACTAAACAGGGCAAAAGCAATACACAAAGCCCCAATTCCCAAAGCTGTGCGCTGAAGCTTTAATGAGACGGGTTTATCTTTGCGCAAAGCCAAATAGCGTCCGCAATTTGTAAAAGCCAACACCAAACAGGCAATGAACAAAAATAAATTATGGTCGATCTTGCCAAAGGCAAAGGCAAAACTTTGGCCAAATATGGCTACAATCCCCCCAATGAAAAGCGCGTAACGTGAATAAACCCCAATGGTAAACAACACCACACAGAGATAAAAAACCAGCTCAATCAAAAAGAAAAACCACTGATCGGGGATTCCGGTAAATAACTTTGCCGGACTGATGACAACAGGAAAGAAGAACGTATTGGGCAGTTCTGCAATCCACTGCCAGTGAAGTGGCATAATGATTAAAATATAAGCACCGAGAAAAACCCGGGAATAGGATAAACTTTTAGTATTGACGTTAGTGTTGTATTCGAGACGGTTCAGAAATTGATTGATAGCTTTTTTCATAAGTCAATAGAACTTAAATTTACACTCAAGGTATCCCTGACCTCCGTTTTTATTACATAATTGACGTTTGAATTCCTGAGGTATAATTTATCAGGTCCTAAATTACTTTTTTTCAACTTATCGGCAATCCATTGTTTTGCCGTTTCTTTTTCCTCCTTGCTCCATGTGGGTTTCAGGAGTAAGCGTTTCATTTTTTGCTTAAAACCCAAAGATTCTTTTATGGGTTTATCTTTTCCCATCAATCCCCATTTGTGGTCCCGGGCGCGTCTAAAGCGTTTAAAAACCTCGTGATTTAAAAACACATCCTCTTTAATTTTTTTAAACTCCCCGTTTGACATTCCACCTATATCCTTACCATTGTAATTTATGACTGAATCCTGGACGTGCTTTTTATAGGAGCCGACGGGAAAAACCACCGCCGGATAAGGTTCAAGGTTTAAACTGCGCTCACGCAAAACAAAGCCCCCTATTAAAATAACCGCCGCAATAGCATATCTGTAAATTCTATTCATTAAGTACCCGTTTATTTAGTTCTAAAAATTGATCAATCAAATACACAGAATTATCATGGTCAAATATAGCATTTTTAACTCATGAGCCATTAATCGGTTGTGAAACTCCTTTTGAATTTAAGCTTTTTTCCCTCGAATGCCTTCCCCAAAAAATAAAAATTGACACTGGTAGGTTTGAAAATGACATTTAGAAAATTTTAAAGATAGGCTTCCCACTTGTTTTTTTCAATACAAGCTTGAAATTCGTCATAATTTATTATTATTTCCTTTAATGGACTTTTATTAATTTTTCTGTATCGGGTTTTTGCCTTTTTTTTTGGTAAATTTAAGTGTGTCAAAATTGAATCAACTGTTTGTTGATGTTTATCAGCATCCATCAAGTCTTCCTCATAAATTACTTCAAAGAAGTTCAATCCCCTTAAATACTTTTCTTCTTTGCGGTCAAATTCCTCCCGCTCTTTAACCCTGGATTCAAAACGGTCTATCTCTAACTTCAAATTAAAATTTTCCTTTTTATCATCCTCCTTCTGAGCCTGTCCCCTTTTATTCCTTATAATATTTGACATGGCTTGGTTTACCTTGTTTTTCCTTCTTAGGTAAATAATGTCCCAACCATCATTTTGTAAATCCATCAAAACCTTACGGGGATTGTGTTTTTTAAGCCTATGCCTTGTCAAATGATAAAACTTTAAGTGGAAAATAAAGTTTTGGGTATTATGTCGCTTGGCAAAACCATTGACGTATGAAGCGGGACGGTTCAGTTCACCAGTTGAACCTGAAAAAAGCAGTTCCTGGTTTCTGTGAAAATTACCCGTGGAATAAATTAAATCTTCCAGTAAAGTGCTACCTGACCGGCCCTGGCCAAAAATAACAACTCTTTTCTGATTAGGTTGATTCTTTTTCAACCGGTCAATACTATAATAGAACTGGTTCCGCAGTTTCTTTTTTATTTTTCGTATCATTTCAACAAATACTTTAATTTTTCAATATAAGCAATTTTGAATCTGTCCGGTGTGTTTTTCTAGTGTTTTGACAAACTCCGCACCAGCATTAAAGTTGTATGGATTTCGGTGCCCAGTTAGGTAATCGCAAGCTAACCGTGGCTAGATCAACTTCCCCATTTGATCTAAGCTTTTGACGTAGGTTCCTTTGGATTTGCCGAGGCGGCGTCCATGCTTTGTTAAAAGTATGAGGCTATTTCCCAATTTATAAATCTTGAAATTCCACAAGGCGTTTGAAATACTTGGAACTTTGCAGAAGCTCTTTATAACTACCGCTATCCAATATTTTCCCCCGGTTCATGACAAAAATTTTATCGGCATTTTTGACCGTTGAAATCCGGTGGGCGATCATCAAAATGGTGTACTGACCCTGCAGCGCATCTATGTTTTCCTGAATCGCTTTTTCCGTTTCAGAGTCAAGCGCCGAGGTTGCCTCATCCAGTACCAAAAGCTCAATATCTTTATAGAGTTCCCTGGCGATGGAAATCCGCTGGCGCTGTCCACCACTCAAGTTGATACCATTGTTGCCCAAAACTTGATCCCTGCCCTTAGTTTGTTCAACCACGTAATCGTAAATAGCGGCCTGTCTCAAAGCTTTGTTGAAGCGGTCAATATTTTTATCGCTGGGGTCGTCCCAGAAAGTAACGTTATTAAATATGCTGTCATTAAAAATAACCGGGTCTTGGGTAATATACCCCACTTTCTGCTGGAATCTTGGAATATCCAGTTTTTCTGAGTTTTCACCATTGATATAATAAGTTCCATCGCGCAATGGAAGCAGACCGACCAATACATTGACCATAGTCGTTTTTCCACTGCCGCTTTCACCCACAAAAGCCACGCTCTGGTTTTGTTCAATCGCCAAGTTGATATCGCTCAGCACTTCGTGCTCGCCATAGTAGAAATAAGCATTTTCCAGTTTCAAGGTTTCAACATTTTTCTCAAACTCTGCTTTTCCCCTTATTTCTTTGTTTTCACGCAATTCTTTTTCAAAGTCCTGCACATTTGCCAACGAACCGGACATGGAAAGGAATTTGTTATAACTGGTTTGCATTTGCACCAAATAAGTCAAAGCACGGTAAAAAATCAGCAAACTCGCCAAAATGGGACCAAATGCCGAATCAAAAACCTGCGTTTGGATATAAATCACCGCGACAATAATTATAATCATCACGGGTTCACGGGCCGCAGTCATGATAGCGTTCAGTTTCCCTATTTTATACTGTGTTCTTTGAATATATTTGATTATATCAATCAATTTGCGGGAATACGCCTTCAATGTTCCGGTGGCTTTCAGGTATTTATAATTCCCCACTTGCTGGATAATCAAACTCTGGAAAACATTGTTGCCCCCACTTAATTTTTTTGATGCCCCTTTAGTTTCAGCGTATATTTTTTTAAATAAAAAATTAGACAATACACCGCCAATACTGACCAAAATCGCAAACTTCCAGTCGAGTAAGAAAGCAATGCTTGTATAGACTATAATCTGCATCAAAAATTGCAGGGCCCTGAAGTAATTCGTAAAGGAAGTGACAACGCGGGCAACTTCCCCGGTCATCGCATTTTGTATCCGGCCAATATCAGAATTGACAAAGTAATTATAAGATAGGGCATTTAACCCTTTCAGCAGTTTTATCCTTAGTTTTCTAATAAACCACTGCAAAACTTTTACATTATAAATGGAGGCGATATATTTAATGATACCTTTTGAGATGAAGAAAAATGCCAATACCCCCAAAATCCCCATTATTGTCATTGGGATACCCAAATACTGCAGCCCGTCAATGAGAAAATTCATTTTTCCCATATCTGGCCCTTCCCCTGAATTATTGCCACTGGCAAATTTCAGTAACGGAAGGAACATAACCAGCCCTAAACTATCCAGCAATCCGATCAGCATGCTCAGGACCAATATCAACACGATGCGATAGCCTATGTTCTTATAAAAATAGGCCAACGTAGTGAAATATCTCACCAGCAGTTTCTTAACCTTCTCCATGAAATTGTAAAGAATTCGACCCTTTATCAGGATGCGATTTATTTTCTGGGCAAAACTACAATAAGTTTCTGAGTTTGTAATAGTAATTTTGAGGTCAAAAAATGAAACCCTTCTCAAGTAAAAGCTTCGGTGAAAAAATGATATTTGATTAAAAATCAGTAATGTTTGGATAAAGACATCTTGCCCAAAGCTGCTCGGCATTCATAGAAAAAACGCAGATATGAAATTATATAGTTGATCATCAATGCCCTGTTCTGTTAAACTGGAAAACCAAACAAATAAGGGCTATGGAGATTTATAGATCTGCATCAAATAGCGGCCATAATCGCTTTTGTGAAGTTGCTTTGCTAAATCGCGCAAAGAGGATTGGCTAATCCAGCCATTCCGGTAAGCCACTTCTTCAACGCACCCGATCTTCAAACCTGTGCGTTTTTCCAGGGTCTTCACAAACTCCGTTGCTTCGGTCAAAGCTTCGTGGGTACCGGTGTCCAGCCAGGCAAACCCACGCCCCAATTGTTGCAAATGCAGTTTTCCGTCGTTGAGATAAGCTTTATTGACACTCGTGATTTCTAATTCACCGCGATCGGAGGGTTCCACTTTTTTTGCTTTTTCCACCACCGAATTGGGATAAAAATAAAGTCCCACCACAGCGTGATTGCTTTTTGGCTGCTCAGGTTTTTCTTCTAAGCTCAAGACTTTGCCATCACCGTCAAATTCTGCGACCCCATAGCGTTCGGGATCCTGCACATAATATCCAAAAATAGTGGCCATTTGCTCCTCTTTCACCGTTTTTAAAGCACTGGCCAAACGTTCTTGCAAGCCCGAGCCATAAAAAATATTATCACCCAGGATCAGGCTTACATCATCATCGCCAATAAATTCTTCCCCTAAAACAAAGGCCTGCGCTAAACCATCGGGCGAAGGTTGTACTTTATAGCTCAATGCAATCCCTAATTGTGATCCATCGCCGAGCAATTTCTGAAAATTAGGTAAATCTTTAGGGGTGGAAATGATTAAAATTTCCTTGATCCCGGAAAGCATCAACACCGAAAGTGGGTAATAAATCATCGGTTTATCATAAACGGGAAGAAGTTGTTTGGAAACGGCTAGGGTAATGGGGTGCAAACGCGTCCCGGAACCGCCAGCGAGAATAATGCCTTTCATAGTATTGATGTGTTAATTGGTTGATGTGATGATTTGATAATGTGATGATTTGTTGCCCTTCGACAAACCTGCCTGCGGACAAAGGCAGGCTCAGGGTGAAATGTGTTGATTTTCAATTTTGACATCGAATTAGATTAATGGCAAACATAAGTGTTTTTTTAAATGAATAATTGGGCTTTTGTCGCTATTTTTTAGTCAGGATTTTTGCGATAATTCAGACATTTTTATGGATATCCAAATTTCTATCACTTCAATTTCGATTTCAGCTTCAATTTCAATTGGACATCAACTTAACTCCCATTCGATAGTATTACAATTGTGAAACATCAAATTCAAACCGTTTTTATTTATTCTTATATCGTTCGGTGAATTTAGTACTGGTTTCTCGAGAAGTCCAAAAACGGTCCTTTTGAAGAAAACGACTATTTCTAAATTTGAAATTTCATATTTGAAATTAGAACATTTGAAATATTTCAGCCGAGCCACTCTGGATGCTCTAAAATAAGTTTTATTTTCCTGATAATGACGTCAACTTGGTTCATCTGTTCCTCGATTTTTTGGAAAAACAGGCTCACGTCCTGATCTTTCCAGCTTTCTGAAATCACGCGTGAGCCCAAACTGATCCGTACAACACCCGTTGGCGTGCCATCTTTGTAAACCGCTTTTACCGGCTGACCTATATGGCAAGCTTGGTCTCCCAAAAGTCCTGTATCCTCTTTCTCAGAATCAAAAACATCAGAAAGGTTTTGGTTCAAGAGTTTATAAACGCGGCCCACATCTTCATGCGATAAAACCTTTCCACCAGAAAAGACAAAAAACGGAAAAATGGTTCGGTTTTTTTCAGCGTAAATGTCCGTATTATTTTCGGCTTGTGTGCCTTCGGCCAATCCTTCTAAAAATGAAGCTCTGTCAATGCTCATTTGCACGTGCTTGCAAAACATTTCCGTGCCCAGGTTCCGCAAGGAAACCGGTGTTTCAAAATAACGGTCCACTTCAATTATTGACGCATACCACCTCATCAAGGTGCCTAGATTAGTGCCTTTTTTCAATTTTTGGACCGAGTTCCAGTCGGTTGGAAAATCATTTTTAAACACATAATTGATCAATCCATCTGGAAGCTTCAATTGAGATTTGCGCAATGCGGTTTCCCGATTTTCAGGAATAATCAACGCGCCGTTGAAGGGTGGCCCAGTGAAAAACTTAGAGCCCGTGACCGTCATCGCATAATCGCGCTTGATATAATCTGAAATTTTTTCCCTGTTCATCCTCAATTGAGAATTATCGATCAGGGCAAAAAAGTTTTTTCCAAATTTCTTTTCCAAGTTCAACAAACACCTTTCACTGGGTGCGGAATAACCGAGTTTTGACTGGTTCATCACGTGCAAAACGGGTTGTTTTCCCCCTTCCAGAATTTTCCCATAAGACTCCGTTACTTCAAGGTCTAAATCTTCAGTGCTTTTCAACTTTCCGTCTTGGTTTCTAAGTCGAATATCAATTGTTGCCGTTTCCTTGAACGTCTCTATAAGTGTGCCTTTTAAGACGCTGACACCTTGGGAAGAGCGATCAGAAAAATGCTTGCCCATTAAAGCGAGGGGAACACCGCTTCCAGTTTCATCAGAAGCCACTAAAATGTGAACAATGGGTTTATCGAAAAGGGTTTGGCAAAGGCCGGCGAAAAGCAATGAAATATCCGTTCCCGAGGGCGCCAGAATAAGGCTCGAGGACTCTGGAAGCGAAAGCAAAAATTTGATATCTGCTTTAATTTCATCCGAAAAATTGTTTAAGGTTTTTTTATAGTCCTTTTCAAAGCACTTTGCGATTAAGTTCTCGCGTCTTTTTTCAGATTGGTTGAAGGCTATATTGGAAATCGAGGTCGCTGTGGATGAGGCAAAAGTAAACGCCTTTGGCCGAGGGAAAGGTCGGCAGCCATATTTATTCAAGAGTTGATTAGGGTCGATTTGCAAACGCATATCGCCACCACTCATCAATAAATATTCAAGGGGATAAGCTAAATGACGCACACTGTTTAAACTTTCTTTTTTCAGGGGTTTTTCTGGATAGTCCTTATTGTGCATTTTACCTAGCTGTTCAAATTCTGCTTTTGATAATTCAGGTAAATCAGTGTCGGTTTTAAATTTCTGAAAAATCTCGAAAAATCCTTCCGGGATTTGTTTGAGTGCTTGTTTATCGTCTTCTGGAATAGTGTCATAAAACTTGGAGCTCACTTGACAGGCCGCCATGTCGCAGATTTTAGGGTTGAAATTTTGCTTGGATTGACTTTTATACCAGATTTGCCATTCCAGTCCATAACGGATGTAAACCAGGGCAATAACGGGATTTGCCAAAATATTTACCCCAATTTTAATACTTCGCCCGGCTTGAATATAAAACCCATCGGGATCTGAGCTCAAGGGCAGAATATTAATGCTTTGCACCTTTGGAAGCGTGCTCGACCGGCTTAAAACCCGCACCAGCTGTATTTTTTCATCTGTGGTTTCAGCTAAATTGTCGTTGTAAATGAATTCAACTAAAGAGTTTTGACCTTTGAAATCTTGCATACTCAAATTTGATTTTTCACCCCGTTTATTTTCAACCCTAATTCACAAAGGTATTAAAAACCTCTTTTGCTTTAAAAAAAATAAAATTCATTTTAAAATACTGTTTCATTGATGTTCGGCAAGGCTTTTTAAAAGCTTCCAGACAATAGTGAATATTTATAAAAAAACGAATCTAAAAACGCATAAAATATATATCTTCGTCAATACAAAACTTTATAATATTATGAAACGTAGCCTACTTTTAAGTTGCATTTTTGTAGTCGGAATCGTGCTGTTTTCTTGCCGTCAAGAAAAAGAAGCTGAACCGGCCCAAGAGACCCAAGAAACCCAAGAGAAAACCAAAGAAGACAAAGGTATCTTAGAACGCGCCGGGGAAGAAACAGATGAAGAAGTCAACGAAGAAGTTGACAAACAAATTGATAAAATAGGCGGTGAAAACTAATTTGAGTATGAAAAAAATACTGATTAAATTTAGCTTGGTGTTAATTACAGCATTAGCACTCTATTCTTGTAAAGATGAAAATGTCGGCAACGGCATGAAGCCTTTTTCTGACGATGTAAAAGATACCGCGACAACTGAACAAGCTCAAATGAAGGTGTCAAAAGGCGATTCATTAAAGGGTAAAGACACCGTTTATGAAGCTATTGACAAGACTGGACAGGCAGGAGGTGCGGTTGAAAACAAGGCCGAGCAAGCTAAAGACTCTGCAGACAACAGCATGAAGGGTTCGAATGAAAAAATGTAGAAGTTTATTGGTTTCAAATTCCTTTATTTATACTGTTTCGAATGCTGCTAAAGTCAACTTTCGGTTATGACGACATAAGACTTTTTGACTTAAAATATAAAAGTAGTTCGCCGAAAAACTTTACATCTACAAAGCCCTGTATTTCAAGCTTTTTTAGAAGGTAAATCCAAAGTCAAGTTGAAATCATAAAATTTTCATCCAAAAAACCTGCTGCCCGATAGGCAAAACAGGCCTGTTTACTAAAAGACAAAATAATAGTAAAAACCATCTATTTCTTTGGTTTCCACAAATGCTGCTCAAAGTTTTGAATTTTATCGTCGGTAACTTCCACACCTTCAGCCTCTAAAAGTCTTTGCATGGCATCACTGCTGGAAAAATGGTGTTTGCCCGTCAATAAACCTTTGCGGTTGACCACCCGATGTGCCGGTACGTCTTCGTGAGCGTGCGCATTATTCATGGCATAACCGACAACCCGTGCACTTTGAGGCGACCCAATGGCTTTGGCAATGGCGCCATAAGTAGTAACTTTCCCATTGGGTATTTTTCGCACAACGGCATAAACCTTTTCAAAAAAATCATCTTGCATGCTGGGAAGTTGTTTGCTGTTCAAAAATTGTATAATGTATATTGTTTTTTTGCCTTCTTTCTAGCTTCACTATTCGAAATCTGTATAATGTATATTGTATCGTCGTAAACTGTATTTCAATACTTTATAACTTCTTTATTATAAACGCTGTTTTACAATATACATTCTACACCATACATCACTACACTATACATCACTACACTATACAATTTTAGAATCTACAGCATTGAACTCACTTCGGAAAATTAAAACCCCTAAATCCCCTAAAGGGGGACTTTCTTAATTGAATTTTAAATTCAACAATTACAGACCTTCTCAGAGTAGGCTCGACATTACACTATACAATCTTAAAACCGTATAATGTATATTGTATCGCTGTAAATTGTTTTTCACTGAAATCTAACTTCGATATTCCTTATTCCTTGTTCAATATTCGATATTCAAAAGTTGTATAGTGTATATTGTAGTGTTGTAAATTGTTTTTACTTCAGTATTCCTTATTCCATAATCAGTATTGGATATTCGAAATCTGTATAATGTATATTGTATCGTCGTAAACTGTATTTCAATACTTTACAACTTCTTTATTATAAACGCTGTTTTACAATATACATTCTACACCATACATCACTACACCATACATCACTACACCATACATCACTACACTATACAATTTTAGAATCTACAGCATTGAACTCACTTCGGAAAATTAAAACCCCTAACTCCCCTAAAGGGGACTTTCTTAGTTGAATTTTAAATTCAACAATTACAGGCCTTCTCAGAGTAGGCTCGACATTACACTATACAATCTTAAAACCGTATAATGTATATTATTGTATCGCTGTAAATTGTTTTTCACTGAAATCTAACTTCGATATTCCTTATTCCTTGTTCAATATTCGATATTCAAAAGCTGTATAGTGTATATTGTAGTGTTGTAAATTGAATTCCGTCCTTCGGTGAAAAAGTTATCCGTTAAAGGTTAAAAGGAAATTCGTCACGGCTTCCCCCGTCAATATACATTATACAGCATTACACTATACAATCACCAAAGCTTGACATAAATTCTTGTTTTTCAACTTCCAATTTCAGTTTTCAGTATTCGCTATTCAAAAACTGTGTTTCCCCTCTATATACATTATACAACATTACACTATACAGCTTTACAAAATACAATATGCAATTCTACTCCATAAAAAACAGCCTAAAAACTGTAATTCCCGTTAAAACCGTCATTAAACCGGCCATGAAATAGTTGCTATAGGTCGAGAATTTTTTGGTGTGCTTTTCAATTTTTAAAAAGGAAATTACATAAATATAAAATGAAGTAAAGGATCCGGCAGCCGCTGCGAGTGAGAATAAAACAATGGTCCACCAGCTGAAATCAGCGTGATCTGCAGGATTGAACAGTGTGCTGATACTTACAAAATATGGAATGGGGAACACATTGACCAAGGCTACCAACACGCCACCCAGAAAGCGTTTGGCGCCATATTTATTGGTTTGAATATTCTTTTCTTTATGGGTTGTATTCTTAAAGGCAAGCCTAAAGAAATAAATCCCGAGCCCCACAAAAACAACCAGTGCTATCCAGAGCAAGACATAGCGCACATCTGGATTGTTGAAGACATACTTTGCCATCACAATAGCGGCAAAGGCCTGGAAAAAAACCGTTAGCGTGGCTCCTAAAGAGAGTATCAAACCACTGCGTTTTCCATATTTGACGCAGGTTTTTGCCACGGTCATATTGACCAGCCCCGGGGGAAGGACACCGCCGAGCGCCGCAAAATATGTGATTATAAAAAGTTTAGTTTCCTGCAAAACAATTAGTTGATTTTAAAACGAATATAGGTAATAGCTTTGTTCTGCTCTAAAAATTGTTCCTCATAAAAGGTTTGGAGCCCCGTGATTTCTTCAGGGGAATAATCATTTTTATAAGCATCGTGATTGGCATCAACAATCTCGTGGCCTTCGCCGTGCAACAATCCCAAAGTATAACCGTGCATAAATTCGCTATCAGTTTTGAGTGTGACCACAGCGTCTGGTTTCATTATCTTTTTATACTTCTGAAGAAACCCTGAATTTGTCAAACGGTGTTTAGTGCGTTTATATTTTATTTGAGGATCGGGAAAAGTAATCCAGATTTCATCCACTTCATTTTCGGCAAAAATCAAATCGACCAAGTCAATCTGGGTGCGCAGAAACCCCACGCGATCGTTATTTTCTTCCAAGGCGGTTTTTGCACCACGCCAAAGCCGCGCACCTTTAATATCAATTCCCAAATAATTTTTTTCCGGATGCATTTGTGACAAACCCAGGCTGTATTCCCCTTTACCACAACCGAGTTCCAAAACCAAAGGCAGGTCGTTATGGAAGAAATCACGGGACCAGTTTCCTTTCAAATGAAAATTACCAGAAGTAACCTCCCCGCGCGATGGCTGGATTACATTGGCAAATGTGTCATTTTCCCGAAAACGTTTTAATTTATTTTTACTGCCCAAAACCCTAATTTACAGATTTTAATGTTAGAATTAAAATGATTTGCAAAATTAGACTTGTTTTTGAGTTGACAAAACCTAAATCCTTAAAAATGCTTATTTTGCCCATTGTTGATCGAGAAATGGGCTTCGAGAACCTCAGCCGGCGCTTCGAGTGCCTCAGCCAGCTCTTTTTGCGCCCTTTCCCAGCACATTTGTCAATTATAAGCTTTCTGATGTTCAAGACTTGCCCTTAAACCGCTTTCGCCTTTCCTTTGTTTTATCGGCTGGTTTTTTGGGTTTATCTGCTTTTTCAAGAGTAAATGAAAATTCACTGCCCACGCCAAAATCACTTTCGACATAGAGCTTTTCATTCAAGGCTTCGAGAATATGTTTGACAATTGACAGGCCCAGGCCAGATCCACCTTCCTTTCGCGAGCCGCTTTTATCCACGCGATAAAACCGCTCAAAAATGCGCTTGATGTTTTTTTGCTCAATGCCCTCACCATTATCGGTGATGCAGATCAAAAATTTGTGATCGGTCAAGTCTTCAATACTCACTTCAGTGGTGCCACCCTCCTTTCCATATTTAATTGAGTTGACAATCAAATTGATCACCACTTGTTGCACGCGTTCGCGATCGGCAGTGACAAAAAGGGGACGGTCATATTCCAAATCAAACGTGAGCACGATATCCTTCTTAGTGGCTTTCATCTCCAGCAGGTCAAAAACCCCTTGAATGAGTTTGGTGATATCAAAGCGTTCGATATCCAGGTGCATTTCCCCCATTTCAAGTTTGGTGATCATATCGAGGTCGTTCACGATATAAGTTAGCCTTTCCACACCTTTATTGGCGCGTTTCAAATATTTTTTAAGAATTTTTTCATCATTCATCGCGCCGTCCAGTAAGGTCATTATATATCCTTGGACGGTAAATAACGGCGTTCGCAATTCATGCGAAACATTGCCCATAAATTCCTTGCGGTAGTTTTCCCTGATTTTCAAACTTTCGATTTCAACCTTTTTCCCTTCTGCAAATTTTTCGACTTCACGGGTAAGGGAGTTCATATCAGTGGTGATCTGCTCGCTTCGCAGAGAGGAAGAATCGAGCAGGGAAACTTTATCATAGACCTGTTTGACGCGTTTGTAAATAAAGTGTTCCACGCGCAGTTGAATAATGAGAAATGAAAACACATAAGTCCCCGCTGCACAAATGACCATGGGAATAGCCTCAAATGCATAAAAAACGAACTGAAAGATTAAAAATAAAAGCGAGACAAAGACGGTAATTAAAAGCGAGGTGAAAAAAGCAAAGCGGTATGAACGCCTAATTTCCTGTGCCATTACTCGACAAATTTATAACCCACGCCTTTGACCGTTTTAAAGCGTTTGTCACCGATTTTTTCCCGCAATTTCCTGATGTGCACATCGATAGTGCGGCCGCCCACAACCACTTCGTTGCCCCAAACGGTGTTTAAAATATCTTCGCGTTTAAAAACTTTACCGGGTTTTGAGGCCAAAAGCGACAAGAGTTCAAATTCCTTTCGCGGCAAGACGATATCGCGCTGATCGTCGGTCACCTTATATTCATCGCGGTCGATGGTCAATTTGCCCACTTTAACCACATTTCTGTCTTCTGTTGTGCTGCTTTTCCTTCTTAGTAACGCCTTCACTTTACTGGTGAGAACCTTTGGTTTAACTGGCTTCGTGATATAATCATCAGCACCGGCATCAAACCCTGCAACCTGGGAATAATCTTCCCCGCGGGCAGTCAAAAATGCAATGACCACCTCTTTGAGCTGCGGGATGTTCCTGATTTTTTCACAGGTTTCAATGCCGTCCATTTCAGGCATCATCACATCCAGAAGGATCAAATCGGGATTGTTTTCCTCGGCGAGTTCAATCGCTTTTTTGCCGTTATCGGCCTTAAAAACCTCATAGCCTTCCGAAGAAAGGTTATACCCCACAATTTCTAAAATGTCCGGCTCATCATCCACCAATAAAATCTTCATCTCACTGTTTTTCATAACTGTTCATCCTTTGCTTTTTTCATTGGCTAAAATTAAGGATAAAATTTAACACGTGAATATTAAACATTTTATTCCGTTTCATAACATTCATAACAATAAGTTCACACAGCGGGGCTCTATACTTAAAGCTTAAGTAACACCATTAGAAAGGGGCTTTACTTTCTTTGCGGCGAAAAGCAAAACATAGTGATGAACAAAATTTTAAGCATTTTAATCAGTCTTATGGCACTTTCGGTCAGCGCACAACAATCTGGCTCAATCGCAGGAAAAATGACGGATGGGGAGGTCAAAGGACAACCCCTTCCATTTGCCACTGCGTCAATCAAAGGGACTGAAAAAGGGACGACCACCGATTTTGATGGGCTATATCAAATCTCAAATGTCGAGCCCGGCACATATACGGTGGAATTTAGTTTTCTGGGATATAAAACCAGAACTATTCCCGATGTAAAATTTGAGGCCAATAAAGTTACCGAAATCAACATCACCCTCTCGGCGAGCGCTGCGGCTTTAGATGAAGTGGTGATCAACACGGTGAGACGTAAGGATTCTGAAATAGCCCTGTTACTTGAGCAGAAGAGAGCTTCCAAGATCAAAGAAAGTATTGGGGCACGTGAACTGGCTGAACTCGGTGTGAGTGATGCCGCGACAGCAACTTCAAAAATTTCTGGGGTGTCCATAAGCGAAGCCTCGGGAAACATTTTTGTCCGGGGGCTTGGCGACCGTTATTTATATACAACAATGAACGGACTTCCCGTTCCCAGTGATGATGTTCAGAATAAAAACATTGATTTAGCCCTGTTCCCAACCCGGGTTACACAAAACCTTTCCATCAGCAAAACATTTTCGGCCGATAGCTATGCCGATCAATCTTCAGGCGCAATTAATATTGACACCCGTGAGCTTGATGGAAATGAAGAATACAGCCTTGGGACACGTGTCGGGGTAAATACAAATGCTGTTCAAGGTGGCGTTGGGAATAACTTCAAGAGATCAGCCAATGAAGGTGATATCAATATTGGGTTTTATTCCAAAGACATCCCGACACGACGTGCCATTACTGAACAGACCTGGAACACGCAATCCATCAGTTTACCGCTCAACTACCGCCACACGGCCACTGCCGGGAAACGTTTTGACAACGATTTTGAATTTTTGGTGAATATCGCGCAATCTGGAAAATATGAATACCGCGAAGGTGTTTTCCAAGAATTTCGCGAAAACAATTTGGACGACTCTTATACAGATGTAAGGGAATATCAAAAAACAATTAGCACTTCTGGACTATTGGATTTAGGCTATAGGTTCAATGACAGTAATAAGTTAAAAGTAACGAGTCTATTTATCAACAAGCTTGAAGATAACGTTTATGAAGCTGGGCGAAACGGAAAGGGATTTACTTTTGAAGAAACACGCCCGGCAGATAGCCTCAATCAATTTATTAGGGACCAAAACACTAAACAAACCAATATGTGGATCAACCAACTTATCGGTGAACACACGTTTAGTGAAAAAGATGAGTTCTCTTGGGCTTTAGGCTATAACCTAGTCAATGCTGATCAACCTAACCGCATCCGGAACCAGATCAACTTCAATGAAGATGAAATTGAACTGGCGCGAACAGGCGGTTTCCAACAGCGAAAATCATATCAGGAAATCGATGATCAAGAGTTTGCAGGACGTGCCAACAATAGCTATCAGGTTTTTGACAAAGACAGTTCCTCTTCTTTGAATATTGATTTAGGCGGGAATTTCCGAATTAAAGACCGTGATTTCAAATCACAGTTTTTTGGAGTGACCGAAACATCTTTGCGCGCGGTAACACCAGCTGGTCTTGATAATTTGAGCAGCGTTTTTACCCCACAGAATTTTGATAACGACAACCTGTCCCTGAACGTTCTGACCCCTGATGTTTACAACGCTTCCTTAAATTCTTATGGAGGCTATATTTCCTTTAATTATGATTATCGCGGGTTTAATTTTAATATGGGCGGCCGCTATGAAAAAGATGAATTAGATGTAAATTATGACGTGAGCAATTCACAGCCTGGAGAGAGCAAAAAATCTTACGGTAATTTTTATCCGGCGCTGAATGTGAAGTATTCATTGAATGAAAAGACAAATTTCAGGCTCGCGGCAAGTAAAACGATTACCCTTCCCGAATTCAAGGAAATCGCACCCTTCGAATATGTTTCACAGAACGGACAGGTAACCCGTGGAAACCCAGACCTCGAAGCCAGTAATGTCTATAACTTAGACCTAAAATGGGAATTCTTCCCCGAGAGTGATGAACTGATTTCATTGACAGGTTTTTATAAATATGTCGAAGACCCCATCAACCGTGCACAAAGCCGTGGTTCTGCGGGTGTATTTTCATATTATAATTCAGGGGAAAAAGCTCAGGTTTATGGATTGGAATTCGATCTGGATTATAACCTTCTGGAAAATAAAAGTGAAAATGGCATCAACCTCGACCTCGGTTTTAATGCAACCCGAATGTGGCACAATCAGGATTTAAAAGAAATCCGTGATGCCGATGGCAATTTGCTGCGCACTTTTCGATATAAGGACAATACCGAAACAGGGCTTCAAGGGGCTTCAGACTGGATCGTTAATGGAAACATCACATTATTCACAAACTGGGAAAATGAATTCCGGGCAAACTTGAATGCCTATTATGCTTCCGATAAAATATTTGCCATCGGTGCGCCCACAAATCAACGGGAAAATGAAACATTTTATAACGATGCCATTGTCGAAAAAGGATTTGTGGTATTGAACACAACAATCACCCAAGAACTAAGTGAACACTGGCGTTTGCGTTTGCAGGGAAAAAACTTGTTGAACCCTTTGATAAAAAGGAAACAAGATGTAAACCCATTGAACGGGCCAGAACGAGAAGAAACAGTGAGGAGCTATTCACGTGGAAGCGTGATCAATATCGGGGCTCGCTATATATTTTAAAACATTGAACGCTAAACTTTTTAATCTTTAATCTTTAATTCTTTTAACTATGAAAAATGCGATGCAAAATTTAGGGATAGTTTTTTCTATCCTATTGTTGGCCTTTACCAGCGTAAGCTGTGGTGACGACGATGATCCAGGCAACGGTCCAGGACCTGAAATGAACAGTGAACTCAACGGCTCGATCAATGAGAATATGACCCTCGATGCCAGTGTGGATTATCAATTGACTGGGATTTTAAGCGTGGAAGAGGGTAACACTTTAACAATTCCCGCAGGAACGAATATCACGACAAATACTGGAACTGATGTTTATGTCGTGGTTCAGCAAGGAGGTCAAATCGACATTCAGGGAACCTCAGGAAACCCCGTGAGAATGGCTCCTGATGGTGATGGAAACTGGGGTGGCCTAGTCCTGCTCGGTGAAGGTGAAACCACCGCCCAAGTTGATGCTACTGCTGAAGTTGGTGGCCTTATTTATGGAGGTACTGACAATTCAGACAGCTCAGGTTCCATTGAGTATTTGATTATTGAAGGTTCCGGTGCACAAATTAACTCCGAATCCCAATATAATGGACTGACATTGTATGCTGTCGGTTCTGGAACAAACATCAATCATATTGCTTTGATCAATGGGCTCGATGATGGGATCGAATTCTTTGGTGGAGCTGCTGAAGTATCCAATGTTTATGTTGAAAACTTGCAAGACGATGCAATAGACTGGACAGAAGGTTGGGAAGGAACATTGACCAATACTTATGTCCTGCACTCTGACGCAAATTTTTCAACTGCACTTGAAGCTGATGGAACGAATGACAATCCTTCCATTATGAACTTTACTGCAGTTTCTGAAAATGGAGGTTTGGCAATGCAATTTAAAGCTAATTCTGGGGCAACGATCACTGGTCTTTCCTTGAATGGATATGAAACCACATTGGATTTTCCAGATGATGGAACTTTCTCAAATGTTTCCATCAATGGTGAAACGCTAACGGATGAGTCAACTTTCACAGGACCGGCAACAGTCCAATTATCTGATTTCGACTGGGTAAGTAACGCTGCTAATGATAATATCTTGAACGGTTCAGTTACCACTGATATGACTTTGGACGCGTCTATAAATTACAGCCTTCCCGGAATTTTGAGCGTGGAAAATGGAGCGACATTGACTATTCCTGCTGGAACAAAGATCACTACAGGAACAGGGACTGATGTTTATATGGCCGTTCAACAGGGTGGTAAAATCAACATCGAAGGAACTGAAGACAACCCAGTGGAAATGGGCCCTGATTCAAATGCCTCCTGGGGTGGACTATTGCTCTTGGGTGAAGGTGAAACCACCGAAGGTATTGATGTTACCGCAGAAGTTGGTGGTCTTATCTACGGCGGAAATGACAACGCTGATAATTCAGGTTCAATCAATTATTTGATCCTTCGTCAAACCGGAGCTGCAATCAATTCTGAATCACAGTATAATGGCTTAACCCTTTATGCAGTCGGTTCTGAAACAAGCATCAGTAACATCGCCATTATTGGCGGCGAAGATGATGGAATCGAATTCTTTGGTGGAGCTGCCGAAGTGTCCAATGTTTATGTTGAAAACTTGCAGGACGATGCAATAGACTGGACAGAAGGCTGGGAAGGTACTTTGACCAATACCTATGTACTTCATTCTGCCGCAAACTTCTCAACAGCTCTTGAAGCTGATGGAAGTAACGATAACCCAACAATTGAAAACTTCACTGCAGTTTCTGAAAACGGCGGCTTGGCACTTCAGTTTAAAGCAGAATCAGGTGCGACAATCACTGGGCTTTCTTTGAGTGGATATGACACAACCCTTGAACTTCCTGACGATGGTGATATTACTAATATTTCCATTAACGGAAGTGTTGCCGATATCAATTTAGATTATGAGGTTCCAGCAACGGTTGATATTTCTATGTTTGACTGGGTAAACTAAAATTGTGTTCTCATCACAATTGTTTTGCTAGAAAAAGCTGTCCATTTTTGGGCAGCTTTTTTTATTGCTGAAAATGAAAAGTTTAATGTTTCAGGCTTGTTCAGTCTGCTAAAAACTTTAGAATTGAACTGCCATCGGCAGAAATCGATTATTTTTTTAGTTTCAAGCCCATTACTGTCCACTTTAAGAAACCTTAATACTCTATAAGTATTTGATAGTATTTACTTTGTAATCATTTCGATTATGTGGTGATTTGAATCAATATTTTTATCTACTCTCTGAAAACAGAAATTCGTTTGTATTCAGTTTTTATAAAAGACTTATGAACACGGAATTACAGAAGTCATAAATCTTATGTCTTTTAGCGGAGCGGTCTTTTGTCTTTTTAGTGGACACTTATGTTTCAAGCATTTAAATTCATCGTAATCTCGGTAAATTGTAATCTAAAATCCCCACAATTCACCTTGCCGGCTTCCGTCGAAAAATTATCTTTGCGTTTAAATTTCCAGACTTATGAAAACCACCAAAATCGCCAAACTGATCAAAAGCGGGCATTTTACGCAAGAATTCAATGTAAAAGGCTGGGTGCGCGCCTTTCGCAGCAACCGCTTCATCATTCTCAACGATGGATCCTGTATGGAAAGCCTGCAATGCGTCATCGATTTTGAAAACACTGATGAAGATATTTTAAACGAAATCAACATCGGGGCGGCGGTCTCAATCACTGGAAATTTAGAAGAAAGCCAAGGCCGCGGTCAAAGCGTGGAATTGCACGTCACCAGTATTGAAATCCTCGGCACTGCAAACTCTGACGAGGTCAAAAAGACCATTCTTTCACCCAAAAAGCACAGCCTTGAAAAATTGCGTGAGCAAGCTCATTTGCGGGTGCGCACAAATACTTTTGGCGCGATTATGCGCATTCGTTCAAAACTGTCTTTTGCGGTGCACCATTACTTTCAGCAAAAAGGCTTTTATAATGTCCACACGCCGGTGATCACCGGAAGCGACGCCGAAGGTGCCGGCGAAATGTTCCGCGTGTCAAATTTTGACTTCAATGAACTTCCGAAAAAAGAAGACGGCTCAATAGATTTTTCAAAAGATTTCTTTGGAAAAGAGTCAAACCTCACCGTGAGTGGCCAGCTCGAAGCTGAAACCTATGCAATGGGGCTCGGCGATGTTTACACCTTTGGACCGACCTTCAGAGCTGAAAACTCCAACACATCACGGCACTTGTCTGAATTTTGGATGATCGAGCCAGAATCGGCTTTTTGTGATCTGGACGGCAATATGGACCTGGCCGAAGAATTTATCAAATATGTGCTGAACTATGTGCTTGAAAACTGTACTTCTGAACTTGAATTCCTCGAAGAACGCCAGGTAAAAGAAGATCAGGGCAAGCCTAAAAAGGACCGTGCCCCGATGGCTTTGCGCGAAAAGCTTCAGTTTATCATCCAAAACAATTTTAAACGCGTCAGCTATACCGAAGCCATTGACATCCTGAAAAACTCTAAACCCAATAAAAAGAAAAAATTCGATTATGTCATCGAGGAATGGGGTGCCGATCTGCAAAGTGAGCACGAGCGCTATTTGGTGGAAAAACACTTTAAATGCCCGGTGATTTTATTTGATTACCCGGCAAAAATCAAGGCTTTTTATATGCGGCTGAACGAAGATGAAAAAACCGTTCGCGCAATGGATGTATTATTTCCCGGCATTGGCGAAATGGTGGGCGGCTCTCAACGTGAAGAACGGCTGGATGTTCTGCAGTCTAAAATGAAGGAACTCGATGTCGATGAAAAAGAACTCTGGTGGTATCTCGACACACGTCGCTTTGGAAGCTGCGTGCATAGCGGCTTTGGCCTCGGCTTTGAGCGCTTGGTGCTTTTTGCCACAGGAATGGGTAACATCCGCGATGTGATCCCTTATCCAAGGACCCCACAAAATGCCGAGTTTTAATAAAAAACCTGTCGCACTGTCCCTGTCCCTCCCGAGCCCGAACACTCGGGCGGGATCAGAATCTCATCTATCCTAACACGCGTGAGACCAGTTTCTTGGGCAGATCGTGAGATCCTGAAGTCAAGCTCAGGATGACAGGTGTAGTGATCAAATCAGTACATTTTATCCTAAGCACATCAACTTGGCTAGGCGCAGACTTTGTCGAAGGACAGCGCATTATCAAATTAGCAAATTAGCAAATCAACACATCAGCAAATCAACAAATCACCGAATCATCTTTTCCATCATTTTAAAAGCTTCCGGGATTCCAGCGGCATTTCTTCCTCCGGCCGTGGCAAAGAAAGCCTGACCGCCACCGCCGCCCTGGATTTTTTTGCATAGGTCTTTGATTATCTTTCCAGCGTTCAGGTCTTTTTCAGCAGCCAATTCTTTAGAAATATATAGCGAAAGCAAAACTTTTCCGTTTTGTTCAGAAGCCAGAAGCAAGACCATCGGGTCGATTTCGCCACCCAATTGAAAGGACAGGTCTTTCATCGCAGCCGCATCCAGATTGACTTCTTCTGCAAGAAAAGCCAAACCTTTCTGCTTGCTTAGACGCGCTTTCAAGCCGCTTTTAACCATTGCCATCCGCTCGTTTTGCAATTTCTCAATTTCTTCCTGCAGCTGCTTGTTGCCAGCTATCAATTTTTCAACCGCCGGAAGTGTTTTCTTTGGGTTGTTCAAGCGTTTTTTTATGGCTTCCATCACCTCATCCTGTTCGGTCATATAATTTTTTGCCGCTTCCCCCGCAATGGCTTCAATTCGCCGAACGCCTGAAGCCACCGATGTTTCGTTCAAAATTTTAAAATGCCAGAGTTTACTTGTGTTGCTCACGTGCGTGCCGCCGCAGAGTTCGTGGGAACCGCCAAATTTTATCGTGCGCACCACATCGCCATATTTTTCGCCAAAAAGGGCCATAGCACCGTCGGCAATCGCTTGTTTATATGGTAGATGCCGGTTTTCCTCTCGATCGATGCCTTCTTCTATTTTTTCATTGACAAAACTCTCGATATTTTCCAGCTCATCGCCGCTTATTTTTCCAAAATGTGAAAAATCAAAACGCAAGTAATCGGCTGAAACCAGCGAGCCTTTCTGCTCAATGTGCTCGCCTAGAATTGAGCGCAGCGCCTGGTGCAGCAGGTGAGTTGCCGTGTGATGGGCAGAAGCGCTAAATCGGTTTTGAAAATCGACCACGGCTTTAAAATGCTGTTCAGGATTGGGTGGCAAAGATTTGACGTAGTGGACAATGAGGTTGTTTTCCTTTTTAGTATCAATAATTGAGAAGGTTTTATCATCGGCCGTTTTCAAGTAACCCGTGTCCCCTTTTTGGCCTCCGCCCTCGGGATAAAAAGGCGTTGTGTTAAAGACGAGCTCATAAAACCCTTTCCCCTTTTTGGGTTTGATTTTTCGGTATTGTGTGATTTGAACCGGTATTTTTAACTGGTCATAACCAATGAATTCCTCCTCATCGTCTTTGACAAGCACTGTCCAGTCTGTTGTTTCTTTCTGCGCCGCATTTCGAGAGCGGTCTTTCTGTTTTTTCAATTCTTTTTCAAAAGACGCTTCATCAATGCTGAAACCTTGCTCACTGGCAATCAAACGTGTCAAGTCAATCGGAAAGCCAAAGGTGTCATAGAGTTCAAAGGCCTTTTCACCTGAAAGTTTTTCATCGGTCGCATTGTTGATCATCGTTTCCAATAGCGAAAGCCCTTGTTCCAAAGTATTTAAAAAACTTTTTTCCTCTTGCTGGATCACACGTTTGCAGAGTCCTTCTTGCTTTTTTAATTCTGGAAAAGCATCGCCCATTTGCACGCTCAAAGTTTCCACCAGTTTAAAAATAAAAGGCTCTTCTTTGTTCAAAAACGTAAAGCCATAGCGAATCGCGCGGCGCAAAATCCTTCTGATCACATAGCCCGCACCGGTATTGTCCGGCAATTGTCCATCGGCAATGGAAAAAGATACCGCACGGATGTGATCGGCAATGACGCGAATGGCGATATCGGTTTCTTCTTTTTCGCCATAGGTAAAACCGGTGATACTTTCAATTTCTTTGATCAATGGTGTAAAAACATCGGTGTCGTAATTTGATTTCTTTCCCTGTAAAACCATTGCCAACCGCTCAAAGCCCATACCCGTGTCCACGTGTTTTTCAGGAAGTTCAATCAGCGAACCATTGGCTTTTCGGTTGAACTGAATAAAAACCAGGTTCCAAATTTCTACCACCAAAGGATGATCTTGATTGACAAGCCCTTTTCCCGGGTTGTTTTTGCGCTCTTCTTCAGGACGGATGTCAATGTGGATTTCAGAAGCAGGGCCACACGGACCTTGATCGCCCATTTCCCAAAAATTATCTGTTTTGTCACCCATCAAAATCCTGTCTTCGGGCACAATTTTTTTCCAATGATCATAAGCTTCTTGATCGAGCGGCGTGCCATCTTTTTTGCTCCCTTCAAAAACGGTGACGTAAAGTTGCTCGGGATTAATTTCCAGCACATCCGTCAACAGTTCCCAGCTCCATTCAATTGCCTCCTGTTTAAAATAGTCGCCAAAACTCCAGTTTCCGAGCATTTCAAACATTGTGTGGTGGTAAGTATCTTTTCCCACCTCTTCAAGGTCGTTGTGTTTTCCGCTTACGCGTAAGCATTTCTGTGAATCTGACACGCGTGAATGTTCAGGTTTTTTGTTCCCTAAAAAACAGTCCTTAAACTGGTTCATCCCTGCATTGGTAAACATCAAGCTCGGATCGTTTTTCATTACCATCGGCGCTGATGAGACAATTTTATGTTGTTTTCCTTTGAAAAAGTCGAGAAAGCTTTGGCGTATTTTTTGCGATTTCATAGTCTGATCTGCTATTTTTAGTTGGGTTAAAGCAACTTTACTATATTTGTACCCTTAAGGTCTTGCTGAATTCAGCAAAAATAAGATAATTTAAGCGAATGGCTAAGGTTAAATATTATTACGATAGCGAAACACTTTCTTACCGCAAGATCGAGCGGAAGAAAGGCCGCCGCTTTGGCATCATTGCCATTTCTTTGCTCGGTTCCTTTTTGGCCGGTTTTATTTTGCTGTTGATTTACCTCAATATCCCTGAACTGAAAACACCTCGCGAAAAAAGTCTGGTGCGCGAGCTGGAAAATATGCAACTGCAGTATCAAGTGCTGGACAAAAAGATGGACCAAACGCAAGATGTGCTCGCCAATATCGAAAAACGCGACAACAATATTTACCGGGCATATTTTGAAGCCGACCCCATTCCTGCAGAAGAACGCCAGGCAGGTTTTGGTGGGATCAACCGATATGAAAACCTGGAAGGTTACAGCAATTCTGACCTTATCGTTCACACTTCCCGTGAAATGGACAAGCTTCAAAAACGTCTTGTGGTAGAGTCAAAATCGCTTGATGAAATCACTGCCCTGGCCGAAAAAAAACAAAAATTATTAAAGGCCATCCCGGCAATCCAACCTTTAAAAAATGAAGATCTGAGCCGTGTTTCAGCGGGATATGGAATGCGCTGGCACCCAATCCTGAAAATAAAGCGTATGCACAAAGGGATGGATTTTGCAGCGCCCGTTGGTGCTGAGGTTTATGCTACTGGCGACGGTGTTATTGAAAAAGCATCCCGGGGCCACGGATATGGAAAGAAAATTGAAATTGATCACGGTTTTGGTTACGAAACAGATTATGCCCATTTGAGCGAATTCAATGTGAGGCGCGGGGATAAAGTGAAACGCGGTGAGGTGATCGGCTATATCGGAAACAGCGGGCTTTCGACGGGGTCACACTTGCATTATGAAATCAGGAAAAACGATAAACCCATCAACCCTGTGAATTATTTTCACGGCGATTTGACTGCCAAAGAATATGAAATTATGTTGAAAAAAGCAAATATGGCAACCCAATCCCTGGACTGATGAAACCGCTTGACCTTCCCGTAAAACGCTATTATTCCATCGGCGAACTTTCAAAAGCCTTTGATGTCAATGCCAGTTTGCTGCGGTTTTGGGAAAAACAATTTGACGCCCTGCAGCCGAAAAAAAACGCTAAGGGAAACCGGATGTTTACGACAGAAGATGTCAACACCCTGGAACTCATTTTTCATTTAGTGAAAGAGCGCGGGTTTACCCTTGAAGGCGCTAAAACACATTTGAAAGAGGATAAAAAACCTCAACTGGAAAAATTTGAAATGATCCAAAAACTAAAACGGATCAAACAGGAATTAAAATCAATAAAAGACGAATTTTAAGCTTATGAACAAAAAAGTATTAATCACCATTGGTGTGATTGTCGGCATTTTACTGGTGGGATGGGGAATTTATACCATTATGGAAATTTCCACCCACGATAAAGCGGTCGCTTTAAAAGAAGGGTCCAAAACAAAATGGGCGAATGTGGAAAGTTCTTATCAACGCCGAAGCGACTTGATTCCAAATCTGGTCAACACCGTCAAAGGGGCTGCCGATTTTGAAAAAAGCACCTTGACCGATGTTATTGAAGCACGTGCAAAAGCGACTTCAGTGAATGTGGATGCCAGCAAACTGGACGCAGGGTCAATTCAAAAATATCAAAAAGCACAAGGGAAATTGAGTTCCTCGCTCTCGCGATTGTTGGTGAGTGTTGAGCGCTATCCAAAACTCACGGCCACCGAAAATTTTCAAAACCTGCAATCGCAATTGGAAGGCACGGAAAACCGCATTAATGTGGCACGAAACCGCTTTAATGAATCGGTCAGGAAATATAATACTTACGTTCAAACCTTTCCGTTTACCACTTTTGGCGACCGCACTGAATTTGAAAAACTCACGGCTTTTGAAGCTGAAGAAGGCTCTGAAAAAGCACCCGAAGTAAACTTTTAAGTTATGACAGATAAAGCACAATTTTTAGACGATCAGGGCGAGAAAGAAGTTATTGAAGCCATCCGTCAAGCGGAAAACAAGACTTCTGGCGAAATCAGGGTGCACGTGGAAGCCCACTGCCCCAAGGAAACTAAACCGGAAAACCGCTCTAAGGCCGTATTTCACGAGCTGAAAATGGATGCCACTGAACTGCACAACGGCGTGCTGATTTATCTGGCATTTAACGATCAAAATTTTTACATTTTTGGCGACGACGGCATCAACGACAAAGTTCCCGATGACTTTTGGGAAAGCACCCGCGATGTAATGCAAGCTGAATTTCGCACTGGCGATTTTAAAGCTGGTCTCGTCAAAGGAATTGATAAAGCCGGCGAGCAACTGAAAACACACTTTCCCGTCGCCGATGACGATATTAACGAACTCTCTGACGAAATTTCCCGAGGCTAATGAAAACTTTTTCCACCACTTTCCGAACCCAATTTTTACTGGCGACTTTGATGTTGTCCATCTTTGCTGTCAATGCACAACGTAAAATACCCGATAAACCCAGAACTGCAAGACCGGTTTTTGACCAGGGAAATATGCTCAATCAAAATGAG
>Ga0208412_1000205_pt1 | contig 37998 bp, 34 predicted proteins | sample AntDeeMetag02WF4_FD_184758 | JGI IMG/M metagenome (GOLD analysis project Ga0208412, IMG submission 184758) | Saline lake microbial communities from Deep Lake, Antarctica - Antarctic Deep Lake Metagenome 02WF4 (SPAdes) (version 2) | ecosystem: Environmental > Aquatic > Non-marine Saline and... | reverse complement strand
TGCGTTACAGGGCGCCAAGCGCCTGTTACGCGCCGAAATGGGTAAGTTTGGTTTGACGGTGGCGCTTTTCACGCTGTTATTTGTCGCAGCGCCCCCTTCAAACCCCGCTTTCTTCTTTAGTGCTTACGTAGCGGTCGTTCTCACGCATTGGCTGGGTCCCTGGCTTTTGCGGCGGCAACGCTCAACTTATCGAGGTAACTAGCGTCATGGCAGCAGGAAACGAAGTCTCGCCAGCTGATTATATCCAGCACCACTTGCAGAACCTGACGTTCGGGCTTCATCCGGACAACGGCTGGTCGCTTGCGCAAAACGCCGAAGAGGCGAGCGACATGGGCTTCTGGGCCATCCACCTGGACACCATGGGTTGGTCCATCGGCATGGGTTTTCTGTTTATCTGGCTGTTTCGCAAGGTGGGTAATGCCGCCACCACCGGCGTGCCCGGCATGCTGCAAAGCATCGTCGAGGTGACGTTCGAGTTTATCGAAGACCTGACCCGTTCCACCTTCCGCCACGAAAACCCCATCATCGGGCCGCTGGCGCTGACGCTGTTCGTCTGGATCCTGATGATGAACACGCTCAAGATCATTCCGGTCGACTACTTCCCGGGCGTGTTCTCAAGCCTTGGTGTCGAGCAGATGAAGATCGTGCCGACCACCGATATCAACGCCACGTTTGGCATGGCCCTGGGCGTGTTCCTGCTGGTGATTTACTACAACTTCAAGGTGAAGGGCGCCGTCGGCTTTGCCCGCGAACTTTCGCTCAAGCCGTTTAACCACTGGGCGCTGATTCCGTTCAACCTGCTGCTGGAAGTCGTCGCGCTGCTGGTTCAACCGTTCAGCCTTGCCATGCGTCTTTTCGGCAACATGTTTGCCGGCGAAGTGATCTTCATCCTGATTGCCCTGCTGCCGTTCTGGGCTATCTGGCTGTTGGATGTGCCCTGGGCTATTTTCCACATTTTGATAATCACCCTGCAGGCCTTCATCTTTACCGTGCTGTCCGTTGTGTACCTGAACGCTGCACACGAACGCCATTAACTGAGCAACACTTTTAACTCATAACCTGACCTAACCTCTAAGGAGTACTACCATGATCTACATTGCCGCTTCCCTCATGATCGGCCTGGGCGCTTTGGGCACCGGCATTGGCTTTGCCATCCTGGGTGGCAAACTGATCGAAGCTACTGCACGTCAGCCGGAAATGGGCGATGAGCTGCAGGTGAAAACCTTCCTCATGGCCGGCCTGCTCGACGCCGTGCCGATGATCGGCGTGGGTATCGCGATGTACCTCATCTTCGTTGTTGCCGGTTAAACAAGTGTTACCGAGCGCTAGCCGCTCGGTTTTGTTTCACTCCGGTCGCCACGAACTTGTCAGAGGTACAACCCTGTGAATATCAACATGACGCTAATCGGGCAGACGATCGCCTTCGCGATCTTTGTCTGGTTTTGCATAAAGTATGTGTGGCCGCCGATCAGCAATGCGCTCCATGAGCGCCAAAAGAGAATTGCTGATGGTCTGGACGCTGCAAGCCGTGCATCTCGCGACCTTGAAATGGCGCAAGAGCAGGCCAACCAGACGCTGCGCGAAAGCAAAGAACAGGCATCGCAGCTTCTCGAGCAGGCGAATAACCGTTCCGCGCAAATTGTCGAAGACGCACGCGAACAGGCTCGCTCTGAAGGCGAGCGCATGATCGCCGGTGCCCGCGCCGCCATCGACCAGGACATGCAGCGTGCTCGTGAAGAGCTGCGCTCGCAAGTCGCCCATCTTGCGGTCCTTGGCGCCGAGCGCGTGCTGGAAGGCGCCGTCGACGAGAAAGCGCACCGCAAGCTGCTTGATGAGCTGGCTGCCGAACTGTAAGGAGGTGAACCATGGCGGAACAACTTACCGTCGCTCGTCCTTACGCTAAGGCAGCGTTTGAATATGCGCGCGATCACGATGCGCTCCAGGCTTGGTCTGACGCACTTACCCTGCTGGGCCAAGTGACGCTTGATGCAGACGCTAGTCGTCTGCTGAGCAGCCCCCGGTTTGAAAGCGAGCAGAAAGTCGCTTTTTTGACCGGCTTGCTGAATGACGGCAAGGCGGCCAAGGCCGCAGGTAAAGCCTTCGAGCGTTTTCTGGCCAACCTGGCGGGGCAACATCGCCTCGGCGCTCTCGGTGCGATTGCCGCTCAGTTTGAAAAGCTGCGCGCGGAGCACGAGCAGCGTATCGACGTAAACGTGACGTCAGCCTTTAAGCTCGATGAGAAGCAGCAGACGACGCTGCTCAACGCGCTTAAAAAACGTCTGAATCGCGACATCTCTATTACCACTCAGGTGGACAAGACGCTGATTGGCGGCGCCATCCTGCGCGCCGGCGATACCGTTATCGACGGCTCGGTGCGCGGTCGATTGAACCGCCTTTCCGAAGCGCTGACCACTTGAGTTTGAGGGACATGGCATGCAGCAACTGAATCCTTCCGAGATCAGCGACATCATCAAGCAACGTATCGAGAAGCTTGACGTCGCATCCGAAGCCCGTAATCAGGGCACCATCGTCAGCGTTTCCGACGGTATCGTGAAAGTTCACGGCCTCGAAGACGCGATGTTTGGTGAAATGATTGAATTTCCCGGCAGCATTTTCGGCATGGTGCTCAACCTTGAGCGCGACTCCGTCGGCGCTGTGGTGCTGGGCGACTACCTGCAGCTTGAAGAAGGCATGGTCGCCGAGTGCACCGGTCGTATTCTTGAAGTGCCGGTAGGCCCCGAGCTGATTGGCCGCGTGGTTGACGCGCTGGGTAATCCGATCGACGGCAAAGGCGACATTAACGCCAAAATGACCGACGCGGTGGAAAAAGTCGCGCCCGGCGTTATCACTCGTCAAAGCGTTGACCAGCCGATCCAGACCGGTTTCAAGGCGATCGACGCCATGGTGCCGATCGGCCGTGGCCAGCGTGAGCTGATCATCGGTGACCGTCAGATCGGTAAGTCGGCGATTGCCATCGACGCCATCATCAACCAGAAAGGCACGGGCATTACCTGCATTTATGTGGCCATCGGCCAGAAGCAGTCGACCGTTGCCAATATGGTGCGCAAGCTCGAAGAGCACGGCGCGATGGAGCACACCATCATCGTTGCCGCCGGCGCTGCCGATCCGGCACCGATGCAGTTTCTCGCCGCCTACGCCGGTTGCACCATGGGTGAGTACTTCCGCGATCGCGGCGAAGACGCACTGATCGTGTATGACGACCTGTCCAAGCAGGCCGTGGCCTACCGTCAGGTATCGCTTTTGCTGCGCCGTCCGCCGGGCCGTGAAGCCTATCCGGGCGATGTGTTCTATCTCCACTCGCGCCTGCTCGAGCGTGCCGCTCGGGTTAACGTCGACTACGTCGAGAAGTTCACCAACGGTGAAGTGAAGGGCAAGACCGGCTCGCTGACCGCGCTGCCGATCATCGAGACCCAGGGCGGCGACGTTTCCGCGTTCGTTCCCACCAACGTGATCTCGATCACCGACGGCCAGATCTTTCTGCAAACGGACCTGTTTAACTCGGGCATCCGTCCGGCCATCAACGCAGGCCTTTCGGTCTCACGCGTGGGCGGCTCGGCGCAGACCAAGATCGTCAAAAAGCTTGGCGGCAACATCCGTCTGGCGCTGGCGCAGTATCGCGAGCTGGCGGCGTTCTCGCAGTTTGCCTCGGATCTCGACGAAGCCACGCGTAAGCAGCTTGAGCACGGCGAGCGCGTGACCGAGCTGATGAAGCAAAAGCAGTATTCGCCGATGTCGGTGGCACAGATGGCGCTGTCGCTGTATGCGGCTAACGAAGGCCACCTGGATGGAATTGACGTGAGCAAGGTGTTGGATTTTGAAAATGCCCTGCACGACTACGCCAAGGCCGAGCACGCAGCGCTGCTGGATCAGATCAACGAGTCTGGCGACTACGGCGACGAGATCAAGGACGGCCTGAAGACGGTTCTTGAACAGTTCAAGGCCACTCAGACCTGGTAAAGCGCTTGGCTCACCGCGAAAGGTGGGCCTGCCTTCTTTTCTGAGAGCCACGAACGAAAGGTAGATCGCTATGGCAGCTGCAAAAGAGATACGCACCCAGATCGGGAGCATCAAAAATACGCAGAAGATCACCAGCGCCATGGAAATGGTCGCTGCATCGAAAATGCGTAAAGCGCAAGATCTGATGAAGGCCAGCCAGCCTTACGCCCGGCAAATCCGCAACGTGGTCGCCCACATTGCCGATGCCAACCCCGAGTACAAGCACGCCTATACGGTCGCACGTGACGAGGTGAAGCGCGTTGGTTATATCGTGGTGTCGTCGGATCGCGGCCTGTGCGGTGGGTTGAACAACAATCTGTTCAAGGCCGTGGTGAAAGACGCCGCCGCCTGGCGTGATCAGGGCGCAGAGCTTGAGTTCTGTGCCCTGGGCAGCAAGGCCGGCAGCTTTTTCAACAAATATGGCGGCAAGCTGGTGGCAGCCAAAGGTGGCCTGGGCGAAGCACCCCGGGCCGAAGATCTGGTGGGTAGCGTCAAGGTCATGCTCGAAGCGTATGACGAAGGCCATCTGGATCGCTTGTACGTGGTGAATAACGAATTCGTTAACACCATGACGCAACAGCCGGTGGTGCGTCAGCTTCTTCCGTTGTCGCCCGATGTGGGTGATGACGAGCCGAATCAGGAAAACGCCCGTCCCCAAAGCTGGGACTACCTGTATGAACCGGATGCCAAGGCGTTGCTCGATAGCCTGCTGGTTCGCTTTATCGAATCTCAGGTATATCAGGCAGTTGTGGAGAACGGCGCCTGCGAGCAGGCGGCGCGCATGATTGCCATGAAGAGCGCCACCGACAACGCCGGCGACCTGGTCGACGACCTGGAAATGGTATACAACAAGGCCCGTCAGGCCGCCATTACTCAGGAAATTTCTGAAATCGTCGGTGGTGCCGCTGCCGTATAACGCTTCGGGAGGTACAGCCTCCCGGCACACAGGTTTCATTTGCAGGTTTTAAAGAGGAACCAAGATGAGCGGACGTATCGTACAAATCATCGGCGCGGTGATTGACGTAGAGTTCCCGCGGGACTCGGTGCCCAAGGTCTACGACGCGCTGAACGTCTCCCAGTCTGAGACAGTTCTGGAAGTCCAGCAGCAGCTGGGCGACGGCGTGGTGCGCACCATCGCGATGGGCACCACCGAAGGGCTCAAGCGCGGCACCGATGTTACCAGCACCGGAGCCGCTATTTCTGTCCCCGTGGGCAAGGCCACCCTTGGCCGTATCATGAACGTACTCGGTGAGCCCATCGATGAGGCGGGCGAGATCGGCGAAGAGAAACGCATGCCGATCCACCGTAAAGCGCCGGGCTACGCCGACCAGACAGCGTCTGAAGAGCTGCTGGAAACCGGTATCAAGGTCATAGACCTGATATGCCCCTTCGCCAAGGGCGGTAAAGTTGGCCTGTTCGGCGGCGCCGGCGTAGGTAAAACCGTCAACATGATGGAGCTTATCCGCAACATTGCTACCGAGCACAGCGGCTACTCCGTGTTTGCCGGCGTGGGCGAGCGTACCCGTGAGGGTAACGACTTCTACCACGAAATGACCGACTCCAACGTTATCGACAAGGTATCGCTGGTATACGGCCAGATGAACGAGCCGCCGGGTAACCGTCTGCGCGTGGCGCTGACCGGCCTGACCGTCGCCGAAAACTTCCGTGATGAAGGCGGTGACGTTCTACTGTTCGTGGATAACATCTATCGCTATACGCTGGCGGGCACCGAAGTATCGGCGCTGCTGGGTCGTATGCCCTCCGCGGTGGGTTACCAGCCGACGCTGGCCGAGGAAATGGGCGTTCTGCAGGAACGTATCACCTCGACCAAAGAAGGTTCGATCACCTCCGTACAGGCCGTTTACGTGCCCGCGGATGACTTGACCGATCCGTCGCCGGCGACCACCTTCGCGCACCTGGACGCCACCGTGGTACTTGCGCGTTCCATCGCTGAGCTGGGTATTTACCCCGCGATCGACCCGCTGGACTCCACTTCGCGCCAGCTGGATCCGCAGGTGGTTGGCGATGAGCACTACGGCATTGCCCGCGGCGTGCAGGGCGTACTGCAGCGTTACAAGGAGCTCAAGGACATCATCGCGATTCTGGGCATGGACGAGCTGTCTGATGAAGATAAGCTGTCCGTGGCTCGGGCGCGTAAGATCCAGCGCTTCTTGTCGCAGCCGTTCTTCGTTGCCGAAGTCTTCACCGGCGCAACCGGCAAGTACGTGTCGCTGAAAGACACCATCGCCGGTTTCCAGGGCATTCTGAACGGTGAATACGACGAGCTGCCCGAGCAGGCCTTCTACATGGTCGGCACTATCGACGAAGCCGTCGAGAAAGCCAACAAGATGCAGCAGTAATCCCGTTTACCAGGGGGATTCGCTATGGCGAATAGCTTTAATTGCAATATCGTCAGCGCTGAAGCGTCCATCTACTCAGGCACCGTTGAGCAGGTGATTGCTTCAGGCACGACGGGCGATCTCGGCATTTTGCCGGGCCACGCCCCGCTGCTGACGTCGTTGAAACCGGGGCCGGTACGCGTGAAGTTTGACGGTGGCAACGAGGAAAACTTCTTCGTTTCCGGCGGCTTCATGGAAGTGCAGCCTGATGTGGTGACGATCCTTGCGGACTCGGCGATTCGCGCGGGCGACCTTGACGAGGCCGCCGCCGAAGAGTCACGCCGCGAGGCACTCCAAGCCTTTAACGAGAAGTCTGCCGAGCTTGATTACACCCGCGCTGCCGCGGAGCTTGCCGAGGCGGTGGCGAAGCTGCGTACTATCCAGCAGCTGCGCAACAGAGGCCGCTAGCCGCAACACGGCGCCCGGCCAGACCCACGCCCCTTGAATCCCTCGATGGATTTAAGGGGCGTTTTTTTTGTCTGTTAAGATAGCCAAAAACGCATGATTGTGCTCAACCTATTATTGTGATCAACCTACCGCTTGGAGGATAACAATGGCGCTCAACGATAATACTCTGGAAGCGGTAAAAAACGATCTGCTGGCTCTGAATGCCCCCACCGCGCAGGCCGACGGCGCAGCACCTGCCGATACGCCCGGCCGCGACGCGGTGGTTGAGCGGTTAAGCGAGATACGCTCGCCCGACATCGGTGAGATTCTTGAAACCCTGATCGAGGACGGCGATGCGCTCGGCGTGGCGGTTACCACGCTCGACATGTTGGCCACCGACCGGGCGGCCAACGTGCTGGGCTATCTGCCCGGCGACCATCAGCTGCTTATTGTGGGCACACTCGACGATAGTCAGGTGCTCAAGCTGCTTGAAGAAATGGGCTCTGATGAACGGGCTGATCTGTTCAACCTGCTCGATGACGACCGTCGGGAAGCGCTGCTGCGGCGTATGGCGCGCAAGGAACGCGAAGAACTAAAGCGTATGGCAAGCTATGAGGAAGGCACTGCCGGCGCCATTATGACCTCTGACTATGTGGCCATAGCCAGTGGCATGACGGTGTCTCAGGCGCTGATGCGGGTGCGCCAGACCGCCCCCGACGCGGAAACGATCTACCAGCTTTACGTGCTCTCGGACGACGGTGAGCTGATTGGCACCATGTCGCTGCGCCAGTTGATGGTGGCGCGCCCCGGCGCGCTGGTAGACGACATCATGATCAAGGACGTGATTAGCGCCGCGGTAGACGAGCTGCAGGAAGAGGTGGCGCGTATCGTCGCGCGCTACGACCTGATTGCCCTGCCGGTGATCGACATCGACAACCGCATGATCGGTATCGTCACCCACGATGACGCCATGGACGTAGCCGCATTCGAGGCCACCGAAGATATCCACAAGGGGATGTCCATCGGCCAGCTGGAAGACGGCATCAGCCGCGTATCGCTGTGGACACTTTACCGCAAACGCGTGATGTGGCTGGTGCTGCTGGTGTTTGCCAACCTGTTTTCGGGTGCCGGCATCGCCTACTTTGAAGACACTATTGCCGCTCAGGTAGCGCTGGTCTTCTTTCTGCCGTTATTGATTGGCAGCGGCGGTAACGCCGGTGCTCAGGCGGCAACGCTGATGGTGCGCGGCATGGCCACCGGCGATGTGGGAGGGAAGGACTGGGGCAAGCTGTTAGGGCGCGAACTGCTGGTGGCCGGCGCGCTCGGCCTGACCATGGCCATCGCCGTCACGCCGATTGGTATTATGCGTGGCGGCAACGCGTTAGCGTTCGTCGTGGCCACCAGCATGGTTACCATCGTGCTGTTTGGCAGCCTGTTGGGAATGTGCCTGCCGTTTGTGCTGGAGCGCTTCAAGCTTGATCCGGCCACCGCGTCGGCACCGCTGGTGACCACGCTGATTGACGCCTCCGGCGTGGTGATCTATTTCAGCATCGCCACGGCCGTGCTGTCTAACGTTGGGGGCTAGCCTTAACGTCGCCGGCTAGCCGATGGCGCTGCTGGTGGCGCGGGTAATTAGCAGAATCTCGACGTTACCCAGCCATTCGACGTCGTCGGCCATTGCCTTGAGCTGGCTGGCCAGACACTGCGGCGGCTGCTGGATGTCATCGCCAATGATGAGCGACACCGAGACCTGGCCCTCCAGATAGTGCAGCTGCAGCTCGGCGCGGGTGCGCCATATGGGGTTGGCGAACCAGCGCTCGTCCAGCGTCGTCTCGACCTCGGGGCGCAGCGGCAGGCCCGGCAGGCGGCTGGGGTCGCCTTCGCCGGCGTCGTCTTCGGGGTCGATGTGAAAGGTGACGTCGGTCAGCGCGGGAAACGCGTGGCGCAGGCGGCGGCTGACTTCGTTGCCGATTTCATGGGCCTCTGAAACGCTGACCCGCTGCGCGACTACCACGTGCAAGTCCACCATCACCCAGCCAGCCGACTGACGTGTGCGCAGGTCGTGCACGCTCTCGACGCCCGGCACACTCAGGGCGACTTCGTGCATCTGCTGCTGGGTGTCGTCGGGCAGCGCGGTATCCACCAGCTCCCGGGCGGACTCCCAAAGCAGGTCCCAGCCGACCTTGCCCACCAGCAGCCCGACGATAATCGCGGCAACGGCATCGACCCAGCCCAGGCCAAACTGTGCGGCAATCATTGCTATCAGCACCACTACAGTCGACAGAGCATCGCTGCGTGAGTGCCAGGCGTTGGCTTCCAGCAGCCTGGATTTAACCCGCTTGGCCACGCGCAGGGTGTAGCGAAAGATCCACTCTTTAGAGAGCAGCGCGAGGACGGCGAGCAGTATCGCCCAGATGCCCGGTGCGCCGATGCCTTCGCCGCTGAACAACCGCTCAAGGCTCGACCAGGCAATGCCGCCGGCGACAAAGATCAGCACGCTGCCCAATAGCAGCGTGGTCAGCGTTTCGATGCGCCCGTGGCCGTACGGGTGGTCGTGGTCGGGCCCCTGGCGGCCGTAGTGAATGCCCGCCAGCACAAAGGCGTCGGTAATCAGGTCGGAAAACGAGTGGATGCCGTCGGCAATTAGCGCCGCCGAGCCGACCCAAGAACCGACGATGACTTTGGCCACACTGAGTACGCCGTTAAGCCAGGCGCCCACGTAGGTGACGTGTTTGGCCTCGCGACTTAGCTGTTCTGCCTGGGGGTCGGCGTTAGCGCTCATAAATAACCTTTCAGCAACGTGCAGCGCTCCTCGTGGCGCGGCGGCCTATTGTAGCGCAACATCCCACCGTTGCGCAGCGTCTTGGGCGGACAACGCGACGCTAGACGTGTATTCTTGGGCGCCAGTTATTAACCGCCAACTGACGGTTTTCACCCACTTATTTTTGCAGGTTTACGCATGGATTGGCTACAGGTCATTGTGTTAGCCGTGGTGCAAGGGTTCACCGAGTTTCTGCCCGTGTCGAGCTCGGCCCATTTGATTTTGGTGCCGGCGTTAACGTCTTGGGACGATCAGGGGCTGGCGTTCGACGTGGCCCTGCACATGGGCAGCCTACTGGCGGTGATCGCCTATTTTCGCCGCGAGATTTTTACCATGCTGCAAAGCAGCTTTGCCGCGCTTAGAGGCAAGGCCGTTGATCGCGATGCCCGGCTGGCACTGGGGGTGGCGCTGGCCACGCTGCCGGTGTGTGTTATCGGCCTGCTGCTGCACGACGTGGTGAAAGAGCACATGCGCTCCACGCTGATTATTGGCGTCGCGCTAATCGGCTTTGGCTTGCTGCTGGGCTACGCCGACTGGGGCCGGCACGGCAGCCGCGACGAGTATCAGCTGCGCTGGCGCGACATCGCGCTGATCGGCCTGGCCCAGGCGCTGGCGCTGATACCTGGCACGTCGCGTTCGGGCATTACCATTACCGCCGCGCTGATGCTGGGAATGAGCCGTGAGGCCGCGGCGCGGTTTTCCTTTCTGCTCTCGATCCCCGTGACGGTGCTGGCCGGCGGCATGGAAGCCATCACCCTGAGCCGCCAGGCCGCGCCGGTTGACTGGCTGACCCTGCTGTCGGGCACCGCGCTTGCGGGCATCAGCGCCTATCTGTGCATCCACCTCTTTCTAGCGTTCATCAAGCGCCTGGGCATGCAGCCCTTTGTGCTTTACCGCATTGTGCTGGGCGTGTGGCTGCTGTGGCTGTTCTATGGCTAAGAGATTCAGACAACAAGGCAGGCAATTAGCATGCGACATATAACGTTCAGAGCGCTGGCCGCGGGGTTTGGCATTATAGCGCTGGCGCTTTTCGCCGGCTGCTCCCAAGGCGAGCAAACGCTGAAGACGCCGGTAAGCTTTGAAGGCGGTGTGTTCGGCAGTTTTTATCAGGTCAGTGTGTCAGCCCCGTTGACCAAAAGCGAAGCGGAAGCGCTGGAAGAAGGCTTTCTGGCCGAGCTTGAACGCGTCGATGCGATCATGTCGACTTACCGCGACGACAGCGATCTGGTCGGATTCAATCACGCACCGCTCGGTGAATGGCAAACGCTGCCGGCACCGCTGATCAAGGTGATGTCGATCAGTCAGCAGATTTCCCGGCAAAGCGGCGGCGCTTTTGATGTGACCATTGGCGGGCTGGTCAACCTGTGGAGCTTTGGCCCCGAAGCCAAGCCCAAGGCCATCCCCGACGACGACGTGCTTAACGAGCGCCTTGGGCTGGTGGGCTTTGATGCCCTGGAAGTCGACGCCGAGGCTGACCGGGCGCGGCGCACTCGCGACGTGTTCGTGGATCTTTCCGCCGTGGCCAAGGGCTACGGCACTGACCGTGTGGCGCATTACCTTGAACAACAGGGCATTGAGAACTACCTGGTCAATCTGGGCGGTGACCTGACCACCCACGGTTATCGCGACGTTGATGCGCAAACGCCCTGGCATATCGGCATCGAAAAACCTCAGGCCCAGCAGCGCAGCGCCCAGTACGTGATTCCCCTATCGGATATGTCGGTGGCCACCTCGGGCGACTACCGCAACTATTTTGAGCAGGACGGTCAGCGCTTCTCGCACACCATCGACCCGCGCACTGGCCGGCCGATTGCTCATTCGCTGGCCTCGGTCAGCGTAGTGCATCCGTCCAACGCCTGGGCCGATGCCTGGGCCACGGCAATGACGGTGCTGGGCGATAAGGAAGGTATGGCGCTGGCGTTGGCGCAGGATCTCAAGGTGCTGATGCTAATCCGCGATGATGACGGCTGGAAAAGCCTGGCAAGCCCCGCCTTTGCCGAGTTTATTGGCCAAGCGTTTATGGCCGATCACCAGATCAAGGTGGCTGATGAGCCCGCCGCAGAAACACAAGGATAATCCCATGCATGATGAATTGGATATTGTCGTTCTCGCCGCCGGCAAGGGCACGCGTATGCGCTCCAACCTGCCCAAGGTGCTGCACCCGCTGGCGGGAAAGCCGATGGTGCGCCACGTGCTCGATACGGCGTCAGAACTTTTCCCCCAGCGCACCCACGTGGTGATTGGTCACGGTAGTGACGCGCTGCGTGAAGCGTTGGTCGAGCTGCCGGTACGCTTCAGCGTACAGGCCAAGCAACAGGGCACGGGGCACGCGGTGGCGCAAACGCTGGATCACCTGGGGCACGGCAAGGTGCTGGTGCTTTACGGCGACGTGCCGCTGATCCGCCGCGAGACTCTTGCCGCGCTGCTGGAGCGTGTTGACGAACAGCATCTAGGGCTTTTAACCGTCACGCTGGATAACCCCGACGGCTACGGGCGCATCGTGCGCAATGCCGCCGGCAGCGCGGTGGCCATCGTCGAGCAAAAAGACGCCAGTGCCGATGAGCTGACATTGACCGAATGCAATACTGGCATCATGGCGATGACCGCCGCTCAGCTGAAACGCTGGCTGCCCAAGCTGTCGGCCGACAACGCCCAGGGCGAATACTACCTGACCGACGTGATCGCCATGGCCGCCGACGAAGGCGTAAGCGTGTCTACCGCCCAGCCGGCAACCCCGGTCGAGGTGGAAGGGGTGAACAACCGCGCCCAGATGGCGCACCTCGAGCGCGCCTACCAACACCGCTATGCCCAGCAGCTGATGGCCCAAGGCGTTGCACTGGCCGACCCGGCGCGGCTAGATGTACGCGGCACGCTGACCTGCGGCCACGATGTGTTTATCGACGTGGGCTGCGTGTTTGAAGGCGACGTCAGCTTGGGCGAGGGCGTGCACATCGGCCCCTACTGCGTGATCAAGCATGCCACCGTCGGCGCGGAAAGCGTGGTGGAAAGCCACAGCGTGCTGGAACACTGCGTGGCGGCCGGACGCAACCGCATTGGCCCCTACGCGCGGCTGCGCCCGGGCACGCGTCTGGCGGTGGCGGCCAAGGTGGGTAACTTCGTTGAAACCAAAAACGTTGACGTGGGTGAAGGCAGCAAGATCAATCATTTAAGCTACGTGGGCGACGCCACCCTAGGCCGCGGTGTGAATATCGGCGCGGGGACAATCACCTGCAACTACGACGGCGTCAACAAGCACCGCACCCAGATCGGCGATGGCGCTTTTATCGGCTCCAACACCGCACTGGTGGCGCCGGTGAACGTGGGGCGTGGCGCCACGGTGGGCGCTGGCTCAACCATTGCCCGAGACGTTAGCGACCATGCGCTGGGCATTACTCGCGCGCCCCAGCGCGAAAAGGCCGACTGGCCGCACCCCGTAAAGCGCGACTGATATATAGCACTTACGGATACATCATGTTGAATGAATCAGGCTGATCAAGGAGAAACGCTATGTGTGGCATTGTCGCCGCCGTTGCCCAGCGCAACGTTCAAGGCATCTTGCTGGAAGGGCTCAAGCGCCTGGAATACCGCGGCTACGACTCTGCCGGCATGACGGTGATGCGCAACGAAGCGCTGACCCGTCACCGCGCCGTGGGCAAGGTCGCGGCACTTGATGCCTGCCTGCAGCAGGAACCGCTGCCGGGCAAGGTGGGTATTGCCCACACCCGTTGGGCGACCCACGGCAAGCCCAACGAGGCAAACGCCCACCCACACCACAGCGACGCGCACATCGCGGTGGTGCATAACGGCATCATTGAAAATTACGAGGCGCTCAAAAAACGCCTGCAGGCGGAAGGTTACGTCTTTACCTCCGACACCGATAGTGAAGTTATCGCCCACTTGCTGGCGGATATTCAGGCCAGCGGCGTCACGTTGTTTGAAGCGGTGCAGCAAACCGTGCAGACCTTGGGCGGCGCCTATGCGCTGGGCGTGATGAGCCCGCAGGAACCCGGCGTCGTCGTAGGCGCGCGGCAGGGCAGCCCGCTGGTGGTGGGTGTGGGCATTGATGAAGCGTTTCTGGCCTCAGACCCGCTGGCGCTGTTGCAGGTAACCGACCGCTTTATCTACCTGGAAGAAGGTGACTTGGTCGAACTGGGCGACGGCGGCAGCGTGCGTATCGTTGACGGTGATGGGCAAGCCGTCGAGCGCCCCGTTCACGTGTTCGAATACGCCGACGGCGTGGCCAGCAAAGGTGACTACCGCCACTTCATGCTCAAGGAAATTTTCGAGCAGCCCCGCGTGATTAGCGCAGCACTTGAAGGTCGGCTGGGCGAACACAGCGTGCTGACCGAAAGCTTTGGCCCTGATGCCCAAGCGCTGTTGGCCAAAACCCGCCAGATCCACATCATCGCCTGTGGCACCAGCTATCACGCCGGTCTTGTGGCGCGCTACTGGCTGGAGCGCTACGCCGGCGTGCCGGTGCAGGTTGAAGTGGCCTCGGAGTTTCGCTACCGCCACCCGGTCGTGCCCGACGGCACGCTGTTCGTCACGCTTTCACAGTCGGGGGAAACTGCCGATACGCTGGCCGCGCTGCGCTTTGCCAAACGGCTGGGCTATATAGGCTCGCTGGCCATCTGCAACGTGCCGGGAAGCTCGCTAGTACGCGAGTCTGATCTGGCGCTGATGACCCGCGCCGGCCCCGAAATTGGCGTCGCTTCGACCAAAGCCTTCACTACCCAGCTGGTTGCGCTGATGCTGTTAACGCTGGCGCTCGACAAAACCCTGGGTAAAGACGCGCGCGACAGCGACGGTACCAAACACGCTGACATCGTCGCGGCGCTGAAAACGCTGCCCGACATCTGCCGCCAGGTGCTCGCGCTGGACGCCGACATCGAAGCGCTTTCCCAAGCGTTTGCCGAAAAGCACCATGCGTTGTTTCTCGGCCGCGGCGCGCATTTCCCCATTGCCCTGGAAGGCGCGCTCAAACTCAAGGAAATCTCCTACATCCACGCCGAAGGCTACCCCGCCGGCGAGCTCAAACATGGCCCGCTAGCGCTGGTGGACAGCGAAATGCCGGTGATTTCCGTCGCCCCCAACGACGACCTGCTAGGAAAGCTCAAGTCCAACCTGCAGGAAGTCCGCGCCCGCGGTGGCCAGCTGTTTGTGTTCGCTGACGAAAATGTGGGCATCGACGACACCGAGGACGACGTTTGCGTACTGCACCTGCCCCACGTTCACGAAGCGCTGGCGCCGCTGCTTTACACCCTACCGCTGCAGCTTCTGAGCTACCATGTTGCAGTGCTCAAAGGCACCGACGTTGACCAGCCGCGCAACCTGGCCAAAAGCGTCACGGTGGAATAGGTTTATGCTCTGATGTCATGCGCTTTCCGTGTCAGAATAGCCAGGCCACTGAATTTTCTTTGATGCTCAAATGATTGGAAATTCCGATGAAAGAAAGCGCATTTCAAATTGCCTTACGAACCTACGAACCACAAGTCAAGCGTCATACTCACTCATTCGTTCAGACTATCGTGCCGCTACGCGGCGCGATGGAGATTGAAATTGATGGTCGAGGGTCTCGTCTTACTCCGAGTTCCGTCGCGGTACTTCCGCCGGGAGCGACTCACGACTTTGAAAGTACGCACGATGGCCAATTTCTTATCCTCGAACTCAGCGGTAGTGCCTTGATCGAGTCTTGGTTAACGCCTGACCTTTGTTCATTGCGGCAGATCACACCGACTGCTTGGCGCTATATGCAATTTTTGGCCTCCGAGGCTGTTCTGAAGGAAAGTCGGATGTTGGCGTCGGTAAACGTATTGGCAACCGTCCGTGAGCTGTTGATAGATGCGAAAAAATCGTCAAATGCTGTGGCACCGCCGCATCCTCGCGTGGAAGCTGTTTCTCGTAGACTCACAGAGCAAGCCTGTTTGCCGCTTAATATGGCTGAACTGGCAAGAGACTCAGGCCTTTCGGTTAGCCGCTTCCATCAACTGTATCGTAGCGCCTATGGTCAGACACCGAAGCAGGCTCAGCTCGATGTTCGGCTGAAATGTGCCGTGGAGCTTTTGTTGAACTCACGGCTATCGGTATCTGCTATTGCTTACGAACTTGGTTATGAAAATGTTTCATCCTTCACAAACCTGTTTAAACGACGCTTTGGAATGACACCCGCGAAATTTCGAGTGCCAAGAAAGTAAAAAACTCGCGAGCTTTGCCTAATGCCTCCGCCTCCTGTCTCCCGCTAAACTGCTGGTGAATGACAAGGAGGATAAAATATTGAAAATTACCTACTCCACCTCTTGGTACAAGCAATACGAAATAGCTAGCAGCAACGATGGCCTGAAAAAAATTTTGGAACATGCAGCTTTCGAAGAATTGCTTGCTGATTTTACCTGCCATGGTGATAGTCTGGATATCGGCACGGCCACTGGCCGATATATGCGCGTCGCTGATGAGCTGGGTTTTTCGGCTTATGGTATTGACAATTCCCCGCATGCTGTATCTATTACGCAAGAATATATTGGCTACTGGGGAATGCCTACTGAACGTGTCCATTTAATGGATGGGGCCTCGATGGGGTTTAAAAATGAATGCTTTCAATTAGTGACATGTATGATGAGCACTATTTCCCATTCCTATGATTATCTTGCTATTTTGACGGAGGTTTCTAGAGTGTTAGCGTTAGATGGAATTTTTGTCGTTTCGATCTGGCAACCAAACACTCGTTTCGGTGGTTTTTTAGCAGTAAATACATCTGATATTAACAATAAATTGAAACTTTTGTGTGAGGAAATAGGTTCATTAAATTTGGTTTTGAATGCAGCAGGATTAGAAGTCATAAATAAAAAAGATGCCATTTTTTTTGATAGTGATTTTTATTTTTCTTGCCAATCAGATTGTTGTGAAAAGATGGAAAATTATTATAAAGAGTCCATTATATTGGATCAAAGGCTGCGCAATGAAAATGATGGTCAAGGTGGTGAGCTTGGAATATATCTGTGCCGCAAGCAGACGGTTTGATATGCCAATAGGTATGCTTTACATTGCTTTGGCGGCTTCAAGCTGGGGTACATTGGGGATTCTGGCTTCAGGACTCATCGCTGTCGGTTTCAATGGTTTTGAGGTGGCCGCATTACGCGTACTTCTTTCGGCCTGTGTTCTGCTTGTCATATCACCACGAGTGTTGAGACCGCATCTGGCAACAATACGGAGGCATTGGCCAATCCTTTGCATTCACTCCCTGATAGGCGTGTTTTTCTATAACGTGCTGTATTTCATTGCCATTGAAGAAGTTGGCGTGACTTTCTCTGTTGGGCTGTTATACACCGCACCAATTTGGGCCCTTGTCTTTTCGATTTTTATATTGGGAGAACGACTAAGCTGGTTACGCAGCCTGTCGGCACTGGGTGCTTGTACTGGCGTAATGCTTACCCTGGGTGTAGGTGGAGTGGGTTCGACTCCATCGGTAATGGGGGTTTTGTTAGGCCTCGCAGCTGGCGCTACTTATGCCCTTTATCCGGTTATTGGCAAGCGAGCGATATACCATGTGCCACCAACGGTATTGCTATTCAGTTCTTTTTTGATCAGTGGTTTGGCTTTTGCTTCTACTCCCCCGGCATGGGATGGTGTAGCGCGACTCATGGAAAGCGAAAGCTTGTCCGTCTGGATGCTATTATTGACGATGAGCCTATTTGGTACCATTTTTTCCTATTTCTTGTTTACGCGAGGAATTAAAATGGTGCCTGCTTCATCAGTAGGCGTGGTTACCACCCTCGAGCCACTAGTTGCGATTGTATTGGCTAGTGCTTTACTGAACGAGCATTTAACCATTCTACAATACTTCGGCATATTTTTGATTGTTCTATTTAGCATACTGAGCGGCTTGCTAAATAAGCAACGTTAGAGAGGCTGGGCGGCTGCAGCGCGAAGGGAGGGGAGGATGTCAACCAGCAGCAGACCGAAGAACGGAGGATAGGAAATCCAACCGCTTCCTTCGCAGTATCGCCGCGGTCAATTCGTCAGTTCAAATGGGATACCCTCGTCGGCAATACAGACTACCTCCAGAGCAAAGCTCCGTTGAAATTCCTATCCTCACGCTCTTCGCCCTGGCCTTGCTGGCCAACGATGGCCTGATGGCTCTGCTGGGCTACATCCTGACCGGCGGCACCCTGGCACTGGTGATTTTCAACCTGACCTGAGAAGAACTTCCTGGCCGGGGTGTCTCGACCCTGCCCTTGGCGCTCACTTGACGGTGATCCTGTTCTCGACCTCGCTGCCCGAGCCTTGCTCACGCGCGATGGCTTCAGCCCGCTCGCGCTGATCCTCGGTCTCGACGAAGCCCTCCAGGATGACGCGCTCGTCGCTCATGTCCACGTCGATGGCCGCACCGGCGAGGTCCGGCTCCTCGAGAAGCAGGGCCTTGATCCTCACCGCCTGGGGGGAATCCTGATGTTCGAGCCGCGCGGATTCGTTGATGGGGGTGTCGGCGCAGCCCACGAGGAGTGCCGCTGCCAGCAGGGCGCCGATCCAGTCGCGTCGGTTCATGGTCCACCTTCCTCGCCTCGGATCGCCTCGCGAGAGCGACTGACCAGCCCCTCGCAATACGCCATGTCGGGATCGTCGCCCGCTCCCAGCAAAGGCAGGAGCGCGGCAATGGGTCCGCCGATGGCGCCGAGCACAGCACTGGCCCCGGCGCGCAACCCTAGCCCCAGGCCGCCACCATGAACACCGGGCTCGATATCATCGAAGGTGCCGCCCAGATGAAAGGGCGCGTGCCCGGCAAAGACACTGGGATCCTTGGGGTAGGCGAAGATGGAGATATCCAGGCGTTCCGTGTTCAGGTCCACCTCGCCGCCGGCCGTGAAGGTGGTATCCAGGGTATCGATGACGAAGGTATCCAGTTTGGCGACACCGCTGCGCGCCTGCAGGTCGGCATAGACGCATTCGATGGGCACCGGATCACGCCCGCGCGCCCAGCTGAGAAACGCCTGGAGGGTGTCGAGTCCGGCCAGCTCCACGAGCACCGCATCCAGCCTGCCGCCGGTCATCAGCAGGAGCAGGCCACCGTCAGCGGACGCCAGAAGATCGGCGACCGATCGACCCTCGATCCAGAACTTGCCGCGCCCCCCGACGATACCCACGCTTTCATCGGCCAGGTTCCAGTGCCGGAGGACATCGTTGAGCTCCACACGCCGCATCTCCACCTGCACGGTGCCGAGAGGTGGCCAGCTTCCGGCATCCAGGTCGAGCACCAGATCGATGCTCCCCTCGCCGATGCCGAAACTGATCGGCTCGAAGCGGCCGTGTCCATCCTCCAGGCGAAAGTCGATGACCACCTTGCTCAAGGGCACCTTCCCCGCCCGCACCGACTCTGCACGGTAGCTTACGTCTGCCGTCACGGTATGCCAGCCCTCGCCGACGAAGGGCGTGTCGGGCAGGATGAAGCGGCCCTCGCTTCCCTCACCGTTCGGTGTCGCTCCGATGATAACCCCCAGGTCGGCGATGTCGAGGGAGGCGGAACGCAGCTCGCCCGTCAGCTTTGGCGGACGGGGCCGCGTATCGAGGCTGAGCCAGCCATCGAGGTCACTGCCACCGATCTCTCCCTGAATGTTCTCGAGCGCCCAGCGCTGATCATTCAGCTCCAGGTTGCCCGAGAGCGAGTAAGGTGGCAGCTGCGGCAGCGCCACGCCCAGCAGCCGGCTCAGGCGCTGGGGGCTGGGGCCCTCCAGGGTAAATGCCAGATTCTGGCCCTCCAGGGCCAGGGGTCGCAGTAGCGTGCCATGAATCCCGAACCGGCTGCCGACGAGTTCGGCATCGAGATCCACCGCATAGGGTCGAGCGAGACGGCGGGCGTTAAGCAGAGAATCGCCTACCAGGGAGAGCGATGCCGGGTGGCCGTCGTAGCGCCCCTCCCCCGTCAGGTGAAAGCGCCGATCGCCATTTTCCCCGTCGCGGGTCGCGAGCCTCAGGGTCAGGTCGGTATCGGCCTGGGGCGCCTCGAAGCGAAGCGTCGAGGGCTCGAGCCTCATCCGGCCGATGAACGGCAGCAGCAGGTCATCGCGCCTGTCGATGGACAGGGTATCGCGAATCTCGAGGTGCAAGTCAGCGGAAAACCTACCCAGCCGGTCCTCCACCGGCGTGAAGGTGTCGACCAGTCCCGCCAGCGCCATGTCGTCGATGGCCACATCGAGGCGTCCCGATGCCGCCTGCCCGGTCGCGTCCAAAAACAGACGACTCGTGACTAAGCCGTCGGCAAGACCGAAACGCAGGGGATCGACGTCCAGCCTTCCCGCATCGAGGCCGGCAGAGAGGACAAGATCCTGTAATGCGGTGCCGTCGGGCAGTACCAGGTTGTCTGCGCGCAGCGCCAACTGCCCGTCGACGACACGCAGCGGCGCCAGCAGCGAGTCAGCCGCGGCGGCATCGGGAAGAAGGCGGGCAAGAACAATGCGCCCCGCCTCGAGGTCGGCCTGTACCGCGGCTCGCTCGGCATTGCGAAACTCGACGCTGCCGGCGACGGAGGCCCCGCCTATCTCGCCTTCGAGGCCGGTGGCGGACCAGCGTTCGTTGTCCCGCTGCAGGCGACCTGCGAGGCGAAACGCGGGCAAGGGAGGCAGCACCGGTCCTACCCAGGCCTCCAAGTCACGAGCGCCCGAGGCCTGAAGCGCCACGTCGCCGGCGAGCGTCGCCGGATTCAGCAGCGAGGCGAGGGTGGTATCGACCCGAGCCTGAAGATTCCCGGAACTGGCCTCGGCGTCGAGCCGATAGTCCTCATCCAACGCGACTAGCCCGGGCAGGGCGCCTCCCTGGATCGCCATGGTCAGCGGCTTGTCGCGGAGGGTGCCCTCCATGGTAAGTCGCAGTGGCGTCGCCTCGCCGGTGGACAGGGCGAGATCGAGGTCGCTTCCGGCGTCCTCGTTGCGGTAGGAGAAACGGCCCCTGTCGATCGCCAGGTTAGCAAGCAGGGTATCGAGCTCGAAAGCGGGGCGCTGTTCGAGGGGGGAAAGGCGCAGATCAACGTCGCCATCCAGGGTGCCCCCCGGGTCAAGGGCGATACCCAGGGCGTCCACGTCCAGGTCCTGCAGCGTGATCTGCGCCTGTGCCGAGAGCCTGTCGAGGTTGCTTGTCAGCTCGGCGCTGGCCTCGACCCTGCCGCCTGCCATGCCGAAGGCGGCACGCTCGAGGGTGAGCGAGTGGTCGGCGAGATGCACCGTGGTCTCGAGATCCCGCAGGACGCTGCGCTCCAGCGTCAGCCGATCCGTCGAAAGCGCCAGCTCTCCGCGCAGATCCGGCAGCACCGGAATGGCGATGCCTGCCACTTTCTCCCCTTCCGGGAGGGCCTTTCGCCAGGCGGCGATATCCAGTTGCGTGGCATGCAGGCGCCCGCTGAGGCGGGGAGCCTCACCGGCTGTTTCCATCCCGAGTTCACCGTTGATGCGGCTGTCGAGGGCGGAAACCTCGATCTCACTGAGCTGCCACTCGCTGCCGTGGCGCTCGAGGTGTGTCGCCACTTCGAGAGAGCCCAGCGTCACGACAGACAATCCCAGCCAGCGGGCCCAGTCGGCGGTTGCCGCCACGCTGAGTTCGGCGTCTGCCTGCAGGGAGGCCAGCGACGGCAGATCGGGCAGGGTGAAGGTGCCCGTCAGTCGGTCCTCGTCGGAGCCGAGCGATATCTCGCCACCGAATGGCTTTGTGTTGCCCAGCAGTGTCTCGAGCGAGTCGGTCCTGGCCTCCAGATGAAAGCGGCGGTCTCTGAAGGTGAGCGTCGCCTCGGTGTCCAGGGACGCGTCGTCACGCTGGATCTGCAGAGATGGAATCATCAGCTCGGTAGGGGCATCGGCCTCGGGTGCCCGGTAGCGCACCTGCGCATCCGACAGGGAGAGACGACGGATGGTCACCGGCAATGCCGACTCGTCATCGGATGCAGATGGCTGCCCGGTTTCCCCCTGCTGCATAGCCTTGAATACCCAGTTGCCGGGGCCATCGCGGCGTTGCTCCAGGCTGAGAGTGGGGCCTGCCATCTCGACCGCGTCCAGCACGAACTCGCCATCGAGCAGGTCGACAAACGAAGGCGAGACGCTGAGACGCTGCGCCTCGAGCATGTACGGTGAGGTCGCCCATTCTGGGTTGCCGAGCTTGATCTCGTGCAGGGAAATCTCCGGGCGGGGGAGAAAATCGACCTTCACGTTGCCCTCGATGGCCACGGAGCGCCCGGTCGCCTGCTCGACACGCCCGATGATGACTGGCTTGAGCACGTTCCATGACATCAGTTGCACCGTGGCGACGACCAGCGCCACCAGCAACAGGGGGACGAGCCACCACCAGCGCAATTTTCTTGGGGATCCCTGTGTCATTGGCTCAGCGGCTCCCGCGCGAGGGGGACATGTGCATACCTGTCGGGTCCCGCATGATTAATTACGCGTTTCCGGAATAATTCGGGCCGATCTTGCTGCCATTGCTTCATTGCACCAATCGGCGTCCGGTGGTGCAAGGTTTTTTGGTTGATATGGTGGTTATACAACCAATTATAGCGCTTGAGCGTGGTCTCCAGGTCATCCCGAGCGTCAAATTGGTGCGTATTCAACACATCGCTGATGCGGCCATTGAAGCGCTCTACCATGCCGTTAGTTCGCGGCCGGTAAGGGGGTATCAGACGGTGCTCTACCGCGTGATGCTCACAGAACTGGTCCACCCGGTTTTTCGTATATGGCTATAACGATTAACCTTGTTACAAAGTTACCATCTTTATTAGCCTGAAAAATCGGGTTGGGAGTTTGCATCACCCTATATAGTTACCAACTCTATTTTTTGCAGGTCAAATTTTCTAGGCTCTATTATGGGGCTTGAGGATCAATTTTGTTACCAACCTTATTCCGATCCCACATACAGCCGCGAGGGAAATACATGATACGCACGCTTTTGACCACCGCCGACGGCGAAAGATACACTGGCGGTGAAGAACTGATCGAACGCTTTCACGGCGAGCCTGAAAGCCGGATCTGGATCGACGTGCAGGGGGAAAGCAGTGCGCGGGAGAAAGCGCTGCTGGAGGCATTTGAGTGTCATCCGCTGGCGATTATTGATGCTCAGAAGGACAATCGCCATCCGCCGAAAATCGAAACGTTCGAGACCCACACGCTAATCATTTACCGCGGGCTTTCGGCGTTTGATGCCGATCTGGACTATCAGCCGCAGCAGATTCCCTTTTTCATCGGTGAGCGTTACCTGATCAGCCTGCACGCCAGTCAGACAATGAGTATCGACCGGATGCTGGGGCAGAACGGCGGCGCGCTGTTGCACAAGTCTCCCGGGTATTTGGCGCTGCGTATCATGTACCTCTCGGCGGGGTTTTATCAGGAAAGCCTGACCGAGTTTGAAGCCCGGCTCAGCGTGCTGGAAGACGCACTGGTGGAAAACGGCAGCGATACGCTGATGAAGCGCGTCATCGGCTACCGTTCGCGGCTGTTGAAAATGCGCCGTATATTCAACTATCACCAGGCGATCACCCATTCGCTTTTGACCACGGAATGCGAGCACCTGCCCCACGGCAGCGAAGGCACCGAGCATGCGATTAACGACGTGCACGAACGCTTTGAGCGCCTCTACAGCCTGACCAGCATGTATTACGACATTTGCGGTGATTTGATCGATGCCTATATGTCACTTTCCTCCCACCAGCTGAACCGCACCATGCAGGTGTTGACGGTGATCACCGCGATCTTTGTGCCGCTGAGTTTTCTGGCCGGCCTTTACGGCATGAACTTTACCTATATGCCGGAGCTTGGCTACCGCTACGGCTATTTTTTCCTGCTGGGAAGCATGGCCGCTATTGCCTTTGGGCTGATCTGGCTGTTCCGGCGCCAGCGCTGGCTCTAGCAATATTTCTGCTGCGCTGCATTGCAGGCCTTTCTTAGGGTGCTTATCATTAGGGCGATTTCTTGCCTCTTGACCCTCTCTTTCCCCCCAAGGTTTCTGCCATGCTCCCAAGTGCTCCTGCCTTCCGGCCCCGTTATCTACGGGCTCGCCGGCTGCTTTTTGCTGTCTGTTTGTTGTGTTTCCCCGCTTTTGCCTTTGCTGATGCCGGGCCGCTTGATCTGACGCTGTCGGTTGCCGGCATCGCCTCGGTGGTCATTTTTCTGCTGTCCTATGCGTTGGTAATGGGCGAAGAGCTTTTGCACATGCGCAAGTCCAAGCCGGTGTTGATTGCCGCCGGGCTGATCTGGACGCTGGTGGCGTGGATGTACATGCGGGCCGGGTTGCCCGACGTTGCCGAAACGGCGTTTCGTGAAACGCTGCTGGAATACACCGAGCTGCTGCTTTTTTTGCTGGTGGCGATGACCTACATCAACGCTATGGAAGAGCGGCGCGTGTTCGACAAGCTGCGTTCCTGGCTGGTGTATAAAGGCTTCAGCTACCGCAGTCTGTTCTGGATTACCGGCATTATGGCGTTCTGGATTTCGGCCGTGGCCAACAACATGACCACCGCCATGCTGATGTGCGCGGTGGTGCTCAAGGTCGCCGAAGGCGATAACAAATTCATCAGCCTGTGCTGCGTTAACGTGGTGGTGGCGGCCAACGCCGGCGGCGCGTTCAGCCCCTTTGGCGATATCACCACGCTGATGGTGTGGCAGGCCGGCCAGATCCCGTTCGGCGGTTTTTTTGTACTGCTGCTGCCGGCCATCGTCAATTTTATGGTGCCGGCGCTGATCATGAACTTCTTCATCGTCAACCAGAAGCCGGCGTCGCTGTCCGAGAACGTGTGGCTCAAACGCGGTGCACGGCGCATCGTGCTGCTGTTCTTGCTGACCGTAGCCATCTCGGTACTGTGCCACTCGGTGCTCAACCTGCCGCCGGCCATGGGCATGATGTTTGGTTTGGGGCTGCTGCAGTTTTTCGGCTATTACCTGCGTCGCAGCCTGCCGCGCTCGCTGGAGCGCAAGCGCGAACGTTACTCGCGCCGCGGCGACTGGAGAAAACTCGAACAGCTGGGCAGCGTCGTGCCGTTTGATATTTTCAGCCGGATTGCGCGCTCGGAGTGGGACACGCTGCTGTTCTTCTACGGCGTGGTGATGTCGGTGGGTGGCCTCGGTTTTCTGGGCTATTTGAGTCTGCTCTCTGAAACCCTCTATGGCGGCGGCAATCCGGTATTTGCCAACGTGGTGTTGGGCATGATTTCTGCCGTGGTGGATAACATTCCGGTGATGTTCGCGGTGCTGTCCATGGCGCCGGACATGTCCGAGGGCAACTGGCTGCTGATTACCCTGACCGCCGGCGTGGGTGGCAGCCTGTTGTCCATGGGCTCGGCGGCGGGCGTGGCGCTGATGGGCCAGGCGCGCGGTATTTATACCTTTGCCGTTCACCTGCGCTGGGCGCCGGCTATTTTGCTGGGCTATATAGCAAGCGTAGGCATGCACCTGTGGATCAATGCGGCCATGTTTTAACCCGCTTTAATCCGTTTGAGCGGGTGATAATGGGTGTAAAAATAGCTTAACGAATCGTCTGCTGGCCGCCGTGGCCGGCAGCGTGCAAACACTGCTGGTGGTCGCTCAGCACTTCCACAATGCGGCATTCGTCCACGCGCCCGCCGGCGCATTGGGCCACCATCCTTTTTAGCTCGTCTCTGAGCGCACTCAGCCGTTCAATGCGCGCCTCGACTTCGTCGAGGTGGCGCTTGGCGATGATGTCGGCGTGATCGCAGGGCATGTTGGGATGGTCGGCCATGCCCAACAGCTCGCGCACCGCCTCCACCGAAAAACCGAAATCCCGGGCGTGGCGAATAAACGTCAAGCGGCGCAGCGTGGCGTTGTCGTAGCGGCGCTGATTGCCGGCGTTGCGGGTGGCCGGCGGCAGCAGCCCGATCTGTTCGTAATAGCGCACGGTCTGCACCTGGCAACCGGCCTGCTTGGCAAGCGTGCCGATACCGAAGGCGGTATTAGCGGCGGCGTGTGACATAAAAGGCTCCTTCATCGATTTGAACCCATTTTCATTCTTGAACCTGTCGTTTTGCTTGAACCTGCTCTTTTTGACTTGAACCTATAGTGGCTTCAGGTTTTATCTTGGGTACAGACACCCAGATTGCAAGGCCTGACGGCCGGGAGAGAGCGAATGACGCTATCTGCACACGACACCGCACATCCGCCGTTCCAGCGGTTGCGCGTTAGCGGAATGGACTGCGCCGGCTGCGAGCGCAAAGCCGTTGCCGCAGCAACGCGGGTAGCCGGTGTGGCTCATGCCGAGGCGAACGCCGCCGCCGGTACGCTGGATATCACCCCTGAGCCCAACATCACGCCTTCGCCCGAGGCGATTGAGCAGGCCATGCGCGGGCTGGGCTACGCCGTAGTCAGCAAGCCGGCCGCCGGTGAGGCGGTAGATGAACCCGCCTGGTGGCAAAGCGCCAAAGGGCGGTTGGTGCTGGCAAGCGGGGCGCTGCTGGCGCTGGCGTCTGTGCTGCACCTTACCTGGCCGGCGTTGGGTAGCTGGCCATTTGTGGTGGCTACGCTGGTCGGGCTTTACCCGATTGTGCAGGCCGCATGGCGGGCGCTGCGCGTGGGCGAAGTGTTCACCATTGAAGCGCTGATGAGTATTGCGGCCGTGGGGGCGCTGATTATCGGCGCGGCGGCGGAATCCGCCGTGGTGGTGGTGCTGTTTGCCGTGGGAGAGCTTTTAGAAGGGGTGGCTTCGTCCCAGGCGCGGCGCAGTATTTCCGCGCTTTCCGACCTTACGCCGAGCACTGCCTGGCGCCTTGCTGGCGAGCATCCCGAAGAGGTACCGGCCGAGACTCTTGTGCCGGGGCAGCGCGTACTGGTGCGTCCGGGCGATCGTATCCCCTGCGATGGCCGCATTGAGCAGGGCGGCTCCTACGTCGATGAATCGCCGGTCAACGGCGAGGCCGAGCCGCGTTACAAGCGTGCCGGCGACGACGTGTTTGCGGGCACGGTCAACCGCGACGGCGCGCTGACTATTGAGGTTACCCGCCGCGCTGACGACAACACCATCGCGCGGATCATCCATCTAGTGGAAGACGCCCAGGCCGCTAAAGCGCCGGTAGCGCGCTTTATCGACCGTTTTGCCCGCTGGTACATGCCGGCTGTGGTAGCGCTGGCGCTGCTGCTGGCGCTGGTGCCGCCGCTGGTGTCCGGCATGGCGTGGTCGGAATCGGTTTACCGGGCGCTGGCGCTGCTGCTGATTGCCTGCCCCTGCGCGCTGGTGATTTCCACCCCGGCCGCGATTGCGGCGGGGCTTTCCAGCGGTGCGCGGCGCGGGCTTTTAATCAAGGGCGGCGCGGTGCTGGAAACGCTGGGCAAACTCAACATCGTGGCGCTGGATAAAACCGGCACGCTGACCGTCGGCGCGCCTGAGGTGACCGATATTGAAGCCTGGCGCAGCGTTGATCGAGCTGAGGTGCTGAGCCTGGCCGGTGCGCTTGAGCGCGAATCCAGCCACCCGATTGCCACCGCGATTGTGGCGTATGCCAAAGGAGCGCGAGAAACAGCGCAGGCGCTTGACCTGCCGACGGTGGACGCTAGCCGTGCCATCGCCGGCGCTGGCGTTAGCGGGCGCATTGCCGGCGTTGAAGTAACGCTTGCTAGCCCGCGCTACGCCGCCGGCGTTGCCACGCTGGATGACGTGGCCAACGCGCGGATTAACGCGCTGGAAGAAGAGGGTAAAAGCGTCAGCGTGCTGCTTAAAGACGGTGTGGCCGTCGGCGTGATCGCCCTGCGCGACGAGCCACGGGAAGACGCCAAGAAAGGGCTGGACGCGCTTTCCAAGCTGGGCGTGAAGGCGGTAATGCTTAGCGGCGACAACGCCCGCAGCGCGGCGGCCATTGGCAAACTGCTGGGCATTGAGGCCTACGGCGAGCTGATGCCCGAAGACAAGGCCGGCTACGTTACCCGCTGGCAGCAAGAAGGCCGGGGGCCAGTGGGCAAAGTGGGCGACGGCATCAACGATGCGCCGGCGCTGGCGGGTGCGGATGTGGGCATTGCCATGGGCGGCGGCACCGACGTAGCGCTTGAAACCGCCGATGCGGCACTATTGAAAAACCGCGTAAGCGGTATTGCCGAGCTGATTCAGCTGTCGCGGGCCACGCTTGCCAACGTCAAAACCAACGTTGCGCTGGCGCTTGGGTTCAAGGCGATTTTTCTGGTCACCACCGCGCTGGGTATCACCGGCCTGTGGATCGCAGTGATGGCCGATACCGGCGCCACCGTGCTGGTGACACTCAACGCTATGCGCCTGCTGCGGCATAAGTTTTAACACTGTTGAGGGTTAACGCCGGCAGCCCGAAGCGGCAATAAAGCGCTGCATCACGTCCAGCGTTTCGTCGCAGACGTGGTGCTCCATGCCCTCGGCGTCGATGCGTGCGGCGGCGTCGCTGACGCCCAGCGCGCGCAAAAAGTTGAGCATGATGTCGTGGCGCTCGCGGGAGGCCTTGGCCATGGCGTGGCCGGCCTCGGTCAGAAACAGCGAGCGGTAGGGGCGGCTAGTGACCAGTTCAAGCTCGTTAAGCCGGCGGATCATCTTCGACACGGTGGCCTGGCTGACCCCCATGCGCGCGGCAATATCCGCCGCCCGCGCTTCGCCGCGGTGGGTCAGTAGATCGCCGATCAGCTCCACGTAATCTTCAATTAGCTCGGTTTCATGAGCCTGACGCACCGTGGCGTACTGGCGCGCGTGCTGCTTGACCGGCGGAAGCGCATCAACGCTTGCGCTTTTGCTGGGTGCGCTTTGGGACTTTTGATCATGACTCATGAAAGCATCGGCCGTATCGGCGTGGAGGTTGATGAAAACGAAAGTTAATGAATGTCCTATGTTAGCGCACTTTGCGCTGCGGCAGTAAGCCGCCCCGGAACGCAGCGGCCGGCACCCTCCCTTGTTTTATCTGACCCATTGCATCTGCTATCCCTTCAGGCTGACGTTATCTCATGGGTGAATGCGTCTTGTATTTGGGCAGGCGTCTCTCTAAACTTAGCCAAGGCTTACTTACTTACTGAATGCTAAACTATGCTGCCTTGGAGAACTATCCTATGACGATCCGCTACGCCGCTTCCTTGCTGACGTTGGCACTGGCCGTACCGCTGGCCCATGCCGACGTCGAGCAAGCCGACGTTGAAAAAGCACCGCTTAACGTCGTGACCACCATCGGCATGATTGCCGATGTGGCCCGCGAAGTCGGAGGTGAGTGTGTGGCGGTTGAGGCAATGATGGGGCCAGGCGTTGACCCGCACCTGTACCAGGCCAGTGCCGGCGATGTAAAAACGCTGCGCGAAGCCGACCAGATCCTGTATTCGGGGTATGCACTCGAAGGCCAGCTGGGCGACGTGCTGGACAACTTTTCGCGTCAGAAAACCACCGTGGGGGTTGCGCCGGAATCGATTGAGCCGTCGCAGCTGCTAACCGCTCAGGACGTGTACGGCATCGACCCGCACCTGTGGATGGACGTATCGCTCTGGGCGCAGACCGTCGACACCGTCAGCGATACGATCATTGAGGCGCGTCCGGCGTGCGAAGACAGCATCCGAGCCCGCGCTGACGCCTACGCGGATCAGCTTGCGGCGCTGCACGAGTGGATAAAAGACAGCGTTGCCAGCATCCCCGAAGAGCAGCGCATTCTGGTCACCGCCCACGATGCGTTCAACTATTACGGCCGCGCCTACGATATTGAAGTGGAAGGGATTCAGGGCATTAGTACCGATACCGAAACCGGCATTGCCGATATTCGCCGTATGTCCGACGTGGTGATCGAGCGCGAGGTGCCGGCAGTGTTTATCGAAAGTACGATCAACCCGCGCACCATTCAGGCGGTGATCAACGCGGCAGAACAGCGCGGCCATGACGTCACCATCGGCGGCCAGCTCTACTCGGACGCCATGGGCGCTAACAACACCGCCGACGGCAGCTACATCGGTATGCTGCACGCCAACACCAAGGTCATCGTCGAGGCGCTGGGCGGCGAAATCGCTCCGCTACCCGAAGCGCTTGAGTCCTGGGCCGACAAGTGGGAGCTGGACGAAGAGTAAGCGTTTTATCACGTCTTCGCCCCAGCACACGCACGACCACACACACGCAAGAGAGACTTTATGGATACCAATGCCGCCGTCAAGGTCAAGCATCTGACCGTCAGCTATCACAACAAGCCGGTACTTTGGGACGTTAATGTGGATATCCCCGCCGGCGTGATGGCCGGTATTGTCGGGCCCAACGGCGCGGGCAAAAGCACCTTGATCAAAAGCTTGTTGGGGCTGGTGCCGCCGCTCTCAGGCAGCGTTTCTTTTCATGGCCAGACGTACAAGGCGCAGCGCAAGCGCATCGGCTATGTGCCCCAGCGTTCAAGCGTGGACTGGGATTTCCCCACCACCGTGCTTGACGTCGTCATGATGGGGCTTTATGGCCGCCTGGGTTGGATCAAACGCCCCGGGCGCAAGGAGCGCCACGAATCGCTGGAGGCGTTGGACATGGTGGGCATGCACGACTTTGCCGGCCGCCAGATCAGCCAGCTTTCCGGCGGCCAGCAGCAGCGGGTGTTTCTGGCGCGTGCGCTGGTGCAGCAGGCCGACATCTATTTCCTTGACGAGCCGATGGCAGGCGTGGATGCCACTACTGAGCGGGCGATCATCGACATACTTTGCCGCCTGCGCGACGCCGGCAAAACGCTGATTGTGGTGCACCATGATTTACAGACCGTGCAGAGCTATTTCGATTGGCTTTTGATGCTCAACGTGCAGGTGATTGGCGCGGGGCCGGTTAACGAGATTTTCACCGGCGAAAATCTCAAGCGCGCCTACGGCGGCCAGATCGCACTGCTGAACGAGGACAATGTGCTTAACACGAACAATGCGCCGGCCTTTACCGCGCTGGAGCGAGCCGAATAATCCATGTCTTGGTTAACTATTCTGGGTGACTACACCTTTCAAAACGTGGTCATGGGGGCCGCGTTTCTCGGCATTATCAGCGGCGCGCTGGGCAGCTTTGCGGTGCTGCGCGGGCAAAGCCTGCTGGGCGATGCCATCTCACACGCGGCGCTGCCCGGCGTATGCCTTGGGTTTATTGTGGCCGGCAGCCGCAATATGGGCAGCATCATTATCGGTGCGGCAATTACCGGCGGGCTGGCAGCACTTCTAATGCTGGCGTTGACGCGTATGAGCCGGCTCAAGACCGATGCCGCGCTGGGCTCTTGTTTGAGTATTTTCTTTGCCATCGGGGTGGTGCTTTTAACCTATATCCAAGGTACCGAAAACGCGTCCCAGGGCGGGCTCGACGCCTTCCTGTTTGGCCAGGCGGCGGCTACGCTGCGCTCCGACGTGTGGATCATGGGCGGTATTACGTTCGTCGCGCTCGCTATTCTGGCGGCGCTGTGGAAGCAAGCCAAACTGGTCACCTTTGACGCCGAATTCGCCCGTACGCTGGGCATGCCGGTGACGCTGATCGAGGTGCTGCTGACCACCATGATTACGCTTGCGGTGGTGGTCGGGCTGCAAATGGTCGGCGTGGTGCTGATGGCCGCGATGATCGTGGCGCCGGCGGTGGCCGCCCGCCAGTGGAGCCGCCACCTAGGCGGAATGGTGATGATCGCCGCGCTGGTGGGGGTGATTAGCGGTATTTCCGGCGCCACGCTGAGCACTCTGGGCCGCGGGCTTGCCACCGGGCCGCTGATTATTCTCAGCGCATCGGCCATCGTGCTGGTGTCGCTGGCGATTGCCCCCGGCCGCGGGATTTTATGGGAAGTGCTGCGCCTTGCCCGGCAGCGCTGGTCGCTGCAAAAGCGCCAGATCCTCTACGTGCTCTACCAGACGCGGCTTGAGCAGGATGAAAGCGAACGTAGCCCCTGGCTAAGCCGCAGCGCGTTGACCGCCTTTGCGCTTTATCGGTTGAAACGTCAGGGGCTGTTGACGTCGTTCCGGAACGCCGCAGCACTGGGCAAGTCTGCGCGTCAGTGGCGGCTAACGCCGTCGGGCGTGCGTCAGGCACAGCAAATCACGGCAACCTTTAACATCCCGCAGCACGGATGACGGCAAAGAGGCGATAATGCTCGAGGCATTTTTTAACAACGCAGAGTTACAGATCATGCTGGTGGGGGCGATGGTCGGCACGGCGTCTTCCCTGGTGGGCACGTTTTTGGTGCTGCGCGGCAACAGCATGCTGTCTGACGCGATCAGCCACTCGATCGTGTTCGGCATCGTCGTGGTGTGGCTTTTGACCCACCACCAAAGCGGCCCCGTGCAGCTGATTGGTGCAGCACTCACCGGCCTATTGACGGTGTTTTTGACCGAGCTTTTGGCCAGCACCCGCCGGATGAAACAGGACGCGGCCATCGGGCTGGTGTTTCCGGCGCTATTTTCCATCGGGGTGCTGCTGTTAAACGTCTATGCCAACGACGTACACATTGATACGCATACGGTGCTGCTGGGCGAGATCGGCTTTGTGTGGCTGGATACCGTGGAAGTCCTGGGTTATCACGTGCCTCAAGCGGTGGTGTCCATGACCATCATGCTGACGCTCAACCTGATTTTTGTCGGCGCGTTCTTCAAGGAACTCAAGCTGTCGACGTTTGATCCGGCGTTGGCCAAGGCGCTGGGCTTTGCGCCGGGCGTGCTGTTCTATGCGCTGCTGATGCTGACCAGCTCCACCGCCGTTGCTGCCTTCGATGCCGTGGGGGCGGTGCTGTTTATCGCCTTTGCCATTGTGCCGCCGGCCGCGGCCTACCTGCTGACCGACCGCGTCTGGCTAATGCTGGCACTCGGCACGCTGATTTCTACCGCGGCAAGCGTTAGCGGCTACTACATTGCCGTGCAGTGGGATGTCTCCATCGGCGGTATGATGGCGGTGATGACCGGCGTGTTCCTGCTGCTGGCGTTTATTGCCGGCCCGCGTTACGGCATTATCAGCCAGCGCCTGCGCCGCCACCGCGCACGCGGGCTCGCCGCCGGCTAACCAAGTATTTTCCCGGACTCTGCGTTGCCGGTATACTACCGCGATATGCTCGTATGGGCGTCACGGCAGACCGCCGAACGGCGCCGCCGCGCAGGTTTCGATGATAATACTAACGAGGTGGTGAGAGTGGATTCCAAGCTGATCAAAAGCGGGCTGGCGGCCCTCGGTGTGCTGGTGAGCGTTTCCGGCGCCCAGGCGGCCGTGGACAAAGACGCCATTGCCGAGCGTCTCGCGCCGGTGGGCGAAGTCTGCCTGGCAAGCCAGGACTGCGGCAGCGCCTCCTCCGCACCGGCGGCAAGCAGTAGCGATGACAGCGGCGCCGCCGACGGCGAAGGCATTTATGGCAAGGTATGTTCCGTTTGCCACGACGCGGGAGTGGCCGGTGCACCAGTACGCGGCGATGAAGACCAGTGGGCGGCGCGTACTGACAAAGGCTTAGAGACGCTTTTGGATCACGCCATTAACGGCTTTAACGCCATGCCCGCGCGCGGCGGTAACCCGAGCCTGAGCGATGACGACATGCACGCCGCAGTGGCCTATATGGTCGAGCCGGTGATGGACGTACCCGAAGCCGAAAGCGCGGGCGACGATGCTGCTGACGCTGACACGGCAAAAGACGACAGCGCCGCCGCGGAAGAAGAAGCGGCTGATGCCGCCGCCGCGGATGACGCTAACGAAGACAGCGCTGCCGGCGAATCTGCCTGGGCAAGCATTGATGGCGAAGCGATCTTTGATAGTGCCTGCATGGCTTGCCACGCAACGGGTGCTGCCGGCGCACCCGTGGTCGGTAATGCCGACGCTTGGGCACCGCATATCGAGAAAGGCACAGACACGCTTTACGACCACGCCATCAACGGCTTTAACGCCATGCCGGCGAAAGGCGGCCGCACGGACCTCTCCGACGACGAAGTCAAAGCCTCTGTTGACTACATGGTAGAAAACTCACAGTAAGCGGCAAGACGTCGCGATAAACAGCCGTAAGCAAAAACCCCGCAGGCCACGGTCTTTCAGCACCGCCCCTGCGGGGTTTTTTATGCGCGGCCAGCGGCTCTCGACCGCTTTCGCCGGACTAGTCCAGCAGAGAGCCTTCAGCCCAATAGAGAGCGCAGCCCGGCGATGGCGCTTTGCCCGCGGGCCTGCTTTTTCTCGGGGTCTTCTTTATCGGCGCGGCCTTCCCAATCCAGATCTCCTGCCGGCAGTTCGTCTAAAAAGCGGCTTGGCGTGCAGTCCGAAAGCTCGCCGTAGGTCTTGCGCTGGCGCGCAAGCGTCAGGGTTAGGGTTTGGCGCGCCCGGGTAATGCCGACGTAGGCCAGCCGGCGCTCCTCCTCAACGCTGCCGTTTTCCACGGCGTTGCGGTGGGGCAGCAGGTCTTCTTCCAGCCCCATCAGATAAACGTGGGGAAACTCCAGCCCTTTGGAGGCGTGCATGGTGAGAAGCTGCACGCGGTCGGAGTCGTCTTCTTCGGCCTGCTGTTCGAGAATATCGCGCAGCACCAGCCGCGAAATGGCCGCGTCGACGCCGTCGGTTTCGGTGGCTGTCGAATCCGTGTCTTCAGGATCACTGTCTTCGGGGTCGCGGCTGAGCGATTTTTCCAGCTGATCGATGAGTATCCAGATATTGCCCATGCGCCGCTCGGCCACGGTGGGCGCGCTGGCGTTCTGGTACAGCCAGGCTTCGTAGTCCATCTCGGTCATCATCTGGCGGATGGCGGCAATAGCATCGCCTTCCTCCATGCGCCGGCGCGCGCCGTCAATAAAGTGGGTAAAGCGCTGCAGCCGATCAACGGCGCGCTCGGGAAGGTGCTGTTCAAGCCCCATCTCGTGGCAGGCGGCGAACAAGGAAGCCCCCCGTTCGGTGGCATAGTTGGCGAGCTTCTCAAGCGTCGAGGGGCCGATCTCGCGGCGCGGCACGTTAACGATGCGTAAAAAGGCGTTGTCGTCGGCGGGGTTGATCAACAGGCGCAGATAAGCCATGGCGTCCTTGATTTCGCCCCGCGAGAAAAACGAGGTGCCGCCGGAAATCTTGTAAGGAATCTGGTAGTGCTGCAGCTTGAGCTCGAGAAGTCGCGCCTGAAAGTTGCCGCGGTAGAGCACGGCAAAGTCCTGCCAGGCGGCGGATTCCTTGATGCGCCGGGTGAGTATCTCGCTGGCCACGCGTTCGGCTTCGGCCTCTTCGTGGCGGTTGACCACCACGCGGATCGCCGCCCCGTCGCCCATCTGCGACCACAGCGTTTTTTCATATACGTGGGGGTTATGCGCAATCAGCGCGTTAGCGGCGCGCAAAATCGTGCCGGTGGAGCGATAGTTTTGCTCCAGCTTGATGACCTTCAGACGCGGGAAATCCTCGCCCAGGGTAATCAGGTTTTCCGGCCGCGCGCCGCGCCAGGCGTAGATCGACTGATCGTCGTCGCCGACCACGGTGAAGGTGGCGCGCTCGGCCATCAACAGTTTCACCAGCAGATACTGGCTGACGTTGGTGTCCTGGTATTCGTCCACCAGCATGTAGTGAATTTTGCGCTGCCAGCGCGCTAGTACCTCTGGGCTGTCGCGCAGCAGCACAACCGGCAGCAAAATCAGGTCGTCAAAATCTACCGCGTTATAGGCGCGTAGGTGGCGCACGTAGGCCTCGTAAACCCGGGCGGCAAAGTGGGCGTCGTCGTCGGCGGCGTGAGATAGCGCCTCGCCGGGCAGCACCAGATCGTTTTTCCACTGGGAAATTTGGCTCTGCACCGCGTTGATCTGCTCGGCGTCGACCTGGGCATCCTTGTTCATCAGGTCGCGCAGCAGCGCCTTGGCGTCTTCAGGGTCAAACAGCGAAAAGCCCGGTTTGTAGCCCAGCGCCTTGAGCTCGCCGCGGATGATGTTGAGCCCCAGGGTATGAAACGTCGACACCGTCAGGCCGTGGCCTTCCTTGCCTACCAGCATGTTGCCCACGCGTTCTTTCATCTCGCGGGCGGCCTTGTTGGTGAAGGTGACGGCGGCGATGCGTCGGGCGCTCATGCCGCACTCTTTCACCAGATAGGCAATTTTGCTGGTAATCACGCTGGTCTTGCCCGACCCCGCGCCGGCCAGTACCAGGCAGGGGCCGTCGATGGCGCGCACCGCTTCCTGCTGGCTCGGATTCAGGCCGCGTATGCGCTGGGCGATGCTGGGGTTCATGGAGCTACCTCATTCGGGCGTTTTATAACGCGCTGGTACGGCTGCGTGCGGGGCTGCGATACTGACGGTCTGAACGAACCCCACACGAGACGAAAAGAATGTTCGAGATTGCGCTGTTTGAGCCACGCATGGCGCCCAATACCGGCAATATTATGCGTCTGGCCGCCAATAACGGCTGCCGGCTGCATTTGATCGAGCCGCTGGGTTTTGATCTGGAAGAGCGCAAGCTGCGCCGCGCGGGGCTGGATTACCGCGATGCGGCCAACGTTACGCGGCACGCTGATTTTAACGCCTTTCAGGCGGCCATGCAGGGCCGCACCGTGTGGGCGCTGACCACTCGCGGTACGCGCTTTTACACCGATGCTGCCTTTGCCCCGGGCGATGTGCTGCTGTTTGGCTCGGAAACCGGCGGCCTTTCCGCTGAGGTACACGCCAGCCTGCCCGAGGCGCAAAAACTGCTGATTCCCATGCAGCCCAACAACCGCAGCCTGAACCTGTCCAACGCCGTGGCGCTGGTCAGCTTCGAGGCCTGGCGCCAGCAGGACTTTGCCGGCGCCACGATGTAAGCGGATTACGCCTGGCTCACGCCGTAGCGCGTGCGGTAGGCGCGGATCGCCTCGGCGTGGGGCTGCATCTCGGGGCCGGCGTGTTCTTCCAGGTAGGCCAGCACCTGATCCAGCGTGACGATGCTGACCACCGGCACGGCGTAGGTGTCTTCGACTTCCTGAATCGCGCTTTTTCCCCCTTGGCCGCGTTCCTGGCGGTCGAGGGCGATAATCACCCCGGCGGCGCGGGCGCTGTGCTGTTCAATCAGCGCCATGACCTCGCGCACGGCGGTGCCGGCGGTGATCACGTCATCGATGATGAAAATATCGCCGGCCAGCGGCGCGCCGACAATGCTGCCGCCTTCGCCGTGGGTTTTGGCCTCTTTGCGGTTGAAGGCGTAAGGCATGTCGCGGTCGTGATGATCCGCCAGCGCGGCGGCGGTCACGGCGGCCAGCGGAATTCCCTTGTAGGCCGGGCCGAACAGCACGTCGGCTGTTAAGCCGCTATCCACAATGGTCTGGGCGTAAAAACGCCCGAGGCGCGCTAGCGCACCGCCGGTTTGAAACAGCCCGGCGTTGAAAAAATACGGGCTGACGCGCCCTGATTTCAGCGTGAACTCGCCAAACTTGAGCACGCCCTGTTCGATGGCAAAGGTAATGAAATCACGTTGGTACGGTTGTAGGGCAGCCACGGCTCTCCTCGCTATTTTTAATGGGGGATTTACCCAAACGTGTAAACGTCGGGTATCATACAGCAGCGACGCAAAAGGGACGATTTATGAAAATTGCCAGCATCAATGTCAACGGTATTCGCGGTGCCGTCGAGCGTGGTTTCCTGGACTGGCTGGCTCAGCAAGATGCCGACGTGGTCTGCGTGCAGGATACCCAGGTAAAAAGCTTCGAGCTGGGCGATCACATACTCTACCCTGAAGGCTACGAAGGCTATTTTCTGGACGCCGAAGAAGACGGTTTTTCCGGCGTGGCGCTCTACTGCCGCAAGATTCCCAAAGCGATCATGTACGGGCTGGGTTTCCCCCAGTGCGATCAGGAAGGGCGTTTTCTGCAGGCGGATTATGACCGTTTCAGTATTGCCACCTTTCTGATGCCCGACGGCCGCGACCAGCGCGCTAAGCAGCAGTTCATGGAGCAGTATCAGGAATACCTGAGCAAGATGGCGCGCAAACGCCGCGAGTACATCATCTGCGGTACCTGGAACGTGGCGCACAAGACGCTCGACTTGGCCAACTGGTCTGATAACCAATTCACGCCGGGCTTTCGCCCCGAAGAGCGCGCGTGGATGGACAACGTGCTCGGCCCGACCGGTTTCATCGACACCTTCCGCGAAATCAACCGCGACGCCGACGAATACACCTGGTGGCCCAAGCTCGATCAGGACGTGGCCCGCGAGCGCCAAGAAGGCTGGCGGCTCGATTATCAAATGGTCGGCCCCAACTTCCGCCGCCACGTGGTGGACGCGTGGATCGACTACGACGCCACCTTCTCCGAGTACGCCCCGCTGATCGTCGAGTACGATCTTGACCTATAAGTACGAACGGTAAGCACGACCGATAGAGCGTTATCCACAGGCCGACTAGCGTGATGGCCTGTGGGTCGTTTCGGGGTTGGGCAACTACCTTTCGGCTTCGGCCTTTCAGTCGCGCATTTCCAGCGCTTCGCGCTGATAGCGGGTCAGCGTGCTGCCGGCTTGTTCGGCCAGGTCCAACATGGCGTTGAGCTCGGTACGG
>Ga0208412_1000204_pt1 | contig 38184 bp, 29 predicted proteins | sample AntDeeMetag02WF4_FD_184758 | JGI IMG/M metagenome (GOLD analysis project Ga0208412, IMG submission 184758) | Saline lake microbial communities from Deep Lake, Antarctica - Antarctic Deep Lake Metagenome 02WF4 (SPAdes) (version 2) | ecosystem: Environmental > Aquatic > Non-marine Saline and... | reverse complement strand
GATCCAGCCGCTGCTTCACGCGGGAATTGATGTAGAACTCGATGAGAAGGCGATATACAATTACTTCAATCTCCGATATTTCTCCTGGCCACAGACTCCATTTTCTCAAATTAGAAAGGTCCCACCTGGTTCTTCACTTCTATATGAGGACGGGACGATCTCTACACAGCAGTACTGGAAGTTGGAATCCACTGAACACGACGGAGATATCGACTCTTTTGCCGATCAGTTCCGGACGATGTTCGAAGATTCGGTTAAAAAACGTCTGATGTCTGATGTTCCTCTCGGCGCGTTTCTGTCTGGTGGCTTAGACTCATCATCAATTGTCGCCATAATGTCTGAAGAATGTGAGAAACAGGTGAATACGTTCTCTGTTGGATTTGAAGATAGTACCTACGACGAGAGTAACGAAGCTGAATTCGTAGCTGATCATTTCGGAACAAACCATCACAACATAACAATAGATCTCGACTCGATGGATCTTTTCGGCGATGTCGTAGCACAGTACGGCGAGCCGTTGTCTGATCCGGCAGCCCTTCCAACACTGGCAATATCCGAGTATGCCAGTGAACACGTCAAGGTTGTGCTCAGTGGTGAGGGGGCCGATGAACTGTTCGGTGGCTACTGGTATACTGATAAGATCCCTCGACACCAGCACGCACTTCGTTACGTTCCAGATTCGGTGTTTCAAACAGTACGGCGTCTCGAGCCGCACTCTCCAGTACGGAGACAGACACTCCGCTACGTTTCTGCTCTTGAAAACACTGACACAGCTATTCGTGGTGTTGTCCAGCAGTTCGACACTCCCCCTGAAGAATACCTCACACTATCCGACCCCCGTGGCGAGAACAGTCTCGATAGTATGATTGCCGCCACGCGTAACAACGTCGATCAGGACACCTTTAGTAAGCGAATGAACGCCTTCGCTATCAAACACTGGTTGACCGACGACCTCCTCTACAAAGTCGACCAGTCATCTATGGCTGCTTCTCTCGAGGCGAGAGTACCGTTTCTCGATCATAACCTCGTAGAGTTTGCATACAAGATTCCAACTGAGTACAAGCAGAACGGATATAAGCCAGTCGTCAATCAGGCGATGAAAGATATACTACCGGATCGGATTCGAAATCGGGATAAGCACGGATTCAGCGTCCCGGTTGCTGAATGGTTCCGGCAAGACCACTATGCGATTACCAAATGGCTCGACTACGACCGTGTTGCTTCGACACCTTATCTGAATGCTGATAAGATCCACAACATCTGGGCAGAACATAAACAGGGTGCAGACAACAGTAGAATCTTGTGGAAAGTGCTTACGTATGTTGCTTGGTATCACCAGATCGCTGCCGATTCAATAACTAATACGTCTGAGACCATGCCATCATAGTGTCCTCCAATAAACACGTAGTTCTGCTTAGCTGTCGACGGAATATTCCAATCACTTCGTTTATATTTCCATTATAGTGTTATTCGAACACTATCTAATTTTTATATCCTAATGCTCGGAGTCGATCATTGATGCTTTCGTCAGCTGTCCCCGATTCATCGGGTATATTCCCGGCAGTAATTTGTTTTCTTGTCTCAGTCTCATTGACTAGCCACGGCACTTTTACTAGATTTTTCGACCGCAGTCCACGTGGGTGACCATACAGTCGAATCGGAATCGGGAAGCCATACCCGCCTAATTCATTTCCATGGTCCGATGTAATCACTGTTTGTCCAGTGATTTCATCACTAAGTTTTTCAGCGATTGGGAGAGCAATTTTTAGATTCTCTTTGTATCCCTTCCAAATATCTTGTTTTGAAACTTGATCAGTTTTGAGGTATTCCCAGATATTCTGTCCCTCTGCCTTGTGTTTTATATTACCATTTTCATCGAATTCCCGATCGAATGTTGAATGGGCAGGAAGTTCTCTTTGACTGAATTCATCAATGAATGGGTAGTGTGGTTGCATAAATTGTACAACAAGTCGTTTGTTTGGATACTCTTTCTCAGCCTCAACTGCAGCCTGTTTCATTGTTTTCGGATGGACCGTCTGTAGCTTGTCGTCCCAACCTGTATCCCAGACATCAACTACTTTGAAAATATCCTGTCTATGTCCACTAACGAATGGATTTGCCGTCACCCACACGACATCATCCAATGGTTCTTGAGCAGTGTGAGATTGGATGAATTCTTGTGAGTTCGACCCCGGTGACCAGCGATATTCGAGATACTCTTTTTTGTCAATCACACTTTTGAATAAATCGTACCGACAGCTATCGAGAATAATGAGGTTATCCCAGTCTTCTTCAAAAAAATTTGCCTTCGGTCGGAGTTTGGTTAAAAAGCTATCAGCAATTCTGCGATTAAATTGGAGGGCCGCAAAACGCGGCTCCTGAAGTCCTTTCAAAATTTGCTCTCTTGAGTACATATATTTATAAGGATATCCTACTTGTGCTTAAATATTTGCTGGAGTTTTATTTCTACTTGGCTGCGTAATATCATATAAAAAATATTTATTATATGGAACTAATTGTTATTTGATTAATTCAGACATATATTGGTGTGCATATTTTGCAATACTTGCGTTAGAAAACTGCCTTTTGACTGTGTTTTCCCCCCTTTCAGCGATTTCTTCTCGCTTCTTAGTATTATCTATGAGATATTCTAACTGGTTTGCGATATCCTCTGCATCAAGCGATGTAAGGAGACCGTTACTACGATGGTTGATTGCGTATTCTGCTGGACCACTGGATGGCTCATTCGGCGTAACAAGTGTACTTCCAGAAGCCATTGCTTCTTTTGCGCCAGTACCTAAGGCTCCAAGTGGATTCCCAGGAAATGTAATATTGAAATAAATATCTATACTCCTATAGTACATCGGCATGTCTTCTTTTGAAACTAACTTCTGTTTTTTTATAACATCTCCCGCATCAATATCTTCTAGTTTCTCGTCTATTATTCTAGTTGTTTCTGTCTCTTTATGATAAAAGCTACCAAATATTACATAGAAATCATCACGTTTCTCGCTAAGATTTCCTACCGCTTCCAAGAATGGTAAGCAACTATTTAACACCAGCTCACCTCTCATCCGCCGAAACGTCCCAATAATGACATTATCAAGATTTGTATCAAAAGAAACAGTTGGTCCGGTCGGTGAGAATCGTTCAGTATCGACAGGCACCCAATCAAAAGCTCGGAACTTACTTCCATCTAGACCTATATCAGTGTAGATGGCTTTGTTTCCTTCAGTTAAGCCCCACACTTCTGTAACATGATCTAACAGACGAGAAAACATTGGTTGGTAAATATATTTTAACACTAGTTTGTAAAATCTATCATCTGTGAAATAAAATTGGCCTCTTGCAATAGCCGTTTCAGCACCCTGAGGAACTAAGATTGTTGGCGAAAAATCAGTAGCCAGTCCCGTGAAAACTAATGGGCCAACTCCCATTGAAAGAAGGATATCTGTGTCAAAATCACTAACTATTTCGGTAAGCTGTCGCTTCGCTGTGGGTATGAATGGATACAATGTCGGAGAGTATGGTGGCGAATAGTACTGTACTTGCTCTTCGTCGACATTTTGCAAATCTGGATGATTCTCGGAATTACTTATCACAGATATATTAATATTCTCGTGTATCGCAAGACATTCCACAAAATCTCGTGGATTTGGCTTTGATAAGTCACAGGTGATGGTTGCGTTAATATTCATAAAGAGTCTGTATGATGTTGAGTTAATAAAGCCACCGTGAGAGCAGCAGATCGCAAGCGTTTATTTCGTTCCTCAAATATGTCTCATCGGGTCAACCAAATCATAATAAAGTAATCCATTTATTATGATGCAGATTTATTGCCTCTACACTATGAGCCTTATCGAAAATGTGAGTATACTTGATTGTACGTTACGTGATGGAAGTTATCCAATCCAGTTCCAATTCAGTGATGAAGACACTAGCAGACTCGTCCAGAAACTGTCGAAAGCAGGTATCGAAAAAATTGAGGTTGGTCACGGACTCGGATTGAATGCCCAGACAGACAACGGCGTCGCCGCCGCATCTGATCGCGCATATATCGAAGCTGCTGCATCAGCAACCGACACTGCGGACATCGGCGTCTTCTATATCCCCGGTGTTGGAACGGTTGACGATATTCGAATGGCAGCCAATGCTGGTGCCGACTTTATTCGAATTGGAACGAATGTCGACGACTGGGCAGAGATGGAGGACCCAATAGCACTCGCTACCGATCTCGGCCTTGAGGTCTGTGCAAACTTTATGAAGTCCTACAGTGTCGATCCTTCTACACTTGCCGATGCCGCAGTTTCGGTCGCAGAATTCGGCGCAGACGCAGTCTACGTCGTTGACTCCGCTGGCTGCATGCTCCCCGATGAAGTACGAACATACGTTTCGGAGCTCGTCGCCGCCCTCCCGGAGACGACCGTCGGCTTTCACTGTCACGATAATCTCAATTTCTCTGTCGCCAATTCCTTGGCCGCTGCTGAGGCAGGTGCTGGCCTCGTCGATGCGACGCTTCAGGGCATCGGCCGCAGTGCCGGAAACACACCGCTTGAGGTGTTTGCGACTGTTCTACAAAAAGAGGGTGGTGCATCGAATCTGGATCAGAAGTATCTGATGGATATCGGTCAGACTGAGATCGACCAGCTCGCAGGCAGCAAGGGAATCGATCCGATCGACTTGACTGCGGGCTATGCTCGGTTCCACACGAAGTTCCTCGAGATGGTGTACGAATCCGCAGCAAAGTATGATATCGACCCCCGTGATCTGATAATTGCTGTATCCGAGTACGACGAGATACATTCTACCCAAGTTGAAGTCGACACTATCGCAGAAGAGATTGCTCAAACCAGTTCAGGATCTGCCTTGGATAGTTCGACCGAATATCTCACAAATTCGACCACCATTCAATCATTGAACGGCTTCAGTAAGTCAAACTCGGTGGATGAGTTCGTTGAGCGAATTCGACGAGATGGAATGAAGTATGGGAAACGGAGCGTGCTTTCGCTTTCGATGGCCTTCGGTGATGAGGACCAACCGCATCCAACGGTTATCCACCGTGGATCACAGGCTGTCATCGGTAACATCGAACTTACTGAATCCCATGTTGAGGCAGTGGTTGAGAAAGCCAGTGAGATCGTTGATGTCGTCTGCATCGACGTCAGATTAACCGAATATGACTCTAGAGTGACCTTTGACGACGACATCTTATGGTTCGACAGCCGGGATGCAATCGCAAGATCGCTCACACACATCGTGCTCCACCAGAACTACTCGAATGTACTCATCGTCGGCGACAACGAATCCGTCGAGGCCGTCGAATCACATTTTTCGTGGGCGGATATTCCGATTCGGACTCGGCATCCAGACAGTATCGACGACGAGTCAATCGAGTGGTGCGACCTTCTCATTGGGTTTACACAAACCAACATCGGAACGAGGGTTATCGAACGGCTGGACAGAGATACAACCGTCATCGACGCTGGACTCTCGTCGTTCTCTGAGGATGCTATCGATTCTGCAATGAACAGGAGTATTGAAATGGTGCGGTCAGACGTGAGAGCGGGGTATATCTCCGAAATCAGTTGTACACTCATTACCGAAGAACTCGCCACACGCCATATGGGCCGGACTGAGTACGAGGGTGTCACAGTCGTCGCAGGCGGTATCATCGGCGATGACGGAGACGTCGTCGTCGACTCAATTGAAACACCGACTTCCATTTTCGGCGTAGCCGACGGAAACGGCGGTATCAAACAGGAGATGTCCGATGTAGAACAACGACATATCAACACTGTTCGGGAGCTCTTAGAGTAGGCGTCTCTCAGTTACCGTTCGTCATCTTCACTGTGTATCACATTCACTCAGGAGGGCCGGCTCTTGGATCGAGCGGTAGGAGGTCGAAGAGTTCAAATCCGAGAAAAAGCTACTATTCGAAAGTATGATTTCTATGACTATCGATCTGGAATGGTGTCCGACACCAATCATTCAGGATACCATTCAACTGCTGGATGAGTTCGACATATCTGCCACGCTGTTTTCCACCCACAATGACAAGATGCAGGTCGAAGAGCATGAACGTGCTCTCCACCCCAACTTCTTTGATCAAGAAGACGATGACGAGGTGGTTATTTCGGAGTTATACGATATGTTTCCAATGGCCAACGGAATTCGTTCACATGGCCTATATATCCATTCCCGTTTGCGGAGTGCGTATCCCGAGTCGATAACATACGAGAGTAACTATATACAGTACCTCGAACCGAACATCTCGCCGCACTGGATGCACCAGCAGATCGTTCAATTCCCGATATACTTCATGGACGACATGTGGCTCCGAACAAACGACAACCACGAACCGGTCGACACCAGTACGTTAGTTAATAAAGAAGGGCTGAAAGTGTTCGATTTTCACCCAGTCCACGTGTATCTTAATACATCGACAATAACGGAGTACGAGCATGCAAAACAACACTACGACTCCCCAGAGAAGCTCGAAACATTGCGGACTGACGAGTACGGAGTCAGGGACCTCTTTACTGAGCTACTTGCCGAGATCGACGCTCGACAGCTATCGGTCGCTCCACTTGGCGAGATAATGGAGTCTTTCGCCAGAGAGAACCCCTACGATTCCTCGTTCTCGGTGAACTGACTGATGTCTCAAGCGTTCACCTCCGAAGAACATCGTGCGAATCGTATAATCAAATCAGCGCTCAACGATTACGATCTCAACCTTTCGGGTCTCACTGTATATACTGAGGCGGCAACGGGACCATACCTCTATTCGCCGATTCTTGCTGCATCCGCCGGTGCAAAACACGTCTATGCGGTCACTGACGATTCGCGGTATGGAACCAAAGAAGAAGTACAACGACTCACGAACCATGCTGCCCAGAAGTGGGATGTAGAAAACCGGATTACTGTCACTTTCGACACGAAAAAAACACAGATAAGCGATACGGACATCATAACGAACAGCGGCTTCGTGAGACCGATATCTGAACAGATGGTGTCGTGGGCAAAAAAGACTGCAGTCGTCCCATTGATGTACGAGCCATGGGAGTTCAGACCCGACGACATCGCACTTGATGCGTGCGTCGACCACGACATCCTCGTGATGGGGTTAGACGAAGGTGCTGAACCGCTCTCGATATATCCGTACGGTGGTTTTCTCGGGGTGAAACTGCTATTCAACATGGGCATCGAGGGGTACAAGAACTCGGTGTTGCTGATCGGTGGCGGGATTGGATTCGGACACAGCATGCACGAATCGTTTACCGCCCTTGGTATCAGCACGGAGTGGTTCGCTGACGGGGAATCCGAGGCGAGACCGTACTCCGAACTGCAAACCCATCTCAGAAACCATATGGCTGAGTACGACGCAATTGTTATCGCAGAACACGACGCAGAATTGCAGTTCATCGGTGCGGATGGGATTGTTACGGCCCGCGAACTGAAACAGCAGAATCCAGCTCTCAGAATAGGAGTCGTCGCTGGTCAGGTCGACCAGACCGCCCTTGACCAAGCAGGGCTCGACTACTATCCAGACCAGATTCGAGGGTACGGCTATCAGAGTTACCAGCCATCAGAACTCGGTCTCAAGCCACCGCTTGAGTTGTACGCTGCGGGTCTCCGTGTCGGTGAGATAATGGCACGACACCGGTTATCGGGATGTTCCGTTGGTCGAACAAGCCTGCTCGCAGAGCGAAACCCACTCGCGGTTCCACTAGAAAACAGGCCATTCAGAAGCGTAGAATGAACAGTTAACCACTGAGTACGTACAGTGCTCACAGTAACCGAGAGTGGGACGCTATTTCGACATCGGTTGTTCATCGAGAGGCAGTCACAGTTCGACAGTCAAAACAGTCAGTTAGTTTTGACCTTCTCAGTCAGCTCTTCGAGCTTCGATTCGAGTTCCTGGCTCCGTGATTGAGCATCGTAGCCGAGCGTGTTTCGAACGGAGTCAAGGAACGTCTTCGGTTCTTTCTGTTTCCCGACCGTTATCTCCTCAATACGCAGCACACCATCCCCTGTGAGGACATCTACGGTGCCATCGGCGTTACGCTCGACAATTTTGCCCGGAATCCGGCCGACGTAGTCGTCCATATCTTCCGGGATATCCGCCCGCAAGATTTTGAATTTCTCGTTGTTGTAGTACGAGTACGCACCAGGGTACGGGTCTGCCTGAGCCCGCACGAAATTGTAGATTTCCCTAGTTCCATCACCCCAGTCAATCTCGCCGTCTTCCGGACCTCTGTGACAGCAGTACGTTGCCGAAGATTCGTCTTGTTTAATGAATGTGATCGTATCTCGCTTGAGGAGATCAATAATGTCGTTTATCTGCTCGGCGTGCTTCCGTCGCACCTCGGTCTGCAGATCGGAGATGTACATCTCCTCGTCGATCTCAATCGTTACATTCAGGGGTGTTCCGTCTTGTTCGTCGTAGACCAGCTTTCCGGCATCTATATCATTGGATAATTGGAATGCCTGTAATCCGTACTCAGACTCGCCGTTTATCATATACCAGTTGATATTTGCCCATCCTCGATACTCGGGCAACAGTGAGCCGTGGTTGGCAATAAAGCCGTATTCGGTAGCCTCCCAAACCCTTTCAGGGAGATACGCGCGCCATATTCCTGAACCGATGATTGCATCGCCAGAGAACGACTGTAGTTTATCGATCTGTTCGTCGGAGAGTGATTCACCGGACGGATGGAGATCGTATTCGATTCCTGCGTCAGTTGCCAGCTCCTGCAGCGTCGGATACACCGTCTTTTCGTCACTTCGTCCCTTCTGAATAAGATAGTAGTGAATTTTGACATCAGGTCGTTCCACGAGTGACTTTACAGCAGGCACAGAGCGCTCGCCCCCACCAACAAGTATGATTTTAACATGATTTTCTGTCATATTAAATCGAATGTTACAAAATAAATAACTTCTTTGACCACTTGAATATGGTTTCTTCGAACGGGAAGAGGTAAATCAGCACAACTGATGCCTCAGGTGACAACATTCCGTGGGCACCTACCAGTCCGTTGTTCGCATTATTACAGCATTGATGCTCATCACGACGATATGAACTAATTTAGTACTTTAGTTCAGGAGACGTAGCTTTTAGCCCTGATGATTTCATGGATTCCATACTGCAATACGGCTATTAAATGAGTGAGAGAACAAAATCGTCTACCGATCACTTCGAGAATATGAGTTCTACGTCTTCACCGTCGACTATCGTTTCACCGATGACTTCTGCCGGATTCCCAGCGATAATTGAATTGTCTGGGAATTCACCACTCACACGACTATGTGCTGCAATCAGACAGTTATCTCCAATAGTTGTTCCTTTGAGAATGATGCTGTTTACGCCTACAAAACACTGATCGCCGATCTCAACGGGGTCATATTCATGATCAGCAACGCCACCAGTGAGGGTCCACCGCACGGTATCGTGACTGAGTATATGAGTTGCAGTAGAAATCGAACAATGTTCTCCTATACTGAGTGAGCCAGTGCCATCAAGGCTACAGAAGGGACCGATCCAACTGTTGTCACCGATTTCGACATCACCGACAACTGTGGTCGATTCGTAGATGGTAACATCGTTACCGGTTGTGAACTCTCCTTTTTCTGACCAGCTGAATAAGTTCTCATAGAAGGGGTTGATTCGGTCCCACTCCATAGCTGTATAGTCGCGTAGTTCGTGGTGTAATCGTTCTAGGCGCTCCCACAGATCGCGACTCTCCTCACTAATCGGCAGATCAGCTGGTTTCTCAGAACGCCATGACATAGGAGGTACACACAACAGCCAAATTTAAAATTTGGGTGTGCATAACGCAATCCCACTGCCTCTCGATGTCGGGCAGCTATATTCAGCCATCGGTATGGAGTGCCGAGCGACACGTTGTGCAGCTGCTCACAAGGAGCTACTCCGCGGTAGCTATGGTTCGCTTGACGAATTCGGTTCGAATGCAACGGTTACGGGCGCCCCATCCGCACATCTTTCGATAGTGAGGGCAAAACAGTGCACGTAACCGACCGATGTCGGTGGGGCGTCGAGGTTCGTGAGATTCTCGACGACGACGACGCCGTTACCTAGTAGTCGTTTGTGGGCTTCGAGATCGCCGACTTTGGTATGGCTGGTGCCGACAACCTCAACGCCGTTTGCGAGAAGTTCGCTGATCGTGTCATCAGGAAGTTCGGCCTCGCCAATATCGAATAGCATCACTGGTCGGTAATCGTCGACTGACAGCTTTGAGCAGATACGTGCCTGACCCGAGAGGTTCCATTTCGGACCACCATCTAGACCAACATGCGGTGGGAAGTCAGCGTGCGTCCCGTGGTGGACACGTATTTGGGCGTACGATGTGGTGTATCCGTTGTTCTCACGACTGGTCTTCATAAACGGTTCGACGCTCGTGCTCAACCGGTATATGTTGTCACTCATTTTTGACGCGGAATTCGAGGAGGGCTTCTGCTTCGTCGGCCGAACGGTAAGCGGCTTCGCGAGTCGAGCCGTGTGTGATTATTGATCCGCACCGGTCGTGTCCCTCTTTCACTGAGTTAATCCGGTCGCCCGGTTCTACCCAGATACGACACGAGAGGACGTCGTCGCGCGCTCTCACGGCGTCGACCCCGGTGACTGATTGGAGGACCCCCGGTTTGGGAGTCAAAAAGCGGTAGGTCACGCCGTCCTGCTTTTTCGGCTGAAAATTGACCTCGGTGTCGCCGAAGTAGAGCTTCACAATGTTTTGAAAGTAGGGGATGCCAGTGACTGCAGGAACGATCGGTTCGGCGGTGGCCCCTCCACCGCATCGTGCGCCGAGTTCGAACAACTTCGGGCCGTCCTCAGTGTATGCAAGTTCGACGTGCGCGGCACCGAAGTCGATACCGAGCGCTTCGACGGCCTCAACCGCCGTTTCAGCGATTCGGGTACGGCCCGCAGAATCTGTTGGATAGATGACGCTTTTGTCGACCCGGTATGGGAGTGGTGTTTTTTCTTTATCCGAGATGGCGACGACTGTCGAGCCCTCGTTTGGCGTGGTAATCACCTCGATGCTGTGTTCAGAACCGACCGCCATCTCTTCGACGACGATACGGTCGTCATCGTCGTACGGGGACTGTGCGAACTCGAAGGCGTCGGTAACCTCGGATTCAGTTTCGACGATCGAGACGCCACGACTGCCGCCACCTGTGCTGTCGGCAGGTTTGAACACGACTGACCCAGCGATAGATTTGAACGCGTCGTTGGCAGCCTCCAACGTCGTGACAACTTCGAAGTCTGGTTGTGGGATGCCTGCCCGAGACCACTGGCGTCGCATCTCGGCTTTGTCGACGCAGTGGCTGGCGACATCCGGCCTGATCCCGGGGAGATCGAGTTCGTCGGAAACGACTGCAGCGGTCTGGACGCCGTAGTCGTTGACGGGAAGAATACCATCGACATCGTACTGTTCGGCGATCCGACGCGTCCCTTCAACGTCGGTGATATCTACTGGCTCACTTCTATCTGCTACTGCGAAGCCGGGGGCATTCTCGTCTTGATCTGTCACGATAACCTCCTCACAGGACTCAGTTGCTGTCCGTATCAGGTCGACGTACGAGGTGCCAGCACCCAATATGAGTATGCTATGACTCGACATTCGAATCGTACTCCTTCAGCGCCGAACGTACGGTCTCGCAGCACCGGATGGCGTACTCCTCGTCTACGTCCGAGCTGACCCAGAGATTCAATGTCTTGCGAGACAATCTCTGGGCAGTGAGGATGTCGGCTTCGGATCCGAACCGTCGATGGATGGTGTCGTAGAGCGTACTCACGTGAATATCTCTCTCTCGGAGGTATGCTACGATATCGTCTCTGATTTTTTCCGAGGGGAGTCGAATGCTGTACCGATAGTAGACGGTGCCAGTCTGCGGATCAGGATGCAGTATAGATGAGTGATTGAGCATGGAACTGTAGACGACTGCATTCGTTTCTCGAGCGGAGATTTCTTCGTCGACAGTGGCAAGAGCCCCCTGAACGCGTTCAGGGAGGGTGTCCGACGTGCCACGCATGTATAGTTCTCTGAAGACGTTCGGAATCGGTTCGAATAATTGGGACGCTGCGTTGGTTATTTCTTGAGCGTCCTCAATGGCGTAGTAGATGTTTTTATATCGCTCGTACAGTTTCTCGAGTCGTTTGGCATCCCGCACTGGGACCTCGTGTTCTAGTTCACGGACAGCCGTCGCTAGTTGTTGGTCATCAGTCAAGACTGCACCGCCGCTGCCTGCGTCGATGGGCTTGCCGTTCCCAAAACTCACAACCGAGACGTCGCCTCGGGAACCGAGCGGATCACCGTTTGGGAGCGACCCGATGGACTGGCAGGCGTCCTCGACAACGACCACGTCGTGTTCTGCCGCAATCGTCTCGATTTCGTCCATTTGGGCCGGATGCCCGAACATGTGGACCGGGACAATAGCCTCTGTATCTTCGGATACCACCGTCTTCAGGCTGACCGGGTCCATCGTGTAGTCCGCTTTGACATCGCAGAATCTCGGGGTCGCGTCCGCGTACAATGCGGCGTAGACGGGTGAGGGGCACATATATGCGGGATACACGACCTCCCCGGAGATATCGAGTGATTCAAACAGGAGTGTGAGACCCGTTGTCGCCCGACCAACGAGCACAGCGTGTTCACGGCCGAAGTGCTCCGCAAGTTCCGCTTCAACTGTCTGACGCGATGGCTCCGACCGTTTGTTACCTTGTTCAGACATTATTTGATTGCCATCTTGGATCACACATTGTTCGGTTTCTCGGTGTTGTGTTCTCTAATTCCTTCGGCGACAGTTCGTGCGAGACGAACTGCCTTAAGCCCAATCTCACCGTCGACCATCGGTGCCGAACGAGTTTCCACACAGCTGATAAAGTGTTCGAGTTCGATTCTGAGCGGCTCGCGGGTGTGTATGTATGGCGATTCAGTAACGGTTTCACTGCGGTAGCCACTCTGGTTAACAAGGCTTGTCGTTCCCTCTATTCCGGTCTGTTGAATCGTAATATCTTGTTTCTGGTAGTCGAGTGTGATATACGACACCTCTGTCATAATTGAGAGTGTCCGAACCTTCCCGTGTGTCACGTGACTCGCAGTGAGCGTTCCAAGAACACCGTTTTCGAACTGCATTTGTGCGACAGCATGGTCTACGGTTTCCGATTTAGGATTGGCACCATAGGCGTTTATAGACTCAACTGGTATATCAACGAGAGACGCAATCACGTCCAAATCATGTATCATCAGGTCGAAAATGACACTCTCCTCCGAGAGGTGTTGTTTGAATGGTCCCAAGCGGTGTGATTCGAGCGCGATGATCTCCTGTTGTTGGAGAATCTCCCGCAGTGTGTTCACTGCTGGATTGAACCGTTCGATATGTCCAACCTGTAAAATCGCACCGTGTTCCTTCGCTATGTCGACAATCGCTGTCGCATCTTCAACGGTCATTGCGAGTGGCTTTTCGACCAGTACATCGAGTTCTTGCTCGATGAGTGCCTCTGCTGTCGAACGATGTAGTTCGTTAGGTACTGCAACTGAGGCAGCAACTGCCCGCTCGATGTCAGCAACCGAGTCGACCACATCGACATCGTACTTTTCGCGGACCTCAGCGGCACGTTCCGGGTCAGGTTCGACAATCTCGACGAGATCGGCTTCGGAAAGTTCATCGTAGACGCGAATGTGGTTGGCCCCCATGTTTCCCGCACCGACCACCGCTACCTGAATCGGGTCACTCTCGCTCATGTTTCTACCCCCATAGTACGAACCGCGCTCGAAATCGTCGCGATATCCGTCTTTTCGACCTGCGGATGTACGGGAAGCGACAGAACCTCCTCGCCCAGTCGACGGGCAACCGGGATCTCCGGCCCACCGTCGTAGGCTGGCTGGTCCGGAATCGTCGTCGGATAGTAGACGCCGTACCCAACGTCACCTGCTTCGAGGCTCGATTTTACTGTCTTTCTGTCGTCTGTCACAACCGTGTACTGATGAAACGCGTGGGTTCGATCAGTCGGCACTGTTGGTGTCACGATGCCGTCGACCGATTCGAGCCGACCGGTGAGTCGCTCGGCGTTCTCCCGCCGCTGTTCGATCCATCCCGGAAGCCGGTCCAGCTGATCCGATCCAATCACAGCCTGCATATTCGTCATTCTGTAATTATAGCCGACGAACTCGTGTTCGTAGGCTCCTGTCCGTCCGTGGTTAATGACCTGCCGTGCCCGTTCGGCGATCTCGTCGTCGTCGGTCGTGATCATGCCACCTTCTCCGGTGGTCATGTTTTTGGTCGGGTAGAACGAAAACGACGCAGCATCGCCCAGCGCGCCGACCATCTCTCCGTCGAATCGGGCGCCATGTGCCTGTGCAGCGTCTTCGAACAGTTGGAGGTCGAACTCCGCAGCCAGCTCGCGAAACGCATCCATCTCGGCCGGCAGCCCGTACAGATGGACCGGCATAATCGCGGTGATATCCTCGTGCTGTTCGACCAGATCGCGGGTCGACGCCGGATCGAGATTGAACGTCTCTGGGTCGACATCGGCAAACACCGGCTCTGCGCCGGCGTGTTTGATCGCGTTCGCACTGGAAATAAACGAAAACGGTGAGGTGACGACTACGTCATCCGCCCCGATACCAGCGGCTTCGAGCATTGCGTGGAGTGCTGTTGTTCCCGAGGAGGTAGCGACCGCGTGATCGGTGCCCACGCAGTCGGCAAACGCCGATTCGAACTGGCGGACGTGTTCGCCGTCGGCGATCATCCCGGAGTCGAGGACGTCCATGACAGCCTCCTTTGCGGCCGTCGAGATTTCAGGAGCTGCGATTGGAACACTCACAGTCTGTTTCCTCCCTCTAGCTCTGGTGGTAGATCCCTCATCGATGCTGGTGCCCCGACAGCGAGTGTCTCCGGCGGAATATCCTCAGTCACGGCGGCACCTGCCGCAACGAACGCCCCCTCACCAACCGTCACGTCGGGAAGCACGGTTGCGTTTGCCCCGATAGAGGCATCGTCCTTGATTTTGGGGCCGACGAGGTCGACATCGGTTCGCACCGGATACGGATCGTTCAGCAGTGTCGCGTTCGGTCCGAGGAACACTCGATTCCCGATCTCGGTGTAGCTCGGCACATACACGCCTGTCTGCATACTCACGTTGTCTCCGAGTGTCGTGTGGCCGTCGATCACAGCCTGTGTCCCGACGAGACACTGAGACCCAATCGCGGTCTGTTCCCGGATAAGCGCGTGATGCCCTGTCTGCAGCCCACTGCCCGCTGTCACATCGTTGTAAATAATCGTTCCGGAACGAACCACACTGTCGGATCCGAGTTCTGGGACCGTTGACCCAGTCTCGTACTCGACCCCCAGTGTTGCTCCCGGCTCGACGGTTATTTCCGTCCCGTCGCCTTCAATACTCATGGATGCAGATTGGCACACGCATTTATAAATTCTCCCTGATTGTTCCTCGGTAGTTCGGCCCAACACAGTCCGGTGTGAGACTGTGTCCAGAAACCGAACGACAAGATTCTTATCACCAACTACCGGACCATCAAGTATGGATATAGCCGTTTTTGGAGCGTCTGGCTTCGTTGGTCAGAACCTTCTCGACGAACTCGCAGACACGAACCACACGGTCTACGCCTGTGATATCGAACCGTTCGAGCCACCACACGATAACGTGACTGTTCATGAGGTCGACATTACTGACGAGGAGGCAGTAGACGAAATCGTCGCCGAGGTCGACACGATTGCCCACCTCGCAGCCCATCCGCTACCAGCGAGCACCGACAACCCCAAACTGAACGCCGAAATCAACATCGTCGGCACGCTCAACATTCTCGACGCCGCGCGTGAACACGATGTCGATAAGGTGTTTTTTTCGTCGGCCTCCTCGCTGGTGGGCGAAGTCGAGACCGTCCCAGTTTCCGAAGATCTCCCTGCACACCCACAGTCACCGTACGGCGTCACGAAACACGCCGTCGAGGAGTATCTCGAGGTGTACCAGCAACTGTACGATCTCGACTACCTCGTCTTCCGGTTTTTCAACGTTTACGGCCCCTACCAGCCGCCCGAGTCGGGGGCACTGATTCCGGTCGTGATGTCCCGACTCCACCAGGACAAGGGCGTCTTCGTTACCGGCGACGGCTCACAGACACGGGACTTCATTTACGTTCGGGATATCACCGAACTCATCGTCGAAGGGCTCGAAGGCGATGTGAAAAACGAGGTCGTCAACATGGGCCGCGGTGTCGAAACCGAGATCCTCGACGCTATCCATCAGATCGCCGATATCGTCGACATGGAGCCGGAGATCGACCGCAAACCAGAGCGTCCAGACGAGATCGACGACTTCTACGCCGATACCACACGCTGCAAAGGGCTGTTCGGTCGGGTTCCGGACACAGACTTCGAAACCGGTCTGGAACAGACCTACGAGTGGTTGCGCGCTGAGATCGACAGCTAATGTGTGGCATCTGCGGGACCTTCGGTCCCGACCTCGATCCGCCGCTGGAGGGGATGGGCCGCTGTCAGTCCCATCGCGGCCCCGAGTCGACCGGGATATTCGAGGATTCACTCGCCAAACTGTCGAATCAGCGGCTTCGCGTTATCGACGTCGAGGGTGGCGACCAGCCGATCTACAACGAGGGCGGCGATGTGGTCGTCGTCTACAACGGTGAGATCTACAACTTCGAGTCGCTCCGGGAGGAACTCCGCGATGCGGGACACAGCTTCACCACCGACACTGACACCGAGATTCTGGTTCACGGCTACGAGGAGTACGGCACGGAGCTGTTCGGCCGACTCAACGGGATGTTTGCGGCGGCGATCTACGATGCGACCGACCAGCGACTGCTCCTCGTCCGGGATCGGGCCGGCATCAAGCCACTGTACGTCGCCGCCGTCGACGGCGGGCTCGCCTTCGCAAGCGAACCCAAGGCGCTCCTGCAACGCGGCCTCGTCGACCCTGCTGTCGACACCGACGCACTCCGGTATTTCCTGCAGTTACGGTACACCCCCTCCCACACGACGCTGTTCGAGGGGATCGAGACAGTCCAGCCGGGAACGTATCTCGACGTGCAGTTCTCCGATGGAGAGGTAATCCAGTCGATGGAGACCTTCTGGACGCTGGATATGACACCCGACAGTCCGCCGTCGGATCCAGTGACTGCAGTACGTGAGGCGCTTCGATCGGCGGTCTCTCGGCAGCTCGTGAGTGATGTTCCGGTTGGGTTCTATCTCTCCGGCGGCCTCGACACGAGTAGTGTCGTTGCGATGGCCAGCGAACTCAGCGACGATCCGATCCACACCTTCTGTATGGGGTTCGACGACAGCAAGTGGGACGAACGCGAGGACGCTCGGACCGTTGCGAACCATTTCGAGACGATCCACCACGAGATCATCATCGAAGACGAGTTCATGCGTGACTTCCCGAAGATGATCTGGCACGCCGACGAGCCCAAACGAAATCTGTATCCCTACTACGTCGCCGAGGCGATGGCCGACCACGTGACGGTCGCCCTCGGTGGACTCGGTGCCGACGAGCTGTTTGCCGGCTACGTCTACCGGTTCAGTCGACTGCAGGAACTTCAGGAGATCCGCCGAACTGAGGCCGAACAGACGAAAGCGTCGATGAAGTCGATGGCGGAGTCGCTCATCGACACACAGCTCTCATCGGGACCATTGCAGGACGATGCTGGGCTCGAAGATATGAGTGTGATACGCCACCTCGATGATCCGGCCCAGCTGTACGTGCTGCTCAACAATTCGGACGTGATCGGCGACACCGAGGCATACGAGACGCGAGCCTTCGGCGAGGCATTGTCCGACGGACCCGATCCAGCCGAGAGCATCCGGTCTCACTGGTCGCCGACCGACTCGTCGCTCTGCGAACAGGCCCTCGAATGGGATTTCACCGTCAAACTGCCCGACGACTTCCTCCACGTTGAAGACCGGATGAGTATGGCCCACTCTCTGGAGTCCCGAGTCCCGTTTCTTGACAACGAGCTTATCGATCTCGCCTTTTCGATTCCCTTCTCTCGGAAGTTCACCGGCACTGGCCAGTCGACGACCGGCCGAGATGTCGGCAAGAAAATTCTGCGAGAGGCGATGTCGGATCTGCTTCCGGAGGCGGTCTTCCGAAAGGACAAACAGGGGTTTACGATGCCGACCCACGAGTTCGTGCGAACGGAGTTGCTCGACTACGCCGAGCGTATTCTCGACTCCCCTGCTATCGTCAGCGACGGGCTGATCCAGGGCTCGTACGTCGACACACTCCTTGCGAAGGGTCCACAGCGAGAGCTCACACACCACCACAAGCTGCTCTGGAAGCTCGTCGCTCTCGAAATCTGGTACCGGATCTACATCGTCGGCGGTGAGGTCACCCCGCCGCAGTCGATAGACGCCTACTACTCGTAGCTGTCGCAGTCGCTCTTGGTCGTCACTGCTTACTCCTCGGGTTTGCCGACTGCCGCATAGTCGAACGCCGACAGCTGGTCGGCATCGAAGAACGCTCGGCCGTCGACGAAGACAGGCGTGTCGACCGCATCCCGGAGCGCCTCGACATCCAGATCAGCGTACTGTTCGTGACCGGTCACGAGGACAATTCCATCGATTCCCGTCGACGCGGTCAGCTCCGAGACCGGTGTTGCGCCCAACTCGGCAATCGTCTCGGCATCGAGCAGCGGATCGTGTGCGGATACCTCCGCCCCGGCATCACCGAGCAGTTCGATCACGTCGAGAGCGGGTGCATACCGGAGTTCGTTGACGCCCGAACGGTAGGTAAGACCGAGTATTAGCACCGATGCATCGTCCAACGCGACGCCGTGGTCGTCGAGCTTCGTTTCGAGACGGTCGACTGTATGAGCCGGCATACTCAGATTCACGTCCCGAGCAGTCTCAAGGAGCGGTGTCTCCGAATGCTGGTTCGTCACGAAGTGGGGATACACCGGGATGCAGTGGCCACCGACGCCGACGCCCGGACGATGGATCTCACAGTACGGCTGTGTGTTTGCGGCATCGAAGACGGTGTGGGAGTCGAGCCCCCACTGCTCGCAGGCTTTCGCCAGCTCGTTTGCCAGGGCGATGTTTACGTCGCGGTAGACGCCCTCAAACACCTTGACTGCCTCTGCGGCAGTCGTCGACCCCATCTCGATCACTCCCGGTTCGTTGAACGCTCGGTAGAACGCGGCTGCGGTGTCGGTGCTGTCGGCATCGATCCCGCCGACGATCTTCGGATACGACTCGGTGAGGTCTTTGATCACCCGTCCCGAGGACGTTCGCTCGGGGCAGTAGGCGACGCCGAAGTCGACACCGGGGGTGAGATCTCGGTCGTCGGGCGTTATCGCAGGCACCAGTAGCTCTGCGGTCGTTCCCGGCGGAACTGTGCTTTCGAGAATAGCCAGATTGCCCTCCGAGATGCCGGCGCTAATGTCGTCGGCGGCCGACAGAACCGGATCGAGTATCGGCTCGTGGTCCTCGTCGACGACGGTTGGCACGAGGAGGATATGGATATCTGCCTCCGCGACCGCCTGCTCGCCGTCCGTGGTCGCCGACAGCCGACTGCCACCGTGGTCACTGACGAGCTCGGCGAGCCCGGGCTCGTTTCCGACCGGTGACTGGCCGGCTTCGACCGCGTCGACGATGTCGGGATCGATGTCGACACCAATAACGGTCGCCCCGCGGTCAGCCAGCACTGCCGCCAGCGGGAGACCCATTTTCCCGAGGCCAAACACACTTACAGTGACGTTTTCGAGAGAGAACCCGGAGTGCTCCGAACCCATCTGAACAGCCATTTCAGTAGAGTATACTATCGATTGACTTAATCAATTCGTTTGTCCTGTCTGGCTTTTGACTGGTAGTGACAATGTATCGGTGTGATTTTATTGCTGTGAGTGGGATTTTCACCAATGACAGAGCCGATTCCGCTCATCAAGCCCGTTGTCGGGGACGAAGAGTTAGCAAACGTCGAAGCCGTCCTCGAATCGGGGTATATGACACAGGGTCCGTACGCCGACGAGATGGAGGAGACGTTCGCGTCGATGGTCGAGGCCGAACACGCGATTACGGTGACCTCCTGTACGACAGGCATGGAGTTGGCCCTCGAAGCACTCGGTATCGGGGCTGGGGACGAAGTTATCGTTCCGGACTTCACCCATCCAGCGACCGGCAACGTCGTCGAGCGGGTCGGTGCCTCGCCGGTGTTGGTCGACGTCGACCGGCAGACTTATAACATCGATCCCGATGCGGTCGCCGAGGCGGTAACCGACGATACGGCCGCACTGCTTCCGGTCGCATGGGGTGGCCAGCCGCTCGATCACGAACCGTTCCACGCAATCGCCGAGGAACACGACCTCGAAATCGTCGAGGATGCGGCCTGTTCGGCCGATGCCAGCTTCGAGGGACAGCCGGTCGGCTCCCAGTTCGATGCCAGCGTCTTCAGCTTCCACCCCCGAAAGGTGCTGACGACCGGTGAGGGTGGCATGATCACAACTGACGATGCGGAACTCGCCAGAGAGATCCGGTCGATCAAGAACTTCGGAACCGATCCGATGGGCGAGCGCCACGGCTTTTTCAAAGCCAACGCGACCAACTACCGCTTTTCGGACATTCTCGCGGCTGTCGGCGTCGCACAGCTGCAGAAGGCCGACGAGATAATCGGTAAACGACGGGAGATCGCCGCACGGTACGACGAACTCCTCGCAGATGTCGATGGCATTACTACACCAAAAGTAATCGACGGCGGGGAACACAACTACCAGTGTTACTGTGCGTATATCGAGGCCGGAGACACTGATCTTCGTGACGAGCTTATCGACGCACTGGCAGACGAGGAGATCGAGACACAGATCGGCACGTACGCACTCCACCACACCGACGCCTTCGGTGATGCCAAACAACATGGCTCGCTGTCGACCTCGACGGCGCTCCACCACAATCTGCTCACGCTCCCGGTCTCCCACAGCATGACGGAGTCAGACCAGCACCGTGTTGTCGAGACGCTCCAGTCCGAGATCGAGTCTCGCGTCTGACCGCACAGCGAAGAGGGGCCTTTTTATTCCGTCGACAGTCAGAGATAGCTATGGACGTTCTCGTCACAGGTGGCGCTGGGTTCATCGGCGGTCATATCGCCGAGCAGCTCGCAGCCAGCGGTCACAATATTACGGTACTGGATAGTCTCGTCCCCTACTACGACCTTGGTATCAAACAGCATAACATCGAGGCCACACGCACGGCCGCGGCTGACAACAGCGGCACATACACTCTCGTCGAGGATACGATCACCGACGAGCAGCTCGTCGACGAGCTCGTCGCCGACACCGATGTCATCTACCATCAGGCCGCACAGGCCGGCGTTCGGACGAGCGTCGAGGAGCCGGCGAAAGTCAATCACTACAACGTCGACGGCACAGTAAACGTCCTCGAGGCTGCCCGGAAAAACGATGTCGACCGGGTCGTCGTCGCCTCCTCGTCGTCAGTGTACGGCAAACCCGAGTATCTCCCCTACGATGAGGACCATCCGACGACACCTGTCTCACCGTACGGCGTCTCCAAACTCGCCGCCGAGCAGTACACCCGTGTCTACAACGAGATCTACGGACTGCCGACGGTCGCACTCAGATATTTCACCGTCTACGGCCCAAGGATGCGGCCGAACATGGCGATGACGAACTTCATCTCGCGGTGTCTCCACGACGAGCCGCCGGTCATCTACGGCAGTGGCGAACAGACGCGGGACTTCACCTACGTTGAGGATATCCGCCGTGTCAACGAACAGCTGCTTACTGACGACAGCGCCGACGGCGAGATCGTCAACATCGGGTCGACCGACAACATCGACATCCGGACGCTCGCCGAAATCATCCGCGATGAGATCGATCTCTCACTCGATATTGTCTACGACGATGCTCGCACTGGCGACGCCGAACACACGCATGCCGATATCTCGAAAGCCACCGAGCTGTTGGGGTACGAACCGACCGCCGACATCCGGGAGGGACTCCAGCAGTTCATCGACTGGTATCGGCGCAACGAGGAGTGGTACGATCCACTAGTCCGGCAGTCCTGACGCCAGACGTCACCCACGACACGGAACCGAACCCTACCTTTCCGACTGAACCTACGCTTTCGACTGAATCGTATACAGGTCCGCGTAATCGCCGTCTTCGGCAAGCAGTTCGCTGTGGGATCCCGATTCGATGATTTCGCCGTTGTCGACCGTATAGATTCGATCAGCGTTCTTCACTGTCGAGAGCCGGTGGGCAATCACGATGATTCCGTACTCTCTGTCCATCGATTCGATTGCTGCCTGCACGTCTTTTTCGAGATTCGAGTCGAGATCGCTCGTCGCCTCGTCCAACACGAGGAAATCAGCGTCCTTGAGCAGGGCTCTCGCCAGCGCCACGCGCTGTCGCTGGCCGCCCGAGAGCCGGACGCCGTCATCGCCCAACTCCGAATCGTAGCCGTTGGGGAGCTCATCGACGAACTCGTCGACTTTGGCGATCTCACAGACCTCTTTGACTTCCTGTCGCGTCGCATCCCGGTTGCCGATTGTCACATTGTTTTCGAGCGTGTCTGTGAAGATGAATGGCTGTTGCCGGACGACGGCGATCCGCTCGCGCCACTGTTCGATATCGTACTCCTCAATAGCCACGCCGTCGGCACGGATCTCGCCCCGATCAGGTTCGTACATACGCGATAATAGGGAGACAATGGTCGACTTGCCTGCACCGGACTGGCCAACAAACGCGACGAATTCGTCTTTTCTCACATCGAACGAAAGTCCACGCAGCACCTGCTCGTCGTCGTTGTATGCGAAATGGATATCGTCGAACTCGATGGCCGAAATCTGGGATACCGAGCGATCTCCGCTGTATTCCTCTCGTCTCTCTATGTCATCGAGAAAGGTATGTGTTCTGACTGCATGAGAGAGGTTCCCCTCAACTTTGTACACTTTGCTATTGAGAAGGCTCACCTTCGGAGCGAGTTGGAACATCGCAATCAGAAAGATACCGAGTTCGCCCAGCGAGAGGCCAGTAAACGTGAATCCAATATAAATAAGCACGAAAATCGTGATCGCTGCCGAGAGTTCAAAGAAATTTTTGATCGCGATCTCGTTCCGGCTCAGATTGATCTCTGAATCAGCGTACTGTTCGATTGACTTGGAAAACCTGGTGAACACTTCCGAACGGAGTCCGAACAGCTTCACATCTCGGATCCCCTGTGTGCCTGCCTGAACTGTCTCCTGGACCCGCTCGTTAGCCTCTGCAACCCGTGTTCCCACAGTCACTGCGGGTTCGATGACGAACCTGAGCAGGACTGTAATACCACCCAGCAATACGATCGCGAAAAACGTCATAGATGGAGTGACATAGAACATCACCACCACATACATCAACACGAGAAAAAGTGTCTCTAGCATCGTGACTCCCTGTTGAATCACTTTTCCAGAGTACCGCGTTTCCGTTATAATCGCATTGAGAATATTGTCAGTCCCTTCCGCATCATAGTACCCAATCTCGGCATCAAGTGCGCCATCGAAGGTCCGCGTTCTGAGATCCTTCTCATACTGTTTCGCAAGCACTGATCCAAGCCATCGGACGAGAAACGACATGGCATACCGAACTATCATTACGATTGCAACGCCAACGATCAAATACCCGAGCGAGAACGGAATTCTGAAGTACTGGTATGTTGCAAGGAACGTCTCCATCACGGGTCCACTCACGTTTGTCGGTTCGGCTGCCTGCGCCGTCTCAATGATAGGATAAATAAAACTCAGTCCGATTCCTTCGAGAAATGCGACGAACCCACCCAGCACAACGAGGCCAAAGGCGAATCTGGGCCGGTAGCGGGCAACGCGTCTAAGCGCCCTGAACTTTTCTCGGTACGAGAGAGTCTCGTCGTTTACAGACATAGCGAGTTACACGATATCCAGTAGAGATGTTGATAAGGGTGCTGTTTGCATACGACCGACCCCACACCGCGAATGGTAAAGTCGACGGTAGCTACCCGCTATCTGTGCGTGAGTGGACAGCTACTGCAAACAACTACAAGCCTACCGGTAATCGGATTCTGGAGCACGTCAGTACTCTCGTGTCTCGTCTGTCGCCGCAGTATTAATGACAAACATGTATGATTTATACACCCCATCGAAGCAAATGTTAAGTCTAAACAGACAAACGCCACTGCATGTCAAACAGTCCTGCCACTGATGGCAGTCGACCCTCCTCGGCAGTCGTGTTGGCCGCTGGCGAGGGTATTAGGCTCCGTCCACTGACGGCAAACCGGCCCAAACCGATGTTGCCGGCCGGCACGCGCCCGATTCTCGAACACGTCCTCAACGCCTTGATCGATGCCGGCGTCGACGATATCCATATTGTCGTTGGCTATCAGGCCAATCGGGTCCGCTCACATTTCGGTCCGACCTACCGTGACGTTCCGATCACATACCATACCCAGAGCAACCAACTCGGGAGCGGCCATGCCCTGCTTCAGGCCCGAGACGGTCCGAACGGATCGTTCCTGCTCGTCAACGGTGACCAGATCATCGACCACCGGATCGTCGAGGCAGTCAGCACGGCTCACACCGACGCCGCAACACTGGCGGTTGTCGAAGGCCCGGAGGCAGTCGACTACGGGGCGGTGCATCTCGATGGAGAGACGGTAACGGAGCTGATCGAACAGCCGGCGAGCGGCGAGTTTCGGCTGTTCAACGCCGGCGTCTATGCGTTCAGCCAGCGGATTTTCGAGACGCTCGAAGCGCTGTCGGTCGAGCGTGGCGAACTCCCGCTGACGGCCGCGATTCAGCAGCTGATTGACGACGATCACGCTGTCGGCGGGGTTCGCACCGATCACTTCTGGATGGATGCGACCCATCCGTGGGATCTGCTGTCGCTCTCCCGGGAACTCCTCGCTCGCGGCTGGGTCGACGCCCCAGCCGTCGACAGCGATGTCTTCGTTCACGAGTCGGCACACGTCCATCCAGATGCGACGCTCGTCGGCCCGGTCGTTGTCGACAGCGATGTCGTCATCGAGGCCGGGGCTGTCGTCGGTCCCTACGCCGCCATCGGCGCGAGTGCGACCATTGGCCCGGGGTCGGTGCTCCGCGATGTCGTGGTCGACACCGACACCGTCATCGGCCCCAACACGACCGCCGTCGAGTTCGTCGCCGGACAGGGCTGTGAGATGGGGGCTGCACTCACCGCAAGCGGTGGGCCCGCAGACGTTGTCCTCGACGAGCAGGTCTACACCGACGTCGACCTCGGTGGCGTAATTGCCGACCGCGTCGACGTTGGTGGCGGCGCAACCCTCGAACCGGGGGCTCTGATCGGTCCGGAGGCGACAATCGGCGCCGGTGTCGTCGTCCGTGGTCATATCGATGCTGGTAGCGAGGTGGTCCGCTGATGTGTGGGATCGTCGGCTGCATCGGCCGCGGTGAGGACACCGTCGACGTGCTGATGGCGGGGCTGCGAAGCCTCGAATACCGCGGCTACGATTCGGCGGGCATCGCTCTCGGCCCGGAGATGCGAGTCCTGCGGAAAGCTGGCGAACTCGACGAACTCGCCGAGGTCGTTGAGGCCAACGAACCACTCGGCAGTTACGGCATCGGCCACACACGCTGGAGTACGCACGGCCCACCGAACGACCGCAATGCCCATCCACATACCGACGAGAACGGTCGGGTCGCGGTGGTCCACAACGGCATCATCGAGAACTACGCCGAGCTGAAGGCCGAACTTCAGGAGACGGGTGTCACCTTTACCAGCGACACCGACACCGAAGTCGTCCCACATCTCATCGCCAAGGCACTGGCGGCTGGCGACGACCCCGAAACCGCCTTCCACAACACGGTCGACCGACTCGAGGGGAGCTACGCCATCGCGGCGATCATCGACGGCTCCGAGACGATCTTTGCGGCCCGACAGGGATCGCCGCTGGTCATCGGTGTCGGCGACGAATGCACGTATCTGGCCAGCGACGTACCGGCCTTCGTCGACCACACCCGCGATGTCGTTTTCCTCGAAGACGGCCACCGCGTGATCGCCGACACGGATGGGTACGTTGTCCTCAACGAGGACCGTGAGGTGGTCGATGTCGACGTCGAAACCGTCTCGTATACGGCCGAGGCGACCGGCAAAAGCGGTTACGACCACTACATGCTCAAGGAGATCCACGAACAGCCCACTGCACTCAGACAGTGTTTTTCCGGGCGAAGCGATGCCCTAGAGGGAACAGTCACTCTGGAGGAGATCGACGAGATCCCCCAGCCGAACGCGGTCCAGTTCGTCGCCTGTGGGACCTCCTATCACGCTGCACTGTACGGCGCGGTTGTCCTCCGCGAAATGGGCATCCCCGCCGAGGCGTATCTCGCAAGCGAGTACGCGCTGTCACCGCCACCGCTCAGCCTCGGCACGCTGGTCGTCGGCATTACTCAGAGTGGCGAAACCGCCGACACGCTGGCAGCCCTCCGGGATGCCAAATCCCGCGGCGTCAGCACCCTCGCACTCACCAACACGGTTAATTCGACAGCCGCCCGCGAGTGTGATCACGCGGTCTACATCCGTGCTGGACCCGAAATCGGGGTGGCGGCGACCAAGACCTTCTCCTCGCAGCTCGTGGGGTGCAATCTGCTCGCCGAAGAGTTGGTCGACGGGCCACGGGATCTCCGTCCACTGATCGAGTCGCTCCGCAATCTGCCGGACGACGTCCAGTCGATTCTCGACACCTCCGCTGCCGAAGAACTCGTCGAGGAGTACGGCGGTTCGGATGCCTACTTTTTCATCGGACGTGGCACGAACGTCGCAGTCGCCCTCGAAGGCGCACTCAAATGTAAGGAGATCAGCTACGAACACGCCGAGGGGTTCCCAGCCGGCGAGCTCAAACACGGCCCTCTCGCACTTGTGACCCCCGAGACCCCGGTGTTTGCGGTGGTCACCGGTGACGACGAGCGCGCCCAGAAGACGCTCGGCAACATCAAAGAGGTCCAGGCCCGCGGTGCGCCGGTGATTGCGGTCACCGACGGCGAGTCCGACGCCGCCGAAATCGCCGACGAGACGCTCATGATCCCTGATACCGACGAGCGGGCGGCACCGGTGTTGGCTAACGTCCAGCTTCAGTTGTTCTCCTACCATCTCGCCGACGCGCTGGGTCGACCCATCGACAAACCACGAAACCTCGCCAAAAGCGTCACTGTCGAATAGCCAGCCACTACCCCCATTCGACCGACTCCCCGCACTGTTGTCTTATTTTCTCAGACTATTATGTTAATACAGACTACTCAAACATTCAACGAAATTCTTATGTAGAGAGGATACAAACCCCGCAGCAGAGTTACGCGTGAAGATTGCGTTTATCACCCTCAATGCGTACGACATTCTCACCGGCGGTCATGGTGGGACCGCTGGTGGTGCGCAGCTCCAGCAGGTGCTGATCGCTCGTGAGTTCGTCGCAAAGGGACACGATGTCTACTTCGTCGAACACGAGGCCGATCTCAAAACCGAAGCCGAGGTCGACGGGATCACCATCGTCACCAAACCCAAACCGAGCGGAAACTTCGTCAGCCGAGCGTTTCAGGCGTCTTCCGGCACGTTTTCGGTTCTGAAAGAGATCGATCCCGACGTCTGTTACTTTCGCGTTCTCGATTTCGAGATATTCCCGACCGTCCTCTACTGCAAACTGTTCGGGTCGGCGTTCGTCTATGGCTTTTCACACGACAACGAAGTCACGAGGGATCCCAACAGTCTCACGGGACCGATCAAAAGCTCCACACCCTATCTGTATCTGATGCGAGCGGCGCTGTCGGCGGCCGACGCGCTTATCGCCCAAAACGACTTCCAGTACGACAACGCCACCCGGCTGTTCGACGCCGAAACCTATCTGGTTCCGAACGGTTATATCGATCCTGACGTGGAGCCCGACACCGCTCCGCCAGAGACGCCGATGGTGTTGTGGGTGTCGAGATTCCGGTCGTTCAAACGCCCGGAACTCGTCCTCGAGATCGCCAAACAGGTGCCGAACGCCCGGTTCGTGCTTATCGGGAGCAAAAACAACGAGGCGCTGTACGACCGGATCGTCGACGCGGCCGCGGCGATAGACAACGTCGAGGTGGTCGGCTACGTCCCCTACGACGAGATCAACGACTACTTCGAAACGTGTGACGTGTTCCTCAACACGTCGAAAAGCGAGGGGTTCCCGAACACGTTCCTGCAGGCGTGGGCCCACCGGAAACCGGTCGTCAGCCTCGATGTCGACCCCAACGACATCATCGCCACCAACGAGATGGGGTTCTGTGCGGACGACTCAGTTGACGACCTCGTCGAACAGCTACAGGAGATCGTCGACGACGACGCCAGTCGGCGGGCGATGGGTGATGCTGCCTACGAGTATTTCACAGCCAACCACAGTATCGAGTCCGTGGCGACCGAGTACGAACGCGTCTTCGAGACCGTCTCGCAATGAGTCACGACAGCTCCCGCGATGCGGGTCTCCGTGTCTGCCACGTCGTCAACTCGCTTGGCGAAACGACCGGGCCAGCAAACCATGCGCTTGCGCTTCAGGAACACACCTCGGTCGACGCCGGCGTCCTCGACTGGTTCGGTGCGACGGCACTCGACCAGTGGACGGAGCTCACTACCCACTGCGTGAATGCACCCGATACAGCCATCGGCATCGATCCGTCGACGATCAGGGAGGTCATCTCGGTGCTCTCGGCGTACGATGTCGTCCACACCCACCACCCCCACTCCGCGACGTTTTGCAAACTCATCGCCCGGTATCTCGGAATCTCGATCGTCTACTCCTACGGAACGCCCTCGTTCAGATACACACGAAAGGGACGGCTCTTGAACGGGGTGACAAACGCGTTTGCTGACCGGATCACCTGCGTCTCGCCGGCGGTGCGAGATACGTTACAACGGTGGGAGCGGTGGACCGCGACCGATGAGCGAACCGAAATCGTCTACACGGGCGTCAACACCGACGCCACGCGGGCTGCACAGGAGATTCCGTGGCATGTGCGTGATGCCGATGACGTGCCCGACGATGGGCTCTTAGTTGGGCATGCCGGTCGACTCATCGATGTAAAGGCCCAGGATGTCCTCATCAGGGGGGTCGCAGCAGCAAACCGACAGCTGGACGAGGAGGTGTACCTCATCATCGCAGGCGACGGAGAGATGCGGGCGGAACTCGCCCAGCTGGCGGTCGACGAAGGTATCGAGAACAACGTGATTCTCCTGGGGCTGTTGCCCCGCGAGCGGTCCTACAAGCTGATGGGGGATGTGGATCTGTTCACAATGCCCTCAAAGTGGGAGGGGTTTTCGAGTGCGGCGGTCGAGGCGATGTCGGTCGGCACCCCCTGTCTGTTTTCGGACATTCAGGCGTTCCACGAGCCGTTCGAGGGGGTTGCGGCGTTCCATGCTGTCGGGGACCACGAGGGGCTCGCCGACCAGCTCGTGTCGCTGCTGTCGGACCGCGCTGGGCTGGAACAGCTCGGGGAACGTGGTCGACAGCGCGTCGACGAACGGTTCACGATCAAAAATACGGCCGAATCCTACGCACGCCTCTACCACGAGATCGTCTGACTGTCCCGCTGTCGGGGGTTACATGTAGCCGAGATCTTCGAGCTGTTCCCGAACCTCGCTCCCATCGCCGACGGAGGTCGCCTCGCTGCGGGGTGTCGGTGTGTGATCCTGCCCATCGAGTTCAGCTTCGAGTGCCCCACGCACGTCGACGACCGAGGAAATCGATTCAAGGATCTCTGGATCGGTTGCGGCGACCATCGCCTCCTCAGTATGGAGCCCCTCTTGCAGGCCGTGGTCGCTCACCAGCACCAGTTCGTCATCCTCACTGAGGTCGCCGCGAAGCTCGCCGATGAACTCGTTGAGTTCGTCGTAGGCCCGCTCCTGAAGTTCCGGTCGACTGTAGCTGACGTGGCCGATCAGATCGAGCCCGCTCGTATAGCCGAACACAAGTTCGTACTCCTGGCTCCGGAGGGCCCGCCGGGTCCGTGCGATGCGGATCATCGCCATCTCCAGACACTGTTCGTAGAACGCGACGGGATCGGCCGACCGGTGGCCGCCTGTGGCCTCGGCGTCGCGCTCGAAGAGGTCGCCCATATGGCGTCGGAGCTGGTGTTCTCTGTCCTCGGTATCGGGGTCGACGACGTAGTTCGGCACCCCGATGGCTTTCGCCTCGCGGCCGTCGAACACGGTTTCAATATCATTGTCGGCGTAGTAGGTCGCTGGCGTCCGGAAGGCGTCGGCATCCGTATTCGTGAGCAGCCAGCCACCGAGTCGCGTCTGGAGGCCTTCGGGGAGGATGTAGTCTGCGACGGAGCTCGCGGCGGCAATGAGGGGGTTCTCCCACGTGACTCCGTCGTCAAGCACGAGTCCGTGGTCGACCGGCGGCAGTCCAGTAATAATCGTCGGCCACAGCTCGTGTGTGCTCGGTTCACCGCTCGAAGAGACGAGTGTCTCGATACGGTGGTGGGCCTCCAGCGTCAGGTTGGGATGCTCCTCGGGGTCGACGAGATAGGGATCGAGGGCGTCGACTCCCAGAACGACGACAGTCATATCTCGATACTGACCCAGCGGGTGAATGAATGATTCGGTCCGACCGTGGCGGTCGGCTGGTCTGATTCGTCCGCACGTCGCTCTCAGCTACTGACTGGAATCTCGTCCAGAATTCCCCGATACCGGTCGACAGCCGCCTCGAAGCTGTACTCCTCGCAGATCAGCGCCCGCCCCGCGGCACTGATCCGGTCGAGATCGTCCCGCCCGAGAATCGTCGCGATATCGTCGGCCATCAGTTCCGCCTCCTGTGATGTCATCAGAAACCCGGTCTCGCCGTCGCGGACGACATCCGGCACGCCGGAGACGGGTGTCGCGTAGACGGGCGTCCCGCAGGCCAGCGATTCGAGCACCACTGTTGGGAGTCCTTCGGTCGGCTCCGAGGGGAGGACGAGCAGTTGGAGTCGATTCAACTCGGTGGCGACCTCGTCGTGGTCGACCCAGCCGACTGTTTCGACCGATTCCGCCTCGATCTCGGCGCTCAGCTCCGTGTCGAGCCACGACCGAAGCCCGCCGTCGCCGACGAACCGGAACGTCACGTTCTCGGGGAGACGTCTGGCCACCTCCGCGAGCGTTCTGATGTTTTTCTCCTCGTCCAGTCGACCGAGATAGCCGACGACCGGCTCGCGGTCGGCAAACGGGAGCGCGGGCGAAAACCGGTCGGTGTCGACGAACCGAGCCCCGTTGGGGGAGAGTTTCTCGCTGTATCGCTCGAGCCCCAGCTCCCGGGCCATCGCCGGGGTGTAGGTGATGATTCTCGTTGCGGCGCTGTAGCCGATCCGCTCGATCAGGCCAACCGCCCTCGCCAGCAGCGTTGCCAGCGGTGTCGGGATCCGTCGCTGCCAGTTGAGTTTCAACGAGAGTGGGATATCTCCACGCGGCTCTAGGATGACTGATTTGCCCAGCAGTCGAGCAAACAGGATCGGCAGCAGATAGGATGTGGCCCCAAAAAACAGCACCACGGATTCGTCGCGTCGCCGGACCTGTCGACACATCCGCAGCTGGTTGCGAAGGTAGCGAACCGCAGCCACCACGACCCCGTGGCCGGTGTCGTCCTCCGAGAGAATGACGACCTCACAGTCGTCGGGCATACCCGAGCGGTCGTCGATCCCGGCGGTCAACACCGAGACGGTCGTGATCGACGTGAGGATCGCCAGTAGATCCTCGACGGCGACGCCGGTCGCCCCGATTGGATTAGTGACGACGCAGAGATCCGGATACTCGCTCATCCGCCAGTCACTCTCGGCGAGTGTCTCTCAGCTGCTCCGTTCATACCTCCCATACGACGAGACCCTGATAAAATGCTTCTCCAATCGACCGACGCTGCTGTCGGTGTCGACGGCCAGACAGCGACGCGGAGTCAACTGTATTCCCAAAAGTATATATCGATAATCAGGGAAAGCCTCGGTAATGCCCGAGTACGTTCTGTCGTTCAAACCGACTACTGCCGGCTTCGGAACTCACGATCCGAGCGCCGTCATTTTCGAGGATGGGGTGCCTATCTACGGAATCGAAGAGGAGCGACTGACGCGCCAGAAACACGCCGAAAAACAGTTTCCGAAGCGGTCGATTCGGGCCTGTCTCGACTACTGTGATCTCTCGTTGCCCGATGTCGACCGGATCTATCTTCCCTATAAACCCGAACTACTCTCGAAACTCATCACCTCAAACGTTCGGAACGTGGTTCGGAACCCGTCGTTCTTCGGGCGTTCGGCGGGTGATGGTGGCTCGGGATCGGGCTCGGTTCTCGGCAACGTCTCAACCGTGACCGGCACGGCCGACGAGTATCTCGCCGCCCGCTCCGGCGACCTCGTTGAAGCCGTCGAAAAACGGCTCGAAAAGACATTTAGTGGTCCGGTACCGCCCCTCTCAACGCTCGAACACCACAAGTGTCACGCGGCGAGTGCGTACTATCCGGCCGACTTTAAGGACGGACTCGTCCTCACCCTTGATGGCCGCGGGGAGTACGATTCGACGGTCGTCTGGCGCGCTCGAAACGGCAATCTCACGCGGGAGCGGACCTACACCCACCCCAACAGTCTCGGCCACTTCTTCGGGGCTGTGACCGAGTTCCTCGGCTACCGGGCGTTCAACGGCGAGGGGAAGATCATGGGGCTGGCCCCCTACGGCGAGCAGAACAATGAGATCGAACGCAAACTTCGCAGCGTGATCGACGGCGGCGTCGACTACGACGTGACCGAGATCACGACCGGGAGCATCGAGGACGGCGTCTCGCGTCTCGAAGAGCTATTTGATCGATCCCGGAAGAAAGAGTCCGGCGACTACAGCCAGTGGGAGAAGGATTTCGCATACATCGTCCAGAAGTTCGTCGAGGAGACCGTCATCTCCATCGTTCGCGCCTACACCGACGAGTTCAACACCGCAAACGTCGGGCTTGCCGGTGGGGTCGCGCTCAACTGCAAGATGAACAAACGGGTGATGGAACTCGACTGTGTTGAGGACATCTACATCCAGCCAGTCGCCCACGACGGCGGGCTTGCGCTCGGCGCGGGACTACTCCACGAGAAGGTCGACGTCGAGATGCCAACCATTTATTACGGGCCGGAGTACGGGACCGAGGAGATCGTCGACATCCTCGAAACAAATAAACTGGAGTACCGGATGCCCGACAACCTCGAACGGACCATCGCGGAGAAAATCGCCGATGGCGAACTTGTGGGATGGTTCCAGGGGCGGATGGAGATGGGGCCACGGGCGCTGGGCAACCGGAGTATTATTGCCGATCCCCGAACCGCAGCCTCCCGTGACCGGGTCAACAAGTACGTCAAACACCGCGAAGGGTGGCGACCGTTCGCCCCGTCGATGCTCGAATCGGCCATCGATGACTACCTCGTCAACGCCGAACCCTCGCCGTATATGATCAAAACGTTCGGCGTCAAACAGGAGACGAAAGACGATATCGAGGCCGTCCTTCACCCCGCCGACGATACGACGCGTCCACAGACTGTCCGTGAGGATCAGAATCCGCGCTACCACCAGCTCATCAGCGAGTTCGAGGAGATCACTGGCGTTCCGGTCGTGCTCAACACCTCGTTCAACGACCACGGCGAGCCGATCGTCACCACACCGACCGAGGCGATCAAGGACTTCTACGGGATGGGTCTTGACACGCTCGTGTTGGGCGATATCGTGCTGGAAAAACCCTAGAGTCGAACGGTGTTCTCTCGACGAACGCTATAGTCGCACGACGTTTTCTCGTCCTGTTTCGTCGACCGCGTTCCGCGTATCGAAGACGACTGTTGCCGAGTCGACTATCTGCTGGATATCCAGCGCACTGTGATCAGTCAGCACTACCGCACAGTCGTATGCGTTCGGCTCCGCGCCGGTCAGCGACACTGACTCGTACTGCTGGCTGTCGGTTTCGAACACGGGCACGTGTGGGTCGTGGTAATCGACTGCGACACCCCGTTTTTCGAGTAGTTGGATCACGTCGTGGGCGGGCGATTCTCGCGTATCAGTTACATCTGGTTTGTAGGCGACGCCAACGACGAGAACACGCCCATCGGGGAGTGCGACACCGTTGTCGTTTACGAGATCAGTGATCCGTCGGACGACGTGGCGAGGCATCTCTCGGTTGATCTTGTCAGCAAGATCGATAAACCGCGTCTCGATATCGTGCTGATTGGCCTTCCACGAGAGGAACGTCGGGTCGACCGGGATGCAGTGGCCGCCGAGTCCTGGACCGGGGTAAAATGGCATGAATCCGAACGGTTTGGTCGACGCCGCGTCGACCACCGACCAGATGTCGACCTCGAGTTCGTGGGCGATCTGTGCGAGCTCGTTTATCAGCCCGATGTTGACTGCCCGGAAGGTGTTTTCGAGCAGTTTCACCAGTTCGGCTTCGGTGGCCGAACCGACACGAACCAGTTCGTCGAAGACGGGGGTGTACAGTGCTTCGGCTCGGTCGCCGCAGGCTTCGGTGACGCCCCCGAGGACCTTGGGTATCTCGTGTGGCTCGTACTCTTTGTTGCCGGGATCGATTCGTTCGGGCGAGAAGGCCAAAAACAGGTCTTTTCCGATCAGATACCCTTCGTCCTCGAAGGCTGGCACCACGACCTCTTCGGTGGCTCCTGGATAGACGGTACTTTCGAGGACCACCGTACAGTTCCGCGGCACGACCGCGGCCAGCCGTTCGACGGCGTCGGCGACGTACGACATCTCCGGAGTGCCGGTCTTGCGAAGCGGCGTCGGTACACAGACCGACACTCCCTCTGCGTCACTGAGTTCCGTGTACTCGGTCGTCGGGCGGAATCCCTCAGCGAGAGCGTTCGCAACCGCGTCGTCGGTGACGTCAGTTAGATACGATTTTCCCCCGCGTAACGTCTCGATCCGCTGCTCGTCGATGTCGACGCCGACGACCTCGTAGCCAGCCCGGGTAAACGCTAGAGCGAGCGGGAGTCCGACATATCCCAGCCCAACGACCCCGATCTGCTCTCGTGACCCATTCATTTATGTATCGACTCGGCTGCCGATTCAAATATGCTTGTTGGTGTTCCTGAGTGTCACGTCGTGGCAAACGTCCGACTGTCCGTACGTCATCGCCACTTGATGATGCCGTAAACATACCCTAGCCCGACGAGGCCGGTCAGCAGGACGAGCCAGACGAGCTGGGCGATCGGGGTCGTCGAGGGCGATGAGACGAATCGCCGAACGCGCAGCGGGACCGAGTCCAACAGCAGAAACGATAGAAACGCCGACTCCTCTTGGCGGCTGGCGTCGGGAAGCAGCGTCTCCAGAGCGCGTTTGGAGTACCCCTGCCAGAAGGCACGTTTGATCAACCACTTCGGCTCGGTCCGGTAGTCGAACACCTTGTGCGCGACCTTTGCATCGGGGTTGTACACCACCCCCCGGCCGAACTTCTGGCGGAGCCGCGTACAGAGCTCCGACTCGTGGGCCTGAATCTCGGCGTCGCCCTTGCGGCCGACGTTCGGATCGAAGCCACCGAGTTCGGTGATTACCTCACGGTGGAACGAGATGTTCGAGCCGAAGGTGTTGCGGACCTCCTCGCCCGGTTCGCCAAACCCCCTGTGTGTGACGCCGATCAGCCAGTAGAACTCCTCGGGGAGGAACTTAGGTTTGCCGGCGACCCACTTGGGGGTCATCTTTCCACCGACGGCGATCGCGTCGGTCGACTCGTAGACGCCGACGAGTTCGTCAATCCACTCGGGGTCGGCGATGGCGTCGTCGTCGATCTGGGCGACCACATCGCCGGTCGCCTGTTCGATGCCGTGGTTGCGAGCTGCCGAGATACCGACGTTTTCCTCCGTCCGGGAGATGATGGTATCGTCGCGGTGGCCGTAGTCGTCCAGCATTCGTTGGTAGACTGCCTCGTTGCCATCGGAAACGAGTACGAGTTCGATATCGTCGTAGGTCTGGGCGAGAACGCTGTCGACGGTCTCTTGAAAATGGTCGTAGATGTCCTCAGAGTACGTACAGACGACAGCTGAAACCTTCATTAGAAAATCGTTTTCTACACCAACGAATAAGCGTTATGAAGCGGTTGTAATCAAACTATGCAAACGCGGCTGTTGCTCGGAATACGACAACATTGTTGGGTATATCGATAGCTCGTCGTTCACGCGCTCTTTCACAAGGCTTATTCAGTTCTTGTAACTGCTTCATTATAATGAGTAACGCAGCCAAACAGGGCAGCGATAATCAGACGGACACTGATGAGTCCGTCCTCGCGTTTGTCAAGCAGTGGTATCATATTCCAGTGCTTGTCGCGTTGATAGCGTTCATGTTGGCGGCACGGCTTCGGCGACTGAGTAATTTCCAGACGGAAAGTGGGGTTACGTTCCGAGGCAACGACCCTTGGTATCACTTCCGAGAGACGTCGTATCTCCTCGAGAATTTCCCGTCGACGATGCCGTTCGACCCGATGACGAACTATCCGACCGGGACGAGCGCCGAACAGTTCGGGACGCTCTACGACCAGATCGTCTCCGGATTCGTTTTGGTGACGAGTTTCGGCGATCCCTCACCGGAGTATGCGGGCGTGATTATGCTTATTGCGGCCCCGGTGTTCGCCGTTGCCGCCGTCGTACCGGCATACGTCATCGCCTCACGCGTCGCCGGGCGCGGGCCAGCACTCGTCGGCATGGCGGTCTTTGCACTGTTTTCGGGAACGATTTTCACCTACTCGCTGGTCGGCTTTTACGACCACCAAGCAGCCGAAGTGTTCTTCCAGACGCTCGGCGTCTTCGGGTTCGTTATCGCGCTGGGAGTCGCCCAGCGCGAACAGCCGGTCTGGGAACTGGTCGCCGATCGGGATGTCGAGGCGCTCCGTCGACCGTTTGGCTATTCGGTCGCGGCAGGTGTTGCAGCAGCCCTCTACATGTGGGCGTGGCCGCCGGGTGTACTCCTCGTCGGGTTTACCGGTATCTTTTTTGCGGTCAAGATCACGAGTGACGTCTACCACGACCGGAGCCCGGAACCGGTCGCGTTCGTCGGAGCCGTCTCGATGACCGTCGCCGGACTGCTGATGTTCGTTCCGCTAACGAGTTTCACGATCGGCGGCGCGACGAATTACTCTTTGCTCCAAGTTATTCTTCCGCTCGGTGTCGGCCTCGGCTGTGTCTTCCTCAGTTATCTCGCACGGCAGTGGGAGGCTCGAGAGATCGATCGAAGTTGGTATCCGGTCGCAGTCGGTGCGATGATCCTCATTTCGGTGGTTGCCTTCTCGACGCTTGTTCGAGATCTCACGGGGAGCCTTCTCGCCCGTGTCGGATTCAGTGCTAGCCTAACGGCCCAAACAGTTGGTGAAGCGACGCCTCCGCTCGCACGACAGTCTGCTTTCGACTTCATTTATAGCGAATACGGGCTGGCGTTTTTCGCCGCGCTGGTAGCAGCCATCGTCGTGCTCGCCCGACCGCTCGTCCGGAGCGACGATATTCGTGAGACAGGATACGCCGTCGGCTCGCTCGCCGTCATCGGCATGATCTATCTCGCTACACCAGTCCTCGAAGCGGTTGCTGGCGCTGTCAGCACGAGCTGGCAGGTACTTGGCTTGTTTGTCGTCTCAGGGCTGCTGGTCGGGGCGACGTTCCTTCATCGCTATGACGCGGTCGAACTCTACCTGCTGGTTTGGGCAGCGTTCATCACATCGGCGGCGTTCACACAGGCCCGGTTCAACTACTATCTCGCTGTCGTCGTAGCGGTGTTTACTGCAATCTTCGTCGGCCAGATCTTTGATTACGCCGATCTCGATGTCGACAGCAGCTCGGTTAAAGAGTCGGTCCAAAACCTCGAAGGCTGGCAAGTGATGACTATTGCCGCGGTCGTACTCGTGTTGGTCGTCCCGCTGGTCTATCCGTTCGCGGGCTCAGCATGGGCCGCCGGCGGGAACAACGGTCCAGGAGCAGTCACACAATGGGACGACACTTTCGAGTGGATGAGCACCGAGACACCGAAGCCCGGTGAACTCGGCGGCGCGGACAACCCGATAGAACTCTATGGTACCTACGACCGCCCAGATGACAACGACTTTGACTACCCGGAGGGTGCCTACGGTGTCCAGTCGTGGTGGGACTACGGTCACTGGATAACCACCCAAGGCGAACGCATCCCGAACGCCAACCCCTTCCAGCAAGGAGCA
>Ga0208412_1000193_pt1 | contig 39555 bp, 18 predicted proteins | sample AntDeeMetag02WF4_FD_184758 | JGI IMG/M metagenome (GOLD analysis project Ga0208412, IMG submission 184758) | Saline lake microbial communities from Deep Lake, Antarctica - Antarctic Deep Lake Metagenome 02WF4 (SPAdes) (version 2) | ecosystem: Environmental > Aquatic > Non-marine Saline and... | reverse complement strand
GCCGCCGACAGCGACAGCTCTCCGTCGATCCGTCCGTAATTCTCTCGTCGAGACCGTCAGTACAACCGCTTCGACACAGAACTCAGGCCGCAGAAACAGCTAGCCGAGGATGCTTTGTGAGGTACTGATGATCAGTCTCTGTGGCAACTAACTCCAAGCATTCCGTCATTGCCTTCACCAGAAGGGTAAGAGAGGTGAGGCGCTGTTGCCCGTCGATGAGGAGGTTAACTGATTTTTCAGTCTCACCACCATACCCATCAGACTGCTGTGCGCGTTGTGTTTCTGTTGTTTCCTGAATGATAATCGTCCCAAAGTAGTGCTGTTTGCCGTCTGGGAGTGTATAGAGGTCTGTCCAGAGATCGTCCCACTCGGCCTCCGTCCAAGAGTAGTATCGTTGGTACTCCGGGATGTGGAACACGCCTGCGGTAGTTATCTCTTCGAGCGACTTCTTCCCGGATTCCATACTCAGAATATCAGCATCATGTTAAAAGTACTATCGGTGAAAGAATGCCGTCTTCTAAAATCGGGTCTCAGTATGGAAATTTTCTACGTCTCTCGATAAGAGCGTACAATCTTAACCAACAAAAAGCCATCAAGTAGTCCTATGTTGGTTAATATTTGAGAGGAAACTGGCTACCACACTGAATTCAAACACATACTAAGTCGTATGCCGCGCCCCACAGTGGGCGGGGTTGTTGACCCGGCCACCAAGGTCAGTGGGAGACCACTAGAAAGTACTACTTCAGGCTTTTAGATGAGCAAGATATCTCCGAACTGCGTCAATCGGTTCGTTTTCGGAAGTATATTCAATTCTCCTTTCAATATCGGCAGAGACGAAGTAGAGCGAAGCGGTCACTCGACGCTTAGGATCTGCACGCTGGAGTGCGGCAGCATACACCTCCAGTTGTGCCCGATAGTGACTACATAACCGCTCAATATCCTGGTCAATATCATCCACCCGATTCGTCTTGTAATCAATTATATGGTAGGCTTCCTCGCTTACGACCAAAAGATCAATCTCACCAACAATTGTAGTTTCATCAACCATGAGTCTGATAGGGACTTCATGCCGAATACTTCGCTGGTCGAATCTATCTATCTGGGTAGCATGATAGTCTACTGTACGAGAGACATATGCCTGTATTCTCTTTCTCTGAGAAGCTGATGGAGCAAAATCTATCCCGGTGAGTATCCGGTCAAGCGTCGACTCGATATCCGACTGTGAATCGAATGGCGCGAACTCACAGATGCGGTGGACAATGGTTCCGAGCGTGTCTCCCGGAATCGGATCTTCATTGTTTGGTTGGGTGATGATTTCTTCGGGCGTTACCGCTTGGTCGCGACCATCGACAAATACGTTGGTATCAGGGGATATATTATGCTCATCGAGACCCTGAGTGATCTGGGACGCAGTGTATCGTTCAGGTGGACGCTCTTCGACTTCAGTTGAAAGTTTAATCGACCGTTCAACTGGATTCTCGGTGTTTCCGCCTCCGGGGGTCTGTTTGATCGGTACTGGTGGGCGAGTAACACTGTACCCTCCACTTTTGAGTGAGAGAGTATCTACGCGTTCATTGCGTCGGAGTTGTGAAACTAATTCATCCTCTTCACTCAGTAACGTAGGTTGCACCCAGTCACGCCACGTCTTTGCAGAGGCAGGCTTGGCTGGTTCAGCGAATGTATACGCTGGATTCTCACTGGTTTCTTCCGTATTTTCGTCGACTTCCTGTTCGGTGACTTCATGAGTTCCACTTAACAGAAGGTGATCTCGAACACGGGTACAGGCGACGTACAGTGTTCGTTTTTCTTCTGCACGAAGTTCATCAATGTCGGCGTTCCGAAGGCCCTCTCGAACACGGGTATGTGCTGTCGTATACGTGTCAGTACTATCAGGAGCTGATATACCGAGATAGTGGTCGGATGTCGACTCGTGCGGTGGGAATTCACCAAGGTATGTTTGTTTTCGCTCGTCTAGTGATCCGTCGAGGTTGAACTCTCGTCCGAGACCTGGGACAGCGACCATGGGGAATTCTAGCCCCTTCGCTGCGTGGACAGTCAGAACTCGCACACCACCAGTCTCCGTTGGTAGAGATGCTTCCCGTTCTTTGGCAGCTTCTGATTGCTGGGTAGTAATTCGGTCACGGAGTGCGGTGAGGGTGCGCACACCTTGGTCATTCCATTGTCTAACCTGTTCGATGAATTTTCTTATATTGGCACTGGCCTGTTGGCCACGCTCTCCAGCTGCCACACTTGCAATGAGTCCTGTCTGTTCACAGATCCGACTGAGGAGCATGTTGACTGAGAGCAGTGGCGACTCATCCGACATCTCTCCCTTGGATATCGAAGATCTATCGAAGCCATTCGAACGAACACCGTAAAGCGACCGCCACTCGACGATTTGCTCTCGTGCCTCGACGATCGGATCCTCGGTTGTCTCACTCATTGCCTCCCAAAGTCCTCCGTCTTCGGCGTGGGCTGCCAGCTTAGAATCCGTCAACCCAAACATAGGAGAGCGAAGTAAGCCATATAATGGGATGTCTTGTGTCGGATCAAACAACACCTCTACGAGGTTACTCAGTAGTCTGACTTCGGGTGTTTGCCAGTATCCATCACCCGAGACGATATTCACATCAATACCGTATTCGTTGAAGGCTCGCTCATATGCGTCGAGATTCTTCCGTGTCCGAAGCAAGATAGCGATATCACGCGGTTCAATGGCCCGATATTCCTTCTCATCCGTATCATAAATCTCGGTCTTGGTCTCAAGATGGCTGCTGATTCGCGCTGCAAGAGCGTGTGCCTCTCGATCACCCGAGTCAAGATACGCACGGGTTAGTAACGGATGCTCTTCTGGATACAGCACTGAGGCCGCTTCTGCATCCCCTGGGACCACCAAATACTCAACAGACCCCGTAAGATCAGTTCCTTCTTTTCGTTTGGAAGTAATCGACTGGGGTTCTGCCTCGTACGACGTAAACTGTTCGTCGACCGGGGAGAACACATGTTCGAACAGCGGGTTCAGTATTTCGACGGGTTCGGTAACCGTTCGGAAGCTCCCCGTGAGTGCAAGTTCTGTTGGTGGATTTGTTCCCCCTTGTGTCTGTGAAATGTGCGGTCGTTGTAGGTTCGCTTCCACAAGATCGGCCCGTGCCGCAGAGAACGTCGCAACATCGGCACCGCGGAACCGATAGATGCTCTGTTTTTTGTCGCCAACCACGAACAGAGTTGCCTCATCATCGACATCGCGTTCCGGGTCAGCAAGCCCGCTTAGAAGTGAGACGAGTGACCACTGTCGAGGGTCCGTATCTTGGAACTCGTCGACCATGATGTGCTCAAACCGATCTTGGAGCGTCGACCGGATCGATGGGTCGGAACGCAGGAGCTCGAGTACGTGGGTAAGTAGATCATTAAAATCGAACGCCGTTCGCTCACGTTTGCGTTCTTCGTATGTTTCGAGACACTGTAAGTAAACCCGAGCAAGAGCACGGACATACGGCGCGGCGTTCTGGTCGACGAGGCTTGGTATCGTCCGGACGGCTTCTTCACAGGGTCTCAAAGCGTCGATGAGTGTTTCAAGCGCGTCGCGATAGGTCTCCTGTGACTCGTCCGGCCAATTTCCTTTCTTACCTGCGATATAGTGACTCCCCCGACCACGGACGCTACTATACAGATTGCCATCTGAGGTTGTTACTCCATCACAGAGACGTCGAACCGTCTTGAGAACGGCTTCATCTGACGCCTGCTTCGGCTTCCGTGCGCCATCCGATTGTCCGGCTGGTCTGAGATAGTGGTGTATGTTTTCCCACGCGTAGTCCGACTCCGGGACGCCTAATGCTTCCAAATCCAGGTCTCTGAATGTCGAAAGCGCCGCCTGCATCTCATCTGAACTCAAGAACTCCCGTGCCTCGGCTGGTTCCAGCTCGGCGAATACGTCGAAGAGATCGGATTCGTACTCAGCATCCGTCTGGTCGACACGTGCTTGGGCCCATTCAGAGCTGTCTGGTCGCTCACGGAAGAGTCCACGAATGATCTCAATGAGGGTATCACGATTCCAGAGCCGCGCAACAAGATTCAGATCCGAACTGTCTCCGTTTCGGTCCAGCCAGTTGGATATCGCTTCCCGTTGCACAACAGGCGCGTCGACTTCGTCGAGCATCTCGAACTCCGGATCCACACCGGCCTCGACAGCATACTCTCTGAGTAATCGTGCACAAAAGGCATCTATCGTATGAATATAGCCTTCCGTGAGCTCGTCGGCGATCCCCCGCCACCGATCGAACGAATCACCATCCTCAATGGATTGCAACTGCTCTGAAACGTTCTCACGGATCCGATCCCGCATCTCGGTTGTTGCTTTTCTGGTGAACGTTATCGTTGCAATCTCTGTCGGCGTCGAGTCAGTCTGCTGGAGGATGTGTAGATACCGTGCTGCGAGAGCGGTTGTTTTGCCCGTTCCCGCTGCGGCTGTGACAGCGAGATGCCGTCCAAGTTTCATCGCTTCCTGTTGTTCCTCGGTGAGCCCATGATCTGAGGCAACGAGTGGATTGGGCTTAGCTGTCGACTCTGCTTCCGATACCGGTCCTGGACTAGGATCTTCGGTTGTCATTTGGAATCCTCCTTCTCGACAGGGTCTGCGCTGGGAGCATACACGAATGGACTGCCTTCGAACACTCCCGGGGGAATATATTGAACTGGGTCCTCGGAGAGGCCGCTGATTCGTTCATGTCGCGATGGTGTCGAACGTCGCAAGCCGAGCGGTAGGGACAGTACTCACACCCTGCCGCATCCGCGTCGAGATACGTGGGCTGGAACGCACCCTGTTCGATACCCGTTTTGAGTTGTCCGAGTCGTGCTGGGAATTCGACATCGAGAAACGCGTCGAATGCTGCTCTCGAATCGAACGCATTCCGGATCCCTCTTTTTTGATTGACACCATTTGGTGGTGAGACTTCGTAATAGCGTCCGTCATTGAGCGTGATTTCTCCGTCGAGGCTTTCTCCAGCTGCCCGGAGATAGGTGGCCAGCTGAAAGTCAGTACCTTCTGCTGTACGGAGCTTGCTCGGTGCGGATCCTGATTTGTAATCCCACACCGTCACCTCATCGGGACCGTCTTCGGGTATCGAACGATCCACCCGATCTATTTGCCCGCGAAGTTGTATCTTTCCCCGAGGTGTCGTGATCTCGACGTGATCTGAGTCCTCCTGGAGTCCTCCGAAGGGGTATTCGAATCGGACCGCTGTTGCTTTCGAGCCACATTCAATATCGAGGAAGCGGGCGAACATCCCCCGGTCACTCCCAGAATGGGGGTATTCCGTGTTATAATAGGGGTTTATTTCGTCTGATCCAATTCCTGCAAAGAGTTCCTCAAGTTGGTGACGCGCGAATGCAGTCTTTGTACCCCAGTCAAACTGTTCAAGCGAATGGTGTGTGGCCGTTTGGATAACGTGTTGTGCCGCATCGAGTACTGTCCGCTCGATATCTGGCCTGTCTGCATCTTCGAGTTCGACTGGCGTTCCGGGGGTTGTCTGGAGCCGTTCGAATAGCTCCCGCAAGACTTCGTGGATCAAGGTACCGAGTGCACTCGCATCCGGGAGCGGATCGATTGTGTCTGGCTCGTCGAGCCCGAGACCATGGCCTGCAAAGTATCGGAACCCACAGGATGCATAGGTGTTCAACCGACTCGGACTGATCGGTTCATTCGGATTAAACCTATCCAACTGATCGACTATCTCGGAATCAATAAGTCCGTTATGTGCATTTGGTTCCGCACTCACCCGGGCGGCTGCAGTTCGTGTTCCGGCTACAATCCGTTCGTATTCTGCTGTCGAGAGAGCTCCAGCCGCATGTGCTCTCTCAGCTTCTGACGATGGATTCTCTCTTGCTGCGATAGCGTGATGACACTCAATGGACGTAGCGATTCGATTATCCGGTGACTCATTCGCTGTGAGATCACTTACCCGGGCGAGCTCTGTGAGTATCTCAGACTGTAGCAATGGTTCCCCATCGATCGTCTCCTTAGGCGTCGTGATGAGGAGGGAATCTGAATTGGCTACGAGAAGACGGGTGAGATATCGATCATGGGAGAGTTCGTCGTCTCCTTTGAGTTGATCGACCGTTTCGTATAGCCGATCGAAGAACGCGGGTGTTTCGCTTCGTGATGGTAAATGCTCATCCAGTGCACCGAGAAGGAACGTCGACTCAAAGGTTCGGCCGCCGGTATCTCGGAGACCAATTATTTCGACAGCATTGTCTGTCGATTGAGGTGGTGGTGAGACCATCTCAGACGAGAGGGCATTTTGAATTGCCTTACGCCCGGATTGCGAGATTTCAGCGTCTTCTGTGATAACAATTGATTCGAGTTGCCGTTGGACCGATTCGTATGCCCGAACTTCCATCGACGTGTCGAAGGACGGATCGTCTCGTTCAGAGAGATCGGAAACTGAGCTCGTGATACCCAGATCCGACATCAGTTCACGGAGATGGGTGACTGCATCCACTGGGTCCAGCTTCGAAAGACGCTGACACTGAGAGTGGAGGTCAGTCAGGATCTCTGCAGTTTCACCGTCGAGCTGATCAACGACGGTTTGGGTGGCCCGATCGTGCGTTGCACCGACTGTCCGTTGGATAGATTCGATATCCAAGGGCTGCTCAGATCCCGAACCGTGACTGATATCGACTAACGGATTCGTCACTAAATCTATGAGTTGGGTGGCTTCTGATTGCGGACCACTGAGTCCAAGGATTGTCTGAACAGCACTCCCAGCTAGGGTTTGACCAAGCGTCTTGTTCGACTGTACTGCGTAGGGTATCTCATATGCCTCAAAGAGTTCGATAATGAACTCCCGATATGAGAGCATCCCTGGAACAACTACCGTGAATGAAGCTGGGGATGTGCCGTCATTGAGTGTTGTTTTAATCTCACGTACAACTGTCTCGACCTCCGCTTTCGGAGTCGGTCGTTCCCACCACTGGACTGATTCTCCCAGTTCAACTGGCTCCGAGATCGGGTGATACATCTGTTTCGCGGCTCTCTCTGCCTCGGACCCCTCCGACTCGACAACAACTGGGTCCGCCCCGAGTGCTCGATATGTACGAAGCGTCTCCGTAAGGAGATCATTACTCGTTTGTGAGATCACTGAGTCCCAGACAGGCCTCGTCTCCTTGTCGTCGACTGATTCTGGGAACGGAAGAACAGCTTGCACGGTAACTCCATCGGGTATTGAATCAATCAACCGCCGTTGAAGATCTGTGAGCGAATAAAACCCCGAAAGAATAACCGTGTGTACTTCCGGAAACGCCTGTGAGAATGCGTCTGGATTCGCTGTTGCGATCTCGTAGTGAGTAGCCTGTGATTCGATCCCAACTGGGAGAAATTCGTTCTGCCGATTGAGGAAAGCCCCGAACGCAGTTTCAAGTACATCAGCATGGTCCGGTGGAATCGCTGTTTCAAGTAGTGCGTCCTCAAGAGCATCTGTCGTTGTCAGGCCACCCTCCTCAAATGCAGTAAAGAGACTGCTGAACGGTGAAACCAATTTAGTATCGCCATCAAGGAGAGCCGTCTCCTCTCTGTCAACTGAAGCAAGCGCCTGTTCGACCAATCGTCGACGTGTTATGGTATCAAGCTCTTCTGTAGGCCCTTCGCTCGCTTCGACCCATCGGGTGATGACGTCGTCGAGACCTGTCACAGTCGACGCGATTGGGGGGCGTTGGGAATCCCAAATGCTTGTCAGTCGATCATGATCTCCCCGATTGTGACCGACAATCAGAACCTCTTCTGGTGCTGGCGGTGTTTCAACAATCACCTCCTCGAGACAGCGCTGTGTTATTGCCGAAATATCTGAACCGATGAATAGTGACCCGAAGTCCATCTAATTAGTTGAATGTGTAATAGTATCTGATGTAAGTGTATCGTGTCGACTGACTGTTAATCATTCGAACAGTACAATATCGTCTGCGGTGACTTTATGTCATAGCCCATGATTTGCTACCGTACTGATGACTTCTGGTGATGGGCAACCCGATTCTGGAGGTGCGAGCGATTCCGCAGCTGATTATCTACTTCGAGATGACCCGATAGAATCGTTTGCTGATGATGACTTCGGGCACAAGCAGTATGTCGAAACTCTCTCTGATATCATTCGAAAAGTCGACCCACCGTGGCAGATAGCATTATATGGTAGATGGGGAACCGGGAAGTCTTCGATACTCGAGATGATTGGGCAGAATCTCGAAGAGGGGGGTTCTCCAGATGGATCATCGTTTGACTCAATCGAGTTTGTCGAATTCGATGCGTGGAAACACGCAGAAGACTCGGTTCGAACAGAATTCCTTCTAACACTCGACGACCAACTCGGAGGAGATGAGGGTGTGTTAGGTGAGGAGCGTATCACCGACGAACTTTATGACGTGACCGTTAGTGAAGAATCGGTGGAGTTTGAAGCCCCGAGTGAGTTCAAATTAATTCCTGTAATTGGAACCGACAGTGTATGGAGCAAGCTCGTTAGTGCAGGTCGACAGATCAAATCTGATTGGATATTATTGATTCCGATTATTTTAGTAACGATTATCGCGATCACCGAACATTTCCGACCCGGGCTAATTCCTCTGGGTTCCTCAGGAATCAGTTCATTAATAACCGCGGCATTGCTGCCAATTCTAATCTATCTCCTCAGAGAACTTGCTGGGGCAGAAGCCACATACAAACGAATGCTCAACCCGCGAAAGGATTGGTCTGGCGCTTACAGCGGACTTTTTGAGGAGATTCTTGATACTCACGGTAATTCGACTGAGGATTCCACGGAAGATATCAAATATGCTATTGCGATAGATAATCTCGACCGCTGTGAACCGGAGGTCGTCTATGATGTACTCATTTCCATGAAGACCTTCTTTGAAGACGGCCCTGATGGCAACAGTCGATGTGTCTATATTGTACCGTGTGACAAGCGGACGTTACAGCGGCATATTGGGTCAGTTACCGATATGGATACGTCGCCCGAATCGGAGGACGATCCACTAGGAGATGAAGACGAGTTCCTTCGAAAGTTCTTCCAAACAACGATTCAGTTGCCTCCAATTGAGGTACAAGACATTGAGGCGTATGCGACGGCACAGTTTGAATCACTGCAAGAGAGTCGCCGTCCTGATGATGAGGAGGGTGTAGTAGACGTTCTCACGAACTATGATATCCAAACACCCCGCCGAATCAAACACACGATCAATCGGTTCCTCTCACTGTATGAGCTCGCTGAGAAGCTCGAAGAGGCCAAACAGTTGGAATATCGGGCTGTTACCGACAATGAACCGTTCCTGATGAAGGTACTCATCATTCAGGAGGAGTTCCCAGAAGTGTACAAACACATTCGAGGGGACCCTTCTCTGTTCACTGCGTTTCAGGAGGTAGCCATGGAGACCGAGATTGGGGATGAGCCGAATAAATCTCGGCCAGCCATGGCATCGGATGGCGGTATCGTTGAATCTGACAGCACTCTGGGGAAGCAAACACACGGCCCGACGCTTTCGAATGCAGAGATTCAACAGGCGCTTAGAGCGAATCCTCGTCTGCATCGATTCCTCAAACAGACTGATTCATATCGGACCGATCCCGAGCCGTATATCTATTTGAGTGATGCTGAATACGGCGATCTTCTCGGGCGGTACAAGGGTTTCCGTGAAGCACTTCGGAATGGTGATCAAGGGAATGCCAAAGACGAGCTTCATTCAATACCGGACATCGAGAGTAATGAGGTCGAGCGGGTCGTTAAGGACATAATCAGGCGTGAAATCAGCGCGTATGGAGACGATTCTGAGCAGAGCACATCGATTAGACAGAATGGGAATATCTCCGACAGTGATGGAGAGTCTGACTCGACAGAATTGGTTTCTGGAGAGTCGTCTGTGGTTGGGACGCTCTTTGAGTTACTAGGAACCGATTCGGAACAACGAATCGGGGGTTTGGCTGAGGGAATTGAGCCTGCATTCAACAATCGAGCAATCGTCGACAAGCTATTCGTCGACGATACTGAGGTGGTATTCGATGAGGTAGGGGTCTGGCGAGCTCTTGTGGCCCAAGAGTCATCGGAAGATCTCTCTCAATTAACTACGGAGGCTATCGAGTTTGCGACCTCTCAGGGTATCTCTGATTCAACGACACGGAAAAATTACCTCAGAGCAATATTTTCGACACTCCCCTATAACACAAATGGAGATTTGGTATCGCGGATCAGCTCGACTCTACGTACAAACATAGACAACCAGTTGTTGGATGAACCATCTGGAGAATATATGCGCACGCTGGGCGTTGAGATTAGCAACCAGCCAGATGTGATTCAGCAAGTCGCGACAGTATCTCTTACTAAGTCTTTGACGGACGTTCTCGGAGAGACAGCTCAACCAAATCACGGATCTGAGTTGATTGAGACGCTGTTTGCCTTTGAGGAACACCTACATCAGATTGACCGATTTACTGAGGCGGACCGCAGAACATTCATCAATAAGCTTCTCAAGAATATCGCTAAATTTGATTATGACACCGGGAGCGACGTGGGTTTTGATGCGCTCAAGCGTCTACAGGACGTGAATTTGACCTTAGTTTCGACCGCCACAGGGCTTGCTATTCAGCGACGTATCAGAAGTCGACTTAACGATGATCTTGATACGAACTTCGATCTGGTAGATTCATGGCTCAACATTTATGACTCGGTCACGGGTTATGGCCCATTCTCAGAGGATGAGATTCCTAATCTCTCTTGGGCTACCCTCACATCTGAGGAAACAATTGACAAGAGGAACGAAACTGAGGAGACATTAAAACGGATTTTGGAGGGAGACGAGGCGCAACTTGAGCAGTTCACACGTAGAGTCATCGACTGGGATATTGATGTATTTAAACGACATGCGATCTTTAAAAATTATCTTGATACTGCACCTGAGACATACCTGTCCGTTGATGATGTAGGTGAGGTCCTTACCACAATCGGTGAGGGTGAATTGACGCCACTTGAGGAGTATATTTCCGAACTAGTCACCGAACACTCGAACCGCATCGTATTCTGGGCTGGTGTGGCCCTCAAGCAGCCATCCAAGTTCGAAGGCATCCAATCAGATCTCGCTCAGGAGTGTATCGACCAGACAGCAACCAGTGAGCCGGAAGATTGGTCACATCTGCTTAGTTATCCAGCTTCGGTATATGACGAACTCGAAGACGAGCCTACGCTTCAGCGTCGACTGACTGATCAAATAAAGAAGACGTTAGTAACGGGTGATCAACCCCGACAGCGTGCGGCCGCGGAAGCTATACAGCGACTCCCAGCCGATGTTCGGCAGTCGCTGTTTTCCCGTGCATTTTCACTTATCAAAAGAGAGTACAAGTCCGGGAATACGCCGGCTCCAGCTCTGGAGCGGTTTATTCTTAGTGAATGCAGCACGGACAAGCAGGCATCGATCCATGAGGCTCGACGTGAATTCGTCCAACGCGATGCTAATGATGCAGAATATCTGGACGCACAGAAAGCAGCATTGGATTTTGTAATTAAGTCTGCACAGAACGGCTGTGAATTTGTTGAACGAGAGACACTCAGAGAATTATATCATGCATTGGAAGATAGATATCAGTATCTTCAATTCTCACGATTCAATGAGGAGGTCACGCAAATTCAATCTCTCCTCGAAGGAGAGCAAGAACTCACAAATAACAAAGCTACGCCAGTTGAAGACACGGCTATTGAAGGAGAAAGTCAATGAGGTCTGTACTGCTTGATCAACAGTCGACCAATTCAAGAGTGCCCAGACAACATCGATACACAATGGGTCCTCACACTCGTCTTTATTTCCGTATCCTAGCAGAATTCGGTTGGCGGTCGATTGGAGACGATCTGTATGGTGAGAAATTATGAGTTGGTCAAACAATGTGGACCATGCTCAAATCCGTGATGTCGTCAACAAATGCCGTGAGCTTCTCTTAGATGAATACCGGCGTCTGCTGGACCGGTACGGATTGTATGAATCTGATGCGTTGTCAGACAACGAAATCGAGTACTTCTCTGCCTCCGAGCGGGCGACGAGAAGACAACTCGAACGTGCACTGTTTCAAGAGGCGGCTGGATTCGGTGATACGGACGGATCCGACCAGATCGGATTTCGTCCGAGTTCAGATCGAACTCCTGTTGATGCGATTCAGGATGCAGGTCAGTACGAACGTGTCTACGATGCATACGTCGAGGAGTGTGCACAGACAAGACTGACACAATTGCTCGGCTTGTTAATCTTCGAGTCACGTGGTATTTTGAGCTATGATACCCTCCCAAACCCCAGCCAAGGAACTGATTCCTATGTTCAGACCCGGCTTGAAGAAATCGCTGGTGAACTCACCGATAGCTCGGATCTAGGCTACTCTGAATCGCTATCTGTGACTCAGCGTGAGCTTGCGGAGTCCCTTCCCTCCGTATACGGTGACTCACGGTATACGATTCTCACCCCGGAGCATGCTGTGCGGCAAGATGTGATCAGTGAACTACGGAGACTTAACCACGGAGATGTGAATCACTTCGAGGTCGACGAGCTGTTCGGATGGGTGTATCAGTACTTCGGCGAGGACAAACGCGACGAGCTCGCAAATCGAGTAAACAACAACGGCCACAAGTTGGCTGGCAGTGAGTTAGCAACCTCGACGCAGACATTTACTCCACGATACATCGTCGAGTGGCTCGTTGATAATTCAGTAGGTCGGATTTGGCATGAATCGCCACACTCCGACAGCGCGCTGAATTATGCGACACACCTGGCACCACACGATGACGGACTCCAGTCTCGCCCTCCCACTGACCCTGAGTCAGTGACTGTCTTCGACCCTGCTTGTGGTGGCGGACACATGCTATTGTATGCTGTCGAGCTTCTCCAAGATTGGTATCGCGAGGTGGATCGGTCGTACACAGAATGTGAGATAATCGAAACAATTCTCACGGAGAATATCTACGGTGTCGACCTCGACCCAGGTGCGGCAAGTCTCACGACACTGGCATTGTTTACGAAAGCCAAAACTGTCGATGTCGACGCTACGATCGACCAGATTAACGTCTTCGGCACAGGCGGTATCGAGTTCACTGATGATCAGAAAGACGCCCTCCGAGAAGCTGCAGGAGACGGAGCACTTGAGACAACCCTCCTGGATCGTGTTCTCGAGGAGTTCCATGACCTCAGTACCGAAGGGAGCCTTGTGCGTATCCGCGACCGGATCGAGGATGTCTTAGATGAGATCGAATCGGTCGAGGATGTTCGCCCGGACACGGAAGCACAAATAACCAGTCAGGGAATGACCGCGTCCAACGATCTCGTGATAGGCGATGAGGCGTATTCACGAGACGAAATCGAGCAGGAACTTTTCGATGGATTACGGAAATGTGTCGATGAGGCATTAGATACGGATACCTTCGAGGCAGTACATCGAAGCGAGTTGGACTCGAGTATCGATCTCCTCGACGTACTTACTGGCTCATACGATGTTGTAGTCACGAATCCACCATATCTGGTGAGTAACAAGATGAATGATGAGCTCAAGCAAGCCCTCAAAGACGATTTCAAGGGTAGCCGTGATATTTACGCCGCCTTTATCGAACGAAATCTGGAGTACGTTGCGGATGATGGCTATGTAGCGATGATTACGATGGAGACGTTCATGTTCCAGTACGTGTTCCGTGGGTTCCGACCGTGGTTCCTAGAGCGTGCTCAGTTCGTGGATACAGCCCACATCCGTAACCGTGATTCTGGGTACATGGACGTGGCGTTCATTTATCGAAATCGCCGAGAATCTGATTCGAACGGGGATATTGGAACTCAATCACAGTTCACCAGATTGGTCGACGTCGACGAAGGTGATGAGAACAAACGCGAGGTACTCGCAGACAAGATCCAGTCAATTCGCGCTGCAACAGGTGACGGCGACCTCCCTGAGGAGGTCTCTCGTGTAGACCAACAACGGTTTGCGGAAATCCCGCGGACGAGGTTCCTCTATTGGTTCGGTGACGAGATACTCGAATTATTCGAACGGTATCCATCACTCGAAGATGAAGTCGACTTCAAGGTAGGCTTACAGACAGGAGCTGACGATACATTCGTTCGAGATTGGTGGGAGTTACCACCGTCTGACCGCCCTTCATATCCGTTAGGCGGGTCCGCAGATCAGTACGCCGTCCAGGACGAGAGCAGAGAGTATCGATGGTTTGCGCAGAGCGGTGACGATAATGAGTTCCTCGACCCCACAACGAAACTCGTCAGATGGGGAGAGAAGGGCGAGGAGATCCGCGAGGCCGACTCAAAAGCGTATATCCGAAACGAACCGTTCTACGGACGAGGTGGTGTAACGTTTCGTCTGTTCAGCTCGTATCTCACAGCGCGAATTCAGCCCGAAGGCCACTTCTTCGGGCATACTGCGCACTTTGGTCGGACAACACGTGTTGGCGAAGACACCACGCTGGCACGCTCACAGCAGGATGATGTCCTGCTTGCGTATCTTAACTCGTCTCTCGCCCGGTTCATCATTGATGGCTTCAACCCGGGGCTGCGGTATGAAGTCGGAGATGTGAGCAACCTTCCATGGGTCGGGTTCCAAGCGATAGACAATCCAGATGAACTCGCAGAGTACGCACAGCGTGCTGTCGACGTGCAAGTGCGGAAGTTCCGACTCGATGAAATCCGGCCAACGTTCGACCCGGAACTATTCCCGAGTCGGGTCAGTGACTTACAGTATGAACGAGATCTCGCCCAAGCAGATGTCGCTACACTAGACGGCCTAATTGACGATGCAGTGTTCAATGCCTTCGACATCTCACCTAGAACTCGTGAACGGGCGATCAAAAGCGGTGATATCCCAACACCGGTTCACGGTCTCAAACACCCACATAACCTGGACCCACTGCCTGATGCTGACCGACTCCCTCGGGATGTTATAGAGATTGACGACACACCCCGCGACCGAGACCAACTCGTCGAGGCAATTGAGGAATGTGACGGGACAGACGTACGAGAGATAGCTGCTGAAATCGGTGTCGCTCCGCAGACTGTCGCAGTACTCCGTTCGGAAGCGGATCTGTACACGGACGATGAACGAAGAGAAGTCGCAGCCCGACTCGTCTCACATTGTGTCGGGATAGCCTTTGGCCGATGGCAGCTCCCATCGAATGTTACCCTCGACGAGGACCTCTCCCAATCAGTTGAATCTGTACGAGAAGGGGGGATCGTCCCAACAACGGAGTCCGGAGATGGGCAGCCGACATTGGGAGGAGTGGTGCTTGACCTGATAGAGGTACTTGAGGCAGAAACTGGGCTTTCTGCGATTGAGGTCGAGACCCGTCTTGGGACGCCCATTGTCGACTGGCTTGAAAATGACTATTTCGAGGACTATCTGTGTAAGCAGTACCGTGGCCGTGGTGAACGAAGTCCAATCTATATTCAGCTCGGTGGTCCGAACGCCGATCGCACATGGTTTGTCTCCTATCATGCGATGGATTCAGATACCCTCGAACGACTCATCAGTCGCGTTGATAAAGCCACCAAACGGGCCGAATCCACACTTGAAACGCTTGAGAGTGCTGCTGACGACGCACCCACTGCGGACACCAATACGCAGATAGCAAATATCGAATCTGCACTCGCTGATATGGAACAATTCAGAGACCGATTAGATGCAGCTTCACCGGAGTTCGACGTAGATGTCGACGCAGGCATTGATGAGTTGCTTATGATGCTTGATGACGCTGAGCTTCTCGTTGCCGAGAAACCTTCGCTGTGAGTAGAATACAGTATACAATTAAGGCTGGCTGGAAGTGAGGCGTTGGTTCTATACCCTCCGCTGGTATCCGTACATATATGACCGATATATCGCTCGAATCAGTATTCGAGTCAACGTGTGCTGACCTCCGGACCGCGGGACTGGAGTCGACTCATATTACGAATCTCGTTGCTACTCGATTAGTTATCGAACGCGTCGGTGACTCGGAAAATCTTGGGTGGTGGGACTCACTCGTTTTGGGACCAACTGGCCGAGACCGACTTGAGGAAGTAGCCGAGAAGACGCATGTTCGTGCGCGTATTGATTTAGCCCAGAAAGTCGGCCGTAAGGTCGAATCTGATCGTCTCCCGGACGATACCGTCTCTCTGTTTTCATTTGGCCCACGGTATGAGTCACGTGTCGAGGCAGCACTCGACGAGATAGATCCCGACGCCGACCTCACATTCGAAGCATTGGAGTCCCTATCTCTCTCGACTTCTTCACTCGAAACTGGATGGACGGATTCACTTATCGATTCAATTGATGGGCAGGCCGCTGAGATAGATCTTCCAGCAGCTGAGGCAAACAACGTTCTACGACTGGAAGATGGCCGCGCATTTACTGAGAAGGATGTTGAAGACAGTATTTTGGAGTTACTGACTGCGTTTCTTACAGGCTATGGCCACGGAACAACAGAACCATATATTCCGTACTATTCACTCACGGCTGGCTTGGAAACGGTGAGCGAGTAGTCGATATGACTGCAGATGACTCCCCCAAGGAAACTGAGGACCCGGAACCAGAGACAGACGAGTCCAATCCAGAGCTCGAACCGAAGATCGCACACCACGGTGCGTACCTCGATGAGACGAAGCTCCTGTTACGGACGTACGTGGAGTGTGAGTCCTACGACGAGCTCCGAGAGCGTGTGGTGGAAGAAAACGTTCTGAACAAAAACACCGATTATTATCGCAAAAGTGTCCTCCGAGAGATCACTCGCCGCTATCTCACTAGTAAGGAGACGTACGAGCAGACCTCGTTGATGAGACTACTCACTGCTGATTCGGATGATGCAGTCGAGAACTGGTGTCTCTACTACGAGTTCGCTCAAGACCCATTCATCAGTCACGTAACGCAAGCGTATCTGTATCCTGAATTCGAACGTGGGACGCTTACTGTCCAGACCGAGGACATTGTGACGTACCTCGAATCAATCAAAGACCAGTACGACGGACTTCGGGAGAAAACAGACACGACGATTGAAGAGGCTGCAAGCAAGTATCTCGCAGCAATGAAGAACTTCGGGCTGCTTGAAGGGACACAACGCAAGGAGTTCGCAATAACGTATATTCCAGACGAAGCGATCGCATACATCGTCTATCGGTTGGCTGAGCAGGGTATTACCACTCCACGCGATGTTATTGAACATGAAGACTGGAAACTGCTGTTGTTAGACGAATCCGATGTGCGTCGACGGCTCCGCGATATCACCCCAGCATATGTGAACTATGAAAAGCGTGGCTCGACTGAGCAACTCACACACAAGTTTGAGTCGACCGAGGAGTTAATCAATGGCTTCTGAGTATCAAGAGCGTCTTGGAGAGGTCAAAGAGTTGGTGAGAGATCGTCGTTCGGATATCGGGAAGCGGACTGGTGTCCCATTTATCGTCTATACGTACCCACCTGAAGAAGAGATAGCTGTCGACGAAGAGATACGCAGCTTTATTGAGAATCTCAGGTATAACGGACAAAATGTCGAGGCAATCGATCTCCGAGAACTGGTCTTTTCGCTTCTCGAGGATGAGAGTATTCTCGATGCTGTGATTGATCAAGAGCGACGCGACAGGACACAGCTTCTGGATGGGCTGAAATCTTCGCTTCTCGACGGCAGTAGTGGCCCCGGAAAGCTTGCCTCACGAATCCTCAAGCGCGCTAAGGGAGCTGACACGGTTGTTCTCTATCGAATGGGAATTCTCTATCCGTTTGCAAGTGGATCGACACTAATGGGACAGTTAGAGGGTCGAGTACCGACTGATGAAGATGGAAATGATATACCCATCGTACTATGCTATCCTGCAACCACCGATGGGAATACTTTACATTTCCTGAACGAGTCTGATGGAACATATTATCGAGCAAACGTGATCTAAATGAGTGATACAACACCGAAGCAGTCGATTGACGAATTATTCTATCGATCAATTACGCGGAGAATAAATCAGGTTGTCACAGTCGACAACGATGATCCCGAAGTCGTCAGACAAGAGCTGGAGGAGTACGTTCTCACGCCACAGCTTGAGCGCCACTTCTCGAATGCACTTGAAGCAGTAGTCGACACGGAACACGCCCAGACCGAAGAGGTCGGGATGTGGATCTCTGGCTTCTTTGGGTCCGGGAAAAGCCACTTCATGAAGATCCTTGGATACCTTCTGGAGGATCGAGAGTTCGAGAACACCAGTGCCGCGGAAGTGTTCTGTGACCGGATCGAGAGCGATAAAATGCTTGATGGGACAGTCAAGTCAGTTAGCTCTAAATTCGATTCTGAGGTACTCATGTTCCAGATCGGCGCTAAGTCCGATGCCACCGGAGATGATTCCATTACTGGAACGATTCTCCGGGAGTTCAATACTGAGCGTGGCTATGCTTCCATTCCGTGGGTTGCTCAGATGGAACAAGAACTCGAAGATCGTGGGATCTACGAAGAGTTCACTACGGCTATCGAGGCAAACCGCGACGATACGTGGGAGAACACGCGATCTAATGCGACCTTTGTGCGTTCGGATATGGCCTCAGCACTAGCAGAGGTTTCCGAAGACTTCTCAAATAAAGAGGGTGCTCGGCAGGCGATTGACGACGTTGAGAATACAATCGTTATCAATCCCTCCTCGTTAGCCGATCAGATTCTCGACCACGTCGAAGCCCGGGAAGCCGAGACCGGTGAGAACTGTCGATATTTCGTATTCATCGATGAGATCTCTCAGTTTATCGGAGATGACGACGAACGTCTGCTCGAGCTACAGAGTCTCGTTGAACAGTTCAAACAGAAGGGTAAGGGGAAGATCTTCCTCGGTGTAACTTCGCAAGAAAAACTCCAAGAGTTAGTTCCTGGAATCCTAGAGAAAGAAGACCAAGAGTCGAAAGTAATCGATCGCTTCCCGCATCGGTATCAGCTCGTCTCCGATAATCTCGACAAAGTTGTTCGTGACCGGATTCTGCGGAAAAACGGCGGCTCAATCGATCAGCTTGGAGCTTTGTATGACGAGAATGATGGGATACTCACCGCGAGATATAAACTCGACTCTAGCCGAACGCTCAAACAGGTTTCTCGGGAGAACTTCATTGATTGCTACCCATTCCTCCCGTATCAGCTAGATATTCTGCCGGATATCTTTGCTGCTCTCCGTGGCGAAGGATCGGACGACCGTCTTACGGGACGTGAGCGGACGCTGATCGACGTCACACAGAGTGTCCTCAAAGACGAGGAGATGCTGTACGGCAAGGAACTCGGACAGTTGGTTACGCTGGATATGATCTTTGATGAGATCAGCGATGATGTGCCGGATATTGATGTCCGTTCTATCAATAACGCTGAAGTCGGGGATACACCAGAAGAGCAGGAAACAGCCCATCAGGTGATGAAATCGCTGTACCTCATCCAGCAACTCGATTGGCTCGCAAACAGTGCTGAAAACATTGCAACGACGCTCCAGCCTGAGATTGGACAGACACACCAGCTGGAAACGGATGTACAGAAGGCGCTCGATGACTTGGTCGACGAAGGGTACGTCGGCCGGGGAGAAGAGGGATACCGATTCCTCCGGGAAACCGAACGGAACTTGGAAACCGAAATTAAGGGAATCAAAGTCCGGAATGGAGATATTCGCCGTGCGTCGAAGCGATACCTCCGGGACACTCTCGACAGTGCGTCGAAGATCAACTACTCGGGGCAGACGTTTGATCTGAATATTACTGTCGACAGTGAAGAGATCTCCTCGAACGGTCATATCGATTTGAACGCGTATTCACCGGTTCAGCAGTTCTACGAGTCAGTCGAAGAACGCAGTATCAACACGAAAAGTCACGGTGAGGAAGATACGATCTATTGGATAGCAAACGATGAAAACGGGTCGTCGATCCGAGATAAAATAAAGTCGATCCAACAGATCGATACCGTTCTCAAAAATAAGCGTGGGAGTGACCTCAGTGCTGAGGAACAGGAAGCGATTGGGCAGAAGCAGGAAGATCTCCAGCGACTCCGTTCAGAGGTCGAGGCGGAACTCGAACGCAGTTTCAAGACAGGAACGATCATTTACCATGGAACGGTCACCGAGCTCGATGATACAGACAAGTCGTTGAGTAGCCACGTCACCAGTCCCGCTACGGACGCTGTGAAGCGCGTCTTCACGAAATTAGACCACGGGTTGGCCAACGTCAAGGATCGACACCTCGAACAGATCTTCGGCGATCTCACGGGTTCGTCAAACCCGACCGTGTTCTCGGAACTGGGTGTTGTGAAGGATGGCGAGATTATCGCCGAAGCACGTGTCGCCTCGGACGTTGCTGATGAGATCATTCGTCGAGAAAAAAGCGGCGAGGACCGCATGGGCTCGGATCTCATCGATCACTTTGCCCAGCCGCCGTATGGGTGGACACGTGACGTGGTTCGACTGGCTGCTGCTGTGTTGTTCCGCAATGGATCGATTATTCCGACGTATAAAGAACGAACCTACGGCGGGTATACGGAGGATGGCGCACAGGAGCTGTTCACGCAGGTCTCGAAATTCAAACAGACCTCGTTTGATGAGCGTGAGACTGTCGACCCCCAGACGAGAACCGAGGCGAAGAACCTCTTGGATCGTCTGTTCGACCGAAGGGTGAAGTCGACAGACCAAGCGATAGACGAAGCAATTCGAGACGAGGGATCGGCGTGGACATCACGGACGAGTACGCTCAAACCCCAGCTAAATCGACTGCAGTTCCCATTGAGTGACGAAGTCGAGGAGTTCAATACACTATTGAATAATATCCTGGGGCAGGCAACCTCCGCAAAGCGGATCAAGCAGTTTGTTGATCTGGAGGATGAACTGGAAGCACTGACACGAACGGTCAAATCCGTCGACGAGTTCTGTGGTGGGGAATCGGGTGAGGGTCACCTGGATGAGTACGAGACGATTCAACGGTTCATTACAACCGAGTGGGCAGATCTCCTCGACGAAGCACACTCCAATTCTGAACTCGTCGATATCGACGACGCGGCAACGGAGGCCGCGGATAGAATCCAGGATACGCTCGACACGAAGGGCGTAATTGACGGATGGACCGACGTAACAACGGATTACCGGACGGTGGCAAGCGAGTTCCTCGCTACTTACGAGGAGCTCTATGAACATCGTCACGCAATCTATACTGAGGCGGTCGAACAGGTCCGTTCGTATGCTGATGATAGTATCGACGAAAGTGATCTCGAGTCCGCACTGACCGATCTCTCTGGACGGCAGGGGTCTGACTCGATTGATCTCGAGATCGACGATAAGGACCATATCGGACCCAACCCAACGGTCACGCGACTGATCGAACACATACAGACAGTCGACTCATACAAGGCCCGTACCATCGAAGCGGTGGATGACCTCATCATTGACGATAAGACTAAGCGTGAATATGTCGACCTCCAGAGTATCTTTGGAGGGGAAGTTGTTCGATCTGCCGAAGATGTTGATGCCCCAGTAGCGGAACTACGGGAGGAAATCACGGAGTTGCTGGATACTGACGAGGACGTCGAGATCCGGTTCCGCTAATCTCCTGAAGTAGTCGATTTTAGCTTTTTATTGCGTTCGCGTTTGGCATGATCCCACAGGTATAAGCCATCTGCAGGATTTGCACAAACTATGACATACGGAGTCAGCACACCCCGACGGGGCACGCGGGATTCACTCCGTATCATCGTGTCCACCTACACTTAGATATCATGTCGACCACACACGGCCAACCCGGTCTTTCATCGGACCAGCGATCAGACATTCGACGTACCATTCTCTCGACGCGACGGGCGCTTGAAGACGAACTCCGTCGTCAACTGGAGTTCTATGGCATCTATGAGGACGAACGGCTCGATCCAAGCTCCCTTGGGCATCTTTCTGTCGCCGAGCACCGGACTCGGGAGACGATTAACGCGGCACTGGAGCGCGAACTCGAGTCGACTGAGGGAGACCTCGAACGCTCGATCACGAACTATGTTCGTGAGGCGACCAAGACGTACCTCAATCGGTTTGTCGCGCTGAAGGCCATCGAGGTGCGGGGGCTCGTCGAAGAGACAATCGCCGAACAGACCGAGTACGGTAATCGGTCGTATATGCACTACACGGTCGACGAGATCGCTGGCGAGTTGACCGAGGCCAGCGACGACGGGTACGGCGTCGCTCTCGACGTTGCGTATCAGGAGATCGGTGCGGAGATTCGGATGATTTTCGAGGATTCCGAACACACTGTCATCGATCTCGATCCGCAGGTCCGTGAGGAAGTACTCGACAGTCTCCAGGAGATCGACGACGAGGCGTGGGAGAGCGACGAAGCCCTTGGCTGGGTCTACCAGTACTTCGGTGAGGAAGAACGCGAAGAGATCGACGAGCGCGTCGACGAGGAGAACTACAAGATCGCTGGGACAGACATCGCTACGAAGACCCAGCTGTTTACGCCACGGTATATTGTCGAGTGGATGGTCGACAACTCCCTTGGGCGCACATGGCTGGAGATGCAGGGCGATGCAACGAGTATCGACGATGAGGAACACTGTTTCTATCTCGCGCCGTTGGAGGAGTCACTCCTCGACCGTGAGCCAAAGTCCGTCGAGGAGATCACCGTGCTTGATCCAGCCTGTGGGAGCGGGCATATGCTGTTCTACGCATTCGATGTGCTGTATCAGATGTATCTCGAAGAAGGAGAGACCCCGGAGGCCTATATCCCCAGAGAGATCCTTCGGAACAACCTCTATGGAATCGATATCGACTCTGGGGCTGCACAAATCGCAGCACTCTCCCTGTATCTGAAAGCCAAAGAGCGGTCTCCTGATGTCGAGATCCCACAGTTGAACATCGTGTCTGCCGACGCGGTGCTAATTAATGGGGATCGGAAAGAGGCAGTGCTCGACAGAGCGAAATCGGATCTCGAACGCGAAATTCTCGAACAGATCTGGCGGAGCTTCGGAAACATCCGGGAGCTTGGAAGTCTTGTGCAGGTCGAGGATCGTATTGACGAACTTATTGACGAGTACCGCGAGGAGTTTGAAGCGGCTGGACAGGTGCAATTTACAAGCGACGGAGAGCTCACCACTCAATCAGCATTCGTCACTGATGGAGAGGCGGAGTCTTGGGAAGGACTGAAAGAGCGACTCCTGGAAAATGCTCAAGAACTCGCTCGGGAAGGGCTGGAACAAAATGATCCTATTGAGGAGATGTTTGCAGAGGAAGTTGGGAAGACTGTCGAGTTATTGGATCTCTTAATTGGAGAGTATGATACAGTCCTCAGTAATCCGCCTTATCTTCAGAGCAAAAAGATGGGGAAGACACTAAAGAGCTACGTCAGAGCAAATTATACCGGAAAATACGATGTCTATGGTGCATTCATTGAACGGTGTCTATCGTTTACCAACAACAGTGGACACGTCAGTATGGTTACGCCAGAGAATTTCATGTTTCTTTATTATTTCCGTGGCCTTAGAAAACAGCTACTCGACGAGAGTTACTTCATTGAAGCAGCTCACCTTTCTCGAAATGGGTTTGAACAGCAGAAAAACGCCAATACAATTCCCTTCGTTTTAAGAGGTAACTCACCAGAAGAGGGAGAATTATCAAGATTCTATCGCATGACTCATGAACAAAGCAAATATAAAAATTATGAACAAAAGATAACTGGTCTTGAAAATATCGCTCAGGAATTACGGGCTGGAAATGACCATAATGATGTCTATACGTTTTCTCAGGACCGTATTGACGATATTGGTAGACGTGCTTTTCTCTATTGGTTCGGTGAAGAAACACTCAATCTCTTTTCAGAGTATTCAAGCCTCGACGATGTCGCTGATGCTGTAGTAGGACTACAAACAGACAATGACGAGCGATTTGTCCGTAAGTGGTGGGAGGTGCCACAGTACGAAATTGGTAATCGATACAAACGGTTCCAAAAGAGTGGAACCGATTCCGAGTATTATGATTATGCAGAAGATTATGTGAACTGGGGAGAAACCGGTCAAGCGTTACGTGAGGCTGGAGCGAATCTACGTAACGAGGGTTTCTATTTCAAATCAGGTGTTTCTTTTAGAGCATTTGGCAATTATTTCGTAGCTAGAAAGCAGCCTGTAGGAGGTATATTCTCACACAAATCTCACGCAGTCTTTTCAGATCGGATATCTGATGAAATTCTACTAGCTAACTTAAACTCCACCCTCTATCGATTTATTGGGAACGGACTTAACCCGGGACTTAGTTTCGAGGTTGGCGATGCCAAACGTTTCCCACTAAAGACCGAGTATGAACATGATGACGAAATCAGTTCATTAGTTGAGAGCGGCATTGTAAGTAGAAAACAGATATCTCAACTCACAGAAACCAGTGCTGACTATGATGGTGAGGTATTTGCAGAACTTCTCGACCGTGATGAATGTGATTTGTCGTATGCAGAAGACTGCTTAAATGCGTATATTCTCATTTCCCACGGTCTTTCAGATACTATCCTCTTTGACGAATACGATATCTCGTCCGAAACACAAAAACAGATGTACGCCAATCTCCCAAAGAACACGTCCGAGTTCCCAGTAGCAAAGGGAACACATGTCGACTACCCGGAGGCGTTTGATGGTCATCTCACACTCCGTGACATCGACGACGAAGAACTCACCAAAGCCGTCGAGACGTTATCCTCTCTCGACGAGCTCACACTCCGCGAGGCAGCCCTTGAAACTAAGCTTTCTCCACTGACTGTCGCACAGCTTCGATACGATCACAACCTCTACAGCAACGATGAACGGACAGCTGCTGCAGGTCGAGTCGTATCACTCGTCGTCGGTGCCCTCTTTGGCAGATGGGATACCGGGCGAGACCTCCCCACCGTCGACGATGAGATCCTTGCATTCAGTGACACGAGTGAGCCAGTTCGAAACCTTCTCGCTGACTCGTTCGACCAACTGTTTGATGAGCCAGCACATGCAGGCCAAGCAATTGAAAACGCATTAGATGCACCGCCTGCCGAGTGGCTCCGCAAGCGGTTCTTCCGATACCATCACGTCGACGAATACAAACCACGGGGAGAACGGAGTCCGATTTACTGGCAACTCGAAAGCCCAAACGGTGCATTCAGTTGCTTCATCTACTACCACGGGATCGACGACAACACCCTTCCGAAACTCCGCGGACAGTACCTCGACCCCCGTATCAACGAACTTCAGAACGAACTCGAAACCCTCAGAGCCCAGACCCAAGGCGAGAACCCGGATACAGAACTCCTCGAACGCCGTGAGGAAGTCGAGGCTGACCTCGACGACATAAAAGCAGTCCGTGATACCATCGACCAGATGATCGATGACGGCGTCTCCGTCGACGTCGAGGAGGGTATCTGGGAGAACATCAAACGCTGGGACCAATACGAGGTCCTCCAGACCGGGCTGCCAAAACTCAAGTCGAGCTACTCCCGTTAACTCAGCTCAGGGACCTCACGAAGCGACTCCTCGAGTACTTCCCGCATGAATTCGTTCGTCGACTGCTCTCGTTCGCCTGCCACATACTCGATTGCATCACGGTAGCCACGCGGGATGGCTACGAGACACTCGACCTCGTCGTCTGCGTCGACATGCGACTGCAGTGCTGCGGTGAGGAGTTCTGATCGATCATCGTACACGGGCGTTGTCGACACGACAGAATCCATTATCGAGAGGATATTCTCAGGCATCCGGATTTGAATCCGCTGTTGCGAAACCGGTGGATGAGGCGTTGGCGTCTCCCCGTCGACAGCTCGCTTCAAAACGGCGCGGACTATTTGATCGAGAACCTCTCCGACGGACTCATCACTCGCTTGTACGGACCACAGTGCAACCCGATCTATGTCGACCTCGACAGTAGCCTCCGAACTATCTGTTCCGTCGAAACTGAACACCGGAATTTGGCCATCGGACGTATCCAAATTACCGCTGTCCGCGTTACTGATCGATGACTTCACTTCTTCGAGTGAGCAGTCCTGCCATGAGGGCCACCGAAGCAGGAATTGGCGTGGTGAGATATTGAGTTCTTCCGGTCGAATCGCACGTGCTTCAAGACGATTTTTGTTCTTGTGGACCGTGAATGACACGAAATCGTTGACACCGATCCCATCCTCCTCGAACTTATCTGACGAATATAAAAAGGTGTGTCCAGTGTGAGCTCGAACTCTCCCGTATCCCAATTCCCCCTTAGAAACGATTACCCCGAGGACGCTACCGTAGTCACTCCTGTTGACGCCACGTATGCCATCGATTGCCTCTACTCGGCTCTCATCAGTTGCGCTGAGGCTTCCGTTTGGGTCTGAAATAATATCGTATGGGGACCCACTCGGTTTTTGTGGGTGATAGTGGTAGTAGTATAAAATATCCGAGATAATAGCAAGTAACTCGTCGACCTGCTCGGAAGTGAACCGATTCCCGCTTGTGTGCCACTCAGATTGTTCTGGTCCGATTGTGATCGACTGCGCTTTGCTTTTTCCAGGTTGGATCTCTACGAACAGACTGGCGTCGATATGGGGCTTGTGGACGGGTTCGAAATGATGCACGACCCATGGAATCCCGTCAGTTTCGAACGAGTATGTTGGGACTCTCTGTGAACTTACTTGGAACCGTTTTGGTTGGATTGGATGCTGATTCGTATGTTGATTGATTGAATCGATAATACCCTGTGTATCCTCAGCTCTCGCTAACCGGTTCAGGGTCGCGGTATATTCATCATCTGACGGGCTCCAGCGCTCGATGAACGATTTAGCGTGGTCGCCCAGTAAGTCGTGGACACTTGTGTCGTTGCTATGATTATTCTCCGTCGTATCTGGTGGATCATCTTCTGAATTTCTGAGCTTGGCGCTCCGAGAGAGAAACTCTTCGAGTCGACGCTTTTCTTGTCGAGTAAGCTTCCCTGAGCTAATCGAACTATCCACCTCATCTGTTTGCGATGAAACGTCTGTTCCGGATTTGTTTGTATATACGTGGCCGGTGTCACAAAGAGGAGTCAGTAAGTGCCACGACACTGTATCGCCGTGACCGTAATCTAGATCGGAAAGCAACCCTTCGGCCGCAGGACTCAGTTGTAGCGTAACGTGAGTCCCGTTGATATTTGACCGAATGAAGTAGCCAGAATCATCTGTGTATTTGTGAAGTGTGGGCACACTTGTATTCGAGACAGTAGATACATAGTCGTTTTCTTGAATGGGTTAGAACTAAAGACGATTTTATCGATCACATAGAGATCAGAGTGACAACAACACCTGACACAGGGCTCAGGTCGACGTTGTTTTCGACATCAACTCTCTATACAGGTAACAGTAGAGGTTAACCGAAATCACAGCCGCTGAAGATCTGACTCATACAAAGCCTACTGTTGAGACTAAGCTCACCCGTCTCGGTAGCCTCCGAAACATCAATGAGTCCCCCCGCGAAAGCCATCCGCAATCAATGGGCGATCACGCAAACGACATCATCAACGAACTCAAAACGAAGTTCGATCGCCATTCGATCTGGGTGTGGTTCGACAAGACCCAACAGTATGAGGGAATCCTTGATGAGATCGAAGCCGCACTTGAACCCGAAGGTGTGACCGTCGCCCGCTATGACGGGAGCTATCTCGCACTGAAGCGTCGACTTCGCGATGAAGATCCGGACGTCGAGGGGAAATGGTTATTCTACATTCCAGAGTCGGATACCGAGGCCGACTGGTTCCGTGACGTCCAGAGTATGGCCCGTGAGTATCGGGTGACCGATGATATCGATAACACGCCTGTTGCCAAATTCCTCGTCGAGCGGGAGGCTGAGATCCCAGGGGCCTTCGAGGATTGGGGCCAAAGCCGATCGGCACAACAAACTGCCTTCTTTTGTGTTCTCTTCGATACAACCGGCCCGGATGTCGACAGTTGGGTGCGGTCATATCTCGCCGATCCCGAGGCGTATCGAGACCCGATTGAATCCTATGCAATGGCGGATGCATGGGAAAATCGGCTCCGTGAGACGTTCGGGGTCGACGCCGGTCTTGACGCCACCGAGATAGCAACGCAACTACTGTTTGGTGAGGTCACGCGGTCTGCACCCACCAACCGGTATGAGGAACTTGCTGCGGACGATGAACGGGCAGCCTCCGAATTCGTCGAAGAGTGGCAAAAAGATACAGCGCATAAGGATACCTTTGCCCGCTATTCACGGGACATCGGTGCTAATTACGATCTCGCAAACGCCGTCGTCGAGTCTGGAAACGTCCGCTGGGAGGCCTCCGCTTTCGAAGCGATTGATGATGGACTCATTACGCTTGTGATGGAGCAGTTAGCCGAGGAAACGTATGCGACGCTTCCGCAGACGGCATCACAGCTCAAACGCTATGTCGATGTTCGCGAAGAGCAATTCTGGAACAGGGAGGGAATCGTCGACTGGTCGGTTCCCAAACACGCTGTCGATGCGTTAGCGAGTATACATGCTCAAGAGACGACCGAGGCGTCGAATATGTCGCCACGTGAACTCGCAACGGCCTACACCGACGATGACGGCTGGTGGACCGTCGACGCCGCCTACCGGGAGTTTATTGATGCAACTCAGAAGACTGCGTATCCATACCCCAAGGAGACCACCGTAAAACAGCGGGTCACGAAACAGTACATGACCTTCCTCAAGACGGTCAATCGGCCGCTGGCCAGCCCACTGAGCGACGACCCTTCACTTGGCACACCACAGTCGGAGTTCTTCGAACAATTCGGCGAGCCCGAAGAGGGGACAGTCGTGATCATCTGTGACGGGCTTCGGTATGAACTCGCCGAGAAGATCCGCCAGCGTCTCGACCAACGTGGTGAGTTCGAGCAAGATCTGTCTGCATTCAGTGCCGTCCTGCCGTCGATAACTGAAGTCGGAATGGCCGCCCACCTTCCCGGTCACCTCGGCCTGGGTCTCAATGACGACGAACTTACCGTCTCCGTTGGTGGGGACCGGATGCGTCACAAGGGGGATCGAGACGAGATCCTCAACACCGCTGGCTATGAGGTGACCTCACTGAACGACATTGGTGATACGTCTCTTGAGGATTTGCAGGAGTCTGACCCTATTCCACGGGCAGTCTACTCGGAGACCATCGACAAACTCGGGGAGGGGCTCGACGATGACGACGCCTTCAGCCGTGTCGCCTCACATATTGATGACGTCGAGCGAGCCATCTACCGGCTCAAACAGGCTGGGTATACGAAATTCATCGTCACCAGCGACCACGGGTTCCTCTATACTACCCGACTAAGCGATGGGTTGAAAGTGGAGGCCCCAGATCTCGCTGCAACCGTCAAACGACGGTTCGCAGTCGCTGAGGACTCAGCACCGCTTATCGAAGCAGAGGAGTATGTCACGGTCGACGCCGATGCGCTCGACAGTCTTGGGATAGATGCCGAGGGTATCAAGCTCCTCTTCCCACGGAGTGTCGCCTGTTTCAAAGCTCGCGGCGGGAATATGCGCTACTTCCACGGTGGGATTTCGTTACAGGAACTGCTTGTGCCGTGTCTTCAGCTCACGACTGAGGAACTCGAGGAGAGCGCATCGATCAACTATGACGTTACCGCTCCAGATCCAATCACCAACTCGATTGTCTCAGTTAAAATCAGTGCAAAAAGCGAACAGCTGTCGTTTGATGGGTTGACCCTCGAGATACGAGCCACTGTCGGAGATAGTCCCGCTGCCGATCCCGTCGAAAAGAAGATCACACAGGGTGAAAATAGTGCTCAGGTCAACTTGAAACAGGGCGTCATTGGAGGCGAGTCCGAGGTCGAGTTCCAAATCATCAACACAGAAACCCGGGAAACAATTGATCGTCGAACGGTGAAACTCGACTTACTCTTTGGAGATGAAGATATGGGGTTCGATGTGTAAACGAGATTTGTCCATAGTAGTTCTCTGCAACCGACATTGCTATCCGACCTGAAAGAGAGACCGTAATCAATGAGCACAGAGGACGTCGACCGAAAGGCCCTCGACATCTTCCCCGGTCGAGTCGTTCGAAAGGACCTCGTCCAGGATATCAAATCCGGGGTGAATGTTCCGACGTATGTTCTCGAATACCTCGTCGGACAGTACTGCGCAACCGACGACACGGAGTCGATCGACGAAGGGATTGAAACGGTCAAAGAGATCCTCTCGAAGCATTATGTACGGCCCGATGAAGCAGAATTCGTCAAAAGTGAGGTCCGAGAACGCGGTCGATATCGGGTAATCGATAAAATAAGCGTTCATCTCGACGAAGACCAAGATGCATACAGTGGCTCCTTCGTCAATCTTGGCCTGAGCAATGTAGAGATCAATGAACACCTCGTCAGTAAACACCCGAAACTCCTTGGAGGCGGTGTCTGGGCAATTATTGACCTCGAATACAGGCCCGATAACGCAAAAACCCCAAAGAGCCTGTTCGGCATCGAATCGTTCAAACCAATCCAGGTATCGAACCTCGACCTCGATCAATTGAAAGACCGTCGGCAGGAGTTCACGCGTGATGAGTGGCTAGATCTCCTCTTGCAAAGCATCGGCTACGATCCGACCACGTTTGATCATCGGGAGAAACTCCTGTTTCTCGCGCGATGTCTACCCCTCGTCGAGTCCAACTTCAATTTCGTTGAACTCGGTCCCCGCGGAACTGGGAAAAGCTACCTCTACCGTGAGATCAGCCCCCACTCGATCCTCATCTCTGGTGGCAAAACAACTGTCGCGAAGCTGTTTTTAAATCTAAATACCGGTCGGATTGGTCTCGTGGGGCGATGGGACGTCGTTGCCTTCGACGAAGTCGGTGGCCTCCAGTTTACAGATACCGAGGCAGTCCAGATGCTGAAAGACTACATGGAGTCAGGAAGCTTCTCACGTGGCACTGAGGAGCTCTCAGCACAAGCTTCGATGGTATACATCGGTAACATCGACCTCGATGTCGAGGGTGTTCTTAAGAGCTCTCACCTATTCAAACCGTTCCCCGAAGATATGCAAGACCTCGCGTTGATCGATCGGTATCACTTCTATCTCCCAGGCTGGGAAGTGCCGAAAATGCGCTCGGATTTCTTTGGCGATCAATTTGGGTTTATTGTCGACTACTTCGCTGAGTTCGTCCGTGAGCTACGGAAGGAATCGTATGGGGATGCGATTACTGATGAATTTGCCTTCGGTGATCACCTCAACCAACGTGACGAGAAGGCCGTCAAGAAAACCGTCTCTGGGCTGCTGAAACTCCTCCACCCTCACGGGGAGTACACAAAAGAGGAACTCCGAGAGTATCTGGAGTTCGGGATGGAAGGTCGACGAAGAGTCAAAGAGCAACTCAAGCGGATTGGCGGGATGGAATACCGTGCCGTCGAGTTCTCGTATCTCGACCTCGAGACTCGAGAAGAGAAGTATGTTACTGTGCCCGAGGAGGCCGACGAGTCATTAATTCCACCTGGGACCCAGCAGCCGGGCACGGTATACACGATTGGCGACGGCGGGAATCGTCATGCCCCGTTCCGTATCGAGACCCAGGCGCTTCCTGGCTCTGGAAAGACGAACATTTCCGGACCGCCGGGCAAGAAGATGAAAGAGTCGTTCGAGACAACGTGTGATTATCTCCTAGCGAACATGCGTGAACTCCGTCGAGATGAGACACTCGATGATTACGATATCAACGTCCAAGTGCTCAATCCATCCGACGCAACGGAGGGGGGCGAAACGAGTGTCGGCTTCCTTGTTGGGATAACGTCGGGCATCCTCGACCGGCCAGTACGCTCTCAAATGGTTGTATTAGGCGCAATGAGTCTGATGGGCGAACTCGTCGCTGTCAGCTCGTTAGTTGATAAGCTACAACTTGCGGCCGACTCCGGGGCTAAGACGGTGTTGCTTCCTGCCAAAAACAAGGAGGATTTCGCAACCATACCAGATGAGCTACTCGATCAACTTGAACTCGTATTCTATACCGATCCGCTTGAGGCAGCGAGTAAGGCAATTGATTTAGAATAGAAGTCGACTGTTTTCGAGCTCCCCTGGCAGACTCTCCATGAGTGGTCTGTCTCTTTGTAGCACCTAGTTCAGAAACAAGCTGAACGTTGGATCTGATTATCGTTCTGAATATTCTTCGAGAAACAGCTCAATCGTCTCCTGACCAGTCTCATCGATTCCAAATAGGTCGTATATCATCGCATTGAGCGTCGCCTCCAGTTCCTCGAAGTCGACAGCGGCCACATCCTCACTGTCGGATTTCAATACGTCTAACAGATCCTCTTGGTCGTCTTGATCTGCCGGATATGGAATCCGCACTGTCTCACCGGCAGTTACTGACCGATCCACGAGTGCTTGCATCACAAATTTTCCTAATTTGTCTGAACCATTGATTTTCTCTGAACGGATTAGGTCGGAGCGGTCGTTGATATGGATTTGGGGCTCGCCTGTAGGATCAGGATTCTTTTCGAGATCGTCCTGTGTGATCGGATTGTACGAGTTGGTCAACTCGATTTCAACGGTTCGGATCTCGTCCGTATCTGATCCTAAATACGTCTCTGGGAATCGCTCAGTTTTGTGTCGAAGATCGATTGCCTCGGTAATCTCTGTGACCGTATTCTGGATCTGTTCCTGCATCGTATCGGTAATATCGGTGATTGCAGGAACTCGACCGACGTAACTCGTGGTGTACTTGTAGTGGCCGCCGGACTTTAACGAAGAGACGTGTTTGAGATAGAAATCAAATACTGTTGAATTGAGATAGGCGGCGAGGGACTCGCGCCGATCACCGAGTTCCGGTGGGAAGGGTGCACCGTATGCGGATTTGAACAGCCAGGAACCGTCTTCGTCGAGTGCGAACCGCGTGTCGCTGGCTGTCTCAGCAGCGATTACTTTTGGCCGTGAGAGGTCGACATGGCTTTTCGGAGCCGTGAATGCGTACCAGTGGGGTTTGTCGGCCATCATACCCCCTTCTCGTTTCTTCAATTGTTCCTCGTTAGCTTTGAAATACGACCAGGTTGCTTCGAACTCTTGTAGCTCTCTGGGGTCGAGTGGGACGCTCTTGACACCCCCGCTTCCCTGAACCTCTTTGTACGGGAAGATGACGTGTTCTCCAGACCACTCTGGCCGCCACCGTTCGACATCACTACCCCGTAGCCATGGACGGAGGAGATCTCGCTCAAGCGTGACTGGCTCGCCACCGCCTTTTGGAATCGCCTGGATGGTTCCACCGGTTTCGTCGGCATCAATACGGTCGACATCGATTGGCGTTACCAAAAAAATATTATTGGCACCGGTTTGCGTTCCCGCATGGAGGTCGAGGAAGCCACTGAGAGACGCATCAGCGCAGATCTCTATCCCTGTGAAAACCTCCCATTCTTCGGGTGGCATCGGTGCCCAATACTCATCACGGAGATCCGCTTGCTTGAACGAGAACACGTCGACAAACGGATCACTGTAGGTTTCGGTATCGACCGTGTCGATAAGCCGTTCGAGGACCCGCTCGTCGAGCGTTGTATCGATTGTGACTGGCTCGTCATCGGGTTCGTCATCGGGTTCGTCATCGGGCTCGTCTTCGTCGACATATTCAGTCAATGGTCCCCACTGTTGGACATCGTCGCTGTCTTCGTTTTCAGTCTCGAGATCATCCTCTATTTCATCCTCGTCGACACGCTTGACGCGGGCACAGTGGATCGAATGGTCCGATGGTGATTCGGAGCTCTTCTCGGCGATTACGATGACTGGGTAGTTGGTTGCATCCGCAAAGACACCGGAATCGCGGAAATCATACAATTCCTCGATAGTAGTCTCCTCGTTGAGATATGATCGAACGCCTCGACCATACTCGGTTACCATGAACTGGTTGGGGGTGATATATCCGAGCGTGCCACCCTCACGAAGGCGCTCGACACCCCGTTGATAGAACGGACAGTAGAGATCGTATTTGTCAGTCGTTGTTTCAGGATAGGCCGCTTCGAGCTCTGATTTGAATCCAGAGTCGATATTGTTGGCCTCAACGTATGGTGGGTTTGCAATTACGTAATCGTATTTGAGGTAGTTCTTGACGATCAACGAAAGAGCGACATCCTCGAAGATGGGTAATAGACGCCCTTGAGAATCGTATTCACCGAGTTCGTCGAGCGTCTCCAGCAACCCATTCACATATCCCTCAAGAAATGCTTCGAGGCCGCCAACTGGTCTATCGAAATAGCGTTGGAGGGCGTCCTCGACGGAGAGGCAGTCTGTAGCGTACGAATCCGCCTCGTCTCGACGGTGCGCCTTCACAACGTCGAGCAGCCCCAATAGTGTCTTGAAATAATCGCCGTAGGTGTCGACACCAATTCCTGGACGGTCTACTTCTTTGATCGCATCATAACGTGGCAGCGTGATCGTCGTCTCGATGAACGGATCATCCGCTTCGGCGACATCGCGTGAGCTGGACTCCGTGATCGGCAACACAATCGGAACAGATGTATCGGTCTTTGATTGAGCGGCCCCGGCCAGTGTTTGCTGTCCCTCCCCAGAGAGATTTGCCCCAGGTAAATGGGACTCTTTGCGAAGCGAATTCGTCTGGAACACGGGTAATCGGCGTAACGTGAACGTTGGGTCGTTGGCCTTAGCCTGCTTGTAGGGGTCGAGTATCGAGAGCGTGATGCTGATCTGTGCCATCAGCACAGCGAACGGATGAATATCCAGCCCGACAATTCGGGGCTCCAAACACAGGCTCTCAAGTGCAGTCTGCCAGTCGGGGTCACCGTTTGCACTCCTCCGTACATCGTCCAGATATCGCTCGATTGCATCCGAGAGGAACGTTCCTGATCCACAGGCAGGATCGATAAGCCGCTCGTTGCCAATGCCGGATCCAGCAGTATACTCGGCTCGGTCTAAGATCAACTCGACGACGCCTGCTGGCGTGTAGAACTCCCCGAGTGCCTTCCGAGTTTCCTCATCGAAGTAATTCTGATACAACCCCCCAAGGAGGTCGACATTGTTGACTCGGCTGAAATCGAACTGAAGAACACTAATGAGAAGTTTTGCGACAGCAGTGGCAAACGACTCGCGAGCCTCATCGAGCTCTGTGACAGCAGCGTCGCTTTGCTCGTCACTCCCCTCAGATGTATCGGCAACTGCTTCCTCTCCGAACCCATCGGCCCACCAGAGAAAAATGTCGTCTTCGAAGAGACTCTCGATGAGCTCGGACTGTAGGTCAGTAAAGAGCTCATTTACGACGTCGACGTATTGGATCGGGTCGATCGTCGTATCCGTTTCTGCAAGGCCACCGAGTCGATCCCGTAGCGTTCGGTCACTAAAAAAGTGGTAGTCGTCTGCGGCCTTCGCGAGGAACATCCTCGAGAGCAACGCGAAACCCGATTCCAGCGTGAACATGAAATCAGCAAGCAGGTCTTCGTCGACAGTGCCATCGGGAGCCACATACTGCTTCCAGGCTGTCGGGACATCATCCGTATCCGGGATTTGAGCATAGGATCGACGCCAGAACTCAAAGGCCCCAGTGACGAATTCATGATCAGCCTCTCGGAGAGCCTCAAGGAGTTCCATCCCCTCCTCGATGAGGTCACCGAACGGTCCATGTCGGTCGAATCGAAACGTACTGAAAAAGTATCCCTGGGCTACTTCGTTGTCTAAATTAAGGGGGCTTGTGTCCGTTTCTGCAACGTAGGCGTCGACATCGTCTTGATCCGTCAGTTCCCACTCATCTTTATCAAGTGAACTTGCCAGTTTTTCAAGCTCTTCTGTGTGAGTACCTTCTTCACTGTCAATAGTAGGGAGTGACAGCTTGAATACAGTGTGAAATGATCCCTCAGTTCCATCGAAGAGCCACAGCTCAATTCCATTGGTGAGGACGCCAGCGTCTGCATCAAGCTGGTCAACGTAGCCTTTCAGCTGAGATATATGCGTCTGTAGCGACTCTTCGGGTTCTTTGAACTCGTAGACAGCCCTCACTGACGCACTGTTACGTGTTATGATGATGTCAGGACGTGTCCCATCTTGCAGTGTTCGCTCCTGGTTGACATCCAACCCCGGCTTGTCGTAGCCGAGTTTGTCGAAAAATCCGTTATCGAAGAACGTCGTTTCGACGTCACGCTCGGTGAGCGTAGCCCGATTCGTAGCGATATGGGTGCCAATCGCCTCAAGAATCTCCGCAAGCGTTGGGCCCTCCTCTGTTGGCATTGGGTATACTCTAATTGCATTCCGTAAAACAGTATCCAACCTCGACCAGAGATATTGCGCACATATCAATCAAAATAAAGATATCGGTGATTAGATTACCCGGATATTAATCCGAGATCATAGAACCAATCGACCAGTCCTCAGAGAACAAGAGGTCAGTATTAGGGCGAGTCCATTTCTCAAGTTTCGATCGAAGATAGGTGGAGGCCTCATCTGAGGATATCCAATTGTCGTCGAGACCGTCACCGAGAACCTCTTTTACGACGGCCCATTTTGTCGTGAGATCCCGGTGATCAACACAGACTGGATTTTGGTCGACATGTCTGACGAGAACTCCATTTCCAACGACATTGGCATTCGTAATTCGACTGCAATCATACGTTAGTCCTGCCCAAAGAGGGACCCAAACGTCCACGTCCCAATTCATTGAGACGAGATACACAGCCTCGTAATGAAGATAATTAACATAGCTATTGGCAATTTCCTCTAACGAATCGGCCGATCCTCTTGGCATTGGGTCGACTGATGTATAACCAGACTTCTCTTTAATTGGATTCTGCTCTATCGTCTCCCCAGCTCGAATAAGATCTATCGTCTCAGTCGCCCAGATTTCGTTCGAGCATTCACCGAACGGATTCGTCGCCCCAATTGTCTCTCGTAGTTGGTACTCGAATGCACCGCGATGGCTGTAATGAAGACTATACGTTCCGTCGGTCCGTTCATATGCAACAATTGCTCTATGTCCCATTTTAATCTGCGAGACATTGTGTGCCCCGCACCCGCCAGGGGCACAAAAAACTCTCTAGCGGTAGCGTATCGATAATATGGTCGACGTCGACCACATCCCATCGCTCGAGACATGGTCCTCGACCATAACCTCGTAGTCTTTTAAGAAGTTTTTATAGGGAAATTATCTTTTTGAATTGGTACGGCCTGACCTCAACGAACAAGAAGTAAACCGAGAAACTCGCTATCGGAATAAAGCGATATCAACTTGTGTGGTCGACGCCATCGTGATGGCTAATACGGCGTATAATCTATCAAACCACACTTTGCACATTTGTAGTCACCGTCTCTCATTTCTCTGCCGCTGTATCTTTCCCAATCATGATCGCAAACCGAAGGATCACTCACGAGATCGCTTACGTCGGAACCTGAGTGTTCGAAGGGGATTATGATCTCTCTCCCCCCATGCCCATATTCGTCGACAACGACCATTCGGTCACTACAATAGGCACAGCGATATGTCTCCTGAAACCCCGATCCAATTGGTTCCCACACATGACCTCTGCCATTACCACAGCCCGAGGAGCCTTCTGTGTGGCCGGCCGACCTGTCAGTCCCAATAGCGGGGCCGATCATCTCGCTGTCGTCATACAGGTATCGGGCTCGCTTTTCGTCGTATAGACGATTCGTACCACACCGAGGGCACGAATCGTACTCAACAGAGACGCCGTCGACGTCGGCTTCTTGCCAGTCATGGTCACAACTGGGCTTCGGGTCTTCCCACCGCAAGCTGGCTGCAAGTTCAGTAGAGAACTCATCCGCGTTGTAGTGGTACGTAGCGAATGCGTCGTTTTCTTTTTCGCTGAAATTAGTAGCAACTGTGTCGAAATCCAACGCACCGTTATTGAAATTGCTTGCTGTCGCCCAGTAAACACTGTATCCGAGCGAGAGGTAGTCGTGTGTTGTCGCAAAGAGATCTTTCCCGTGGTTTCTATATTGGATCACGATCACGATCCCCTCTCCATAGAACACATTGGTGGTATCAAATTCAAGTAGAACATCTGCGACCCGGCGATCGGGAAGTGTAGCTGTTTCGGTAACATCAAGGCCCACTTCCAGGCCACAGCGAGAATAATCGGGGAACTCTCGAAGGAGAGCTGAATACGCGGCGGCTTTCATTTTCTGATGCTGCTTTGACTCGCCATCACCACTGCTGCTGCATCCATCCTTGGTAGATCCGACATGCCTGAAATGGCGCGTCCAGCCGCTATCGTTCGTGCCACGGGGGGTCATCTCCTGTCCACACTCTGGACACTGGACACGAACCCCATCGTCTACTTCTTCGGGGGTAACCGTTTCGCCGTCGAGCTCCCCGATAAAAGGCATACTTGAATTATCACTCGTAGAAACAAGATACTTTGGTCGACCTCGGTTGAAGCGCCATGCTTTCTCGCCGAACCTACGGTTTGATGCTGTTCCTGACTATACGGAAGCTAACTTCCCCACTACGGTCTGTTGGAGATGAAACGAGCCGCGCAGTTCGTTTTTCCTTCGAGTCCTGTAGCATCTTCAGTTTGAACGTGGCTGTGTGGCTGAGTAGAGAACCGCCAAATGAATGATTAGCCTTGTTACCGGGATAATTCGTGACTACGACTGCGGTATTGAACAGATCCCCCAGTCGCATCAGATGATGCAGGTGCTTATTGAGTTTTTGTTGGCGTTCGGCCATCTCTCCTCGACCCTGAAACTCGGTTTTGAAGTGATCCGTGAGTGTGTCGACACAAACTAACCGAACAGGATCAGTGCTGTTAGCCAGCGACTCAGCCTTCGAATTAGCATCTTCGGCCAGTAGGATCAGTTCGCTTACACTCTCGGCTTCGGAGACGTGTATATTCTCCAGTACAGCGGTCTCGATCTCGTCTGAACTGACGCCGTGGCGGTCGGCAAGCTGTGTTTTCTGATTGTCTGGGAGTGACTGGACGATATCACTGACAATCTCTGGGTCGAATCCATTGCGGGTGTCGATGTAGATCGCACTCCCGGCGAGACCGCCTTCATCGATCGGGAGTTGCGCTAGTACGCAGAGTCGGTGTGCAATCAGGTTCCGGCCACATCCGTCTGATCCAAATATTTCGGTGATAGACTGGGTCTCGAGACCTCCATCGAGGAGCTCGTCGACACCGTCGACGCCGAATGAGAGCTTTGCTGTTGAACTCTTCTGCTCAAAAGTCGGACCCCTGCCCCCTAATCCGCCGACGTTGGCTTCTTCTCTCGCCCATTCTATGATGTCTTTGGCCTTCTCTGATGTAACACCCGTCTCTGCGGAGATCTCACTGGGAGAGGTAACAGCAACGCTCTTGATACTATCATAGCCTGCTTTGGTCAGTCCCTCGGCGATTGCAGGACCGACACCAGGAATCCGCTCTGGATCAAATGCCATGTAATTCGGTCATCACGAAATCCGATAAGCCTTACCGACGGATTGGTCGCTGCAGTTGGATAATTGATATAGCAGTATATGATTTATGCAAATGCGGACAATATGCGGACTCAAATGCATGGGTTTAGCAGACTGTGATAGTCAGCTTAACCCATAAATTTATAATTAATCCTACCATATGGCTGAGCAACCAGATTATGGCACTCTTAGAATCACCACACGAGGCAGCGAGCGGGCTTCTAATTC